>Ga0074044_10002990_pt1 | contig 14596 bp, 15 predicted proteins | sample BogForMeECP23OM1_FD_94443 | JGI IMG/M metagenome (GOLD analysis project Ga0074044, IMG submission 94443) | Bog forest soil microbial communities from Calvert Island, British Columbia, Canada - Bog Forest MetaG ECP23OM1 | ecosystem: Environmental > Terrestrial > Soil > Wetlands ... | reverse complement strand
GAATCCTCTTGCTCGCCTCGCACTCAGAGGTCAATGGCATTCCTCCACTAGCCGAGTTGTATATGACGACGTTGCGACCGAACAGTGAACGCGACGGTGAAACCAGTAGTTTGAGACCGTGCCGCACGAGTACTATCGAGGCCGTGAATGTGGTTATCCGTCGCGCTTTTGTCACTGGAATGAATGGCTTTCTTGGTTGCCATCTCGCGGCGCTTCTCAAAGCTAGGAATCTAGAGATTGTGGCCGGCCTAGAGGATACCTCCTTCGATCAGCAAGGACGCATCGATATTCGCGACGGTGACCGTCTGCGCGCCGTGCTCGAACGCACGCGGCCGGACGTCGTGTTCCACCTGGCGGGGTTGATCAAAGCCGCTGAGCCCGAATCCTTTTATGACACCAACGTATTGGGGACCGTTACGCTGCTGGAGGCTATCCGCGCTTCCAGTCTCAGGGCCCGAGTGATTTTTGCCAGCTCCAGTGCTGTTTACGGCGAAGGCGGGATGGCACCGATCACAGAAACCCGGCCGGTCAATCCTTTCACTCACTACGGCGCGAGCAAGGCTGCCGCGGAGACCGTCGTCAAACGATTCGTCTCGGCCGATGCCTTGGACGCCATCGTAGCCAGAATGTTTAATGTAGTGGGCCCAGGCCAGGGAGAGACCCTGGCAGCGAGCGAATTCGCGCGTCGGGTGGCGCTCCGTGAGCGCAACGTAGGGGATACAGCGGCATTGCCCGTGGGAGGCCTCGACGCCGTGCGCGATTTTGTCGACGTGCGCGACGTTGCGCGTGCATTAGTCGCGATCGCCGAAGGTGGTCGCTTCGGCGCGACTTACAATGTTTGCTCAGGCCGCGGGGTTCCGATTCGGCACAGCATCGATATCCTCATCAGCGCGGCCCGGGCGCCGCTCCGCTACGCGGAGATCAACCGCGACGACGTTGGATCGGACGTTTCGATGCAGATCGGTGACCCCGGCAAGATCGAACGAGAATTGAAGTGGTCTCCCAGGATCTGTTTGAAGCAATCGCTGACGGACTTGTTAGAGGATTGGCGGCGACGCACGAAGGAACTCTCGAATGGACTGGAGCGGTAGGAAGGTCCTCGTTACTGGTGCAGGTGGCTTCATTGGCAGTCACCTCGCCGAAGCTCTCGCCCTGCGCGGAGCGAACGTCCGGGCGTTCGTTCATTACAACTCCCGTGGCAGCGTGGGGAACCTGATTCACGTTGCTCCGTCGGTTCTCACCGCGATCGAAGTTGTCTCCGGCGACCTCCGCGATCCGGAAGGCGTGAGGCGGGCGACCCTTGGCGTCGACACCGTGTTTCACCTTGGAGCTCTGATTGCGATTCCCTACTCATACCTCAACCCTCGCAGCGTACTCGAAACAAATGCGCTCGGAACACTCAACGTGCTTGAGGCGGCGCGGTCGGAGTCGGTGCGTCGAGTAATCCATGCATCAACCAGCGAGATCTATGGCACGGCTCGCTACACGCCAATTGACGAGGCACATCCGCTTCATGGACAGTCACCATACGCCGCGAGCAAAATCGGTGCTGACGCGATGGTCGAAGCATTCCACCGTTCATTCGGACTTCCTGCCGTGAGGATCCGGCCCTTCAACACGTATGGGCCGCGACAATCTGCGCGCGCGGTTATACCGACCATAATCGTGCAGGCACTGCATAGTGATATCTTAAAATTGGGCAGGCTTACTCCTAAGCGCGACTTTACCTTCGTGGACGATACGGTGCGGGGCTTTGTTCTGGCCGCGGAAAGTAGCGATCTGTTGGGCGAAGATTTGAATCTCGGCAGTGGCGAAGCTGTGTCAATTGGGGAACTGGTGCGCTACGTATTAACGGAGGTCGGACGGCAGCCTCTGGTGGTACTCGACCAACAACGGGTCCGCCCAGAAGGAAGCGAAGTGATGGAGCTCGTCGCCTCGAACCGAAAAGCTGCACAGCTCATCGATTGGCATCCGCGCGTCACTCTTGCGAAGGGCCTCGCCCTGACTGTCGCTTGGGTGCGCCGAAATTTTGATCGCTATCGCCTCGATGACTATTCAATCTGACATCCGCGCGCTGGTTCTCGCCGGCGGCAAGGGTACGCGCCTAGCTCCTTATACGACTGTCCTACCGAAGCCGCTAATGCCGATTGGAGACGTTCCAATCCTCGAGGTCGTGCTCCGGCAGCTGGCCCAATACGGATTTAGCCACATCACCCTCGCAGTAGGCCACCTGGCGGAGCTACTCATGGCCTTTTGCGGTGACGGAACAAGGTTTGGAGTCAGCCTCGGTTATTCGCGAGAAGAGTCACCGCTGGGAACCGCGGGTCCAATGGCGCTGGTCGGCAATCTGCGCAACACGTTCCTCGTGATGAACGGGGACGTTCTCACCAACTTGGACTATGCGCGCATGTTGTGCGCCCACCGCGAGAGCGGCGCCATCGCCACCGTCGCCGCGTTCGATCGCACCGTGAAAATCGACCTTGGCGTCCTGGAGATTGCCCACAATTCTGCTGTGACGAGTTATATTGAGAAGCCGACGCTACACCATTCGGTCAGCATGGGGATTTACTTCTTCGAACCCGCAGCGCTCAGATACGTGACCGCGGGGCAGCGGATGGACCTCCCCGATCTCATCCTGGCATTGCTGGAGGGAGGAGAGTGCGTAATGGCATACAAACACACAGGATACTGGCTCGACATCGGTCGACCCGACGACTATGCGGCTGCGGTCGAGGAGTTCGAACGACATCGCGAGGACTTTTTGCCCATCCCATCCGCGACCGGATCGATGCGACGTTCGTCCTGACGCTCCAACTTGAGTGTTTTTTAGCAGGTCCTGTCTTCGGTCTAGCGTGATGGGATTGATCGAGATCACGGACTTCTCGCGAAATGGGTGGGCTGACCCGGCTTCCGCGGCGGAGCGGGCGTCCTGGTGCTGCGAGAAGCTCGAGGACGCCGAGATACTGTGGTTCCGTGGGCCTTGGTCTGCGATCGTTGAGGACGACAGACGTTTCATGTGTCACGTTCGGCAGAGCACCTCTCCAGCGGCTAAGAATATATCGTACGATTCGAGCACTGGCCGCCTCGAGGGTTATAAAAGCTCACCCTGCAATACCCTAAAACTGCAGCGCTTGATGGCCGAATTCGCGGAGTCAATCAGTCAGGTGGCGCTAAAGATGCTCTCTCCGTATCGCGAACACTTGCAAATGGATCTCACCAGCTTTCGGCCGATTGAGGAGCAGGAGCGCTTGCTACCTACCCGCTCACGGAACGATTTGATCCACGTTGATGCGTTTCCAAGTCGTCCCGCACTTGGCAGGAGAATCTTGCGCTTTTTTACGAATCTCCATTTTTCGAAGCCACGGGTCTGGGCAACTTCCGAGAGCTTTGAGCGATTGGCCAATCAGATGGCTCTGGATGCCGGGTTGGCGAAATACGCTGCGGGTAGGAGGGGAATCCTGCAAAGCATCAGGCAGGCCTTGATCGTTACGTCACCTTTACGGAAGTGCCCCGGCGGCGATCGCTCCCGATATGATCGTTTCATGTTGGGGTTTCACGACTTTTTGAAAATGAACGTAGACTTCCAGGCTAGTTGTCCGAAGGAGCGATTCGAATTTCCCCCCGGTTCCACCTGGGTTGCCTTCACCGACGCGGTTCCACACGCAGTGGTATCGGGCCAATGCGCCTTGGAGCAGACCTTTTTTTTACCCGTTGGCGCGATGCTTTGCCCGCGTAAGAGTCCGCTTCGAATTCTGGAGGCGATTGCGGGATCGTCGCTGGTCTGAACCGCAAAAGTTAGACTGAACTAGGCAAAACAGGATCCGGTAAGTTGATCGCAATGAAGTACTTTGATGGTTTTGGTCGGGAACGACTCGGGATGTTTACTCGGCTCGGCACTCCGCGCATAGCGGGCTTGACTCGCCGCGGATGAGATTGCGCGACCATCTTGCTCTTCTGGCGCGCCGCGGCGGGGCCTACCTTAACCGAGCGAGGCGCTCGGTCTGGGTGCACGGCCGGGATCCCGAGGACTTCGAAGCGGTGCGGCCAGTGCTGAAGTGGCTGCGCACCGGAATATCAGCTGAGCGCTTGCTCCTAACTTCCGATCGCCCACAAACCTGTATCTGGCTGCGGGCGCGCTATCCAAACGACAATACTCTTCCTCCTCCCTTTGATCTCGGTCCCCTGATGAAACGGTTCTTTCGTCAGCTCCGTCCCGTAATGATCGTTTTACTCGGGGACGATTCTCGCATCTCCGGCCGTTTGACGGCGCGCGCCCTCCTAGAAGGTGTGCCCCTGGTGCTCGTGGATACGTCTGCTAAGGATTTAGTCGCGACGATCGGGTTGCTCGAGCGCACGATCAATAAGATCCCTAGCGCACGGGAACCGATTCCCGACAGAACTGCGCCCCGGAGAATGGACGAACTCGCACGATCAGCGTTCGGGAGGCTAGTGGTCACCAATCGGAGTTTGCGCAGACTCGATGGATGGGAATCGCTGCGCACTAGACTAGGTTACCCCGAAACTATCTTGTGTCTTGGCAATGGCCCTTCGTCGGAGGACCCGCGGTTGGGAGACCTGTCTTACGACGCGTTATTTCGCGTCAACTGGCGTTGGTCCAATCGAGGGATTCTGACCCGACCCGATATGGTTTTTGTTGGGGATCTTGGCACGACGGCTCGGATCTCGTCTTCGGTTTTTGGTTTTCGAACGATCGCTTGGGAGTCGGAGATATTGCTGCGCCATCTCCTCTTTCACCTAAGTCTTCGAAGGTTGGAATACTTCACCTACCAGCGGGTGTCGCCACAGCTCGACGATGATCGGTGGACAGCTCTTCCTACCAACGGTGTTGTGATGGTTGCGACAGCTGTCGGCCTGCAGCCGAAAAAAATAATCGTCGGGGGAATGGACCTATATCGAGATCTCAATGGACGCTACCCCGGTGACACAATAGGTGACAATGACTATCCCCAGATGCATTCCCGCGAGGTCGAAGTTCGGGCGCTCAGTTCCATTCTCGCGCAGTTTTCGGGCGAGACACTTATCTTGAGCGAACCGCTACGCGAAGCTCTTGCCGCGGTTCCTCTCCCATCAGCGATGGAAACTGCTAGCCCGCTTAGATCAGCTGAGTAGGATTTAGGCCGCAGAGAAGTGGCGAGCAGAGAGAGGTCCTACAATTCGGTTTGGTCTCTACTCGAGCAGATTTTGCGGTAGAGACCGGCCACCGAAGCGAACACCATCTCGACATCTATTGCTTCGATGTGGTGACGTTCGGCGTCGTGCTGATAGTCGTGATGGCGTCGCGCCTTCGATTTCTGCAGTATGCGGTGGAGCTTCCCCCTTGGTCCCGTCTGCTCCGGCCACGTTGCACCAAATAGAGCTACAACTGGAGTACCAACCGCCGCCGCGGCATGCATAGGTCCGGTGTCACCACTTACCATTAGCAAGGCCCGATCATAGAGGCAGATCGCTTCTTCGATGGCCATCTTGCCGACCATCGAGGGCGGCGGCGATGGAGCTAACAGAGCTAATAGCCGGGGTAATTCTTTTTCATCCTTAGGTCCTCCGGCAAGAACAACTGGAAGACGTAATTCGTTACAAACTCTCCGGATGAGCGTCGCCCAACGCTCGAGCGGCCAAACTTTCGACGGCCAGGTACCAAATGGATTTGCTATCACGAAGTTCCGCTGCGGGGCCCCAATTCCGCGGAGAATCTCTCCCAGAGCCCGATCACTTTTCTCGGAAGTGAAAAGCCTCGGTTCTAGGTCGGTCACGATGATTCCAACGCTTTCCGCGATCTCTGCGCAGACCTCAACCGCATGGCGCAGCATGTTCGGCTGGACGGCCGCCCACCATCCTGGTCTGAAGCCACCTCGACCAGCCTGAATCCTCGCCGCGCTCGCATAGATCCAGGCTGCGCTACGGGTGCGCCCTTGGAAGTCTATTGCCAAGTCGAACCGGGTCCCATTTCGTGCTCTGAGGCGCCGTCGCGCGTCAATCAAGCTCGGAATGAAACGTTTCTTACTCGGCTCAGCTTCAATCACTGCGTCCAGATGAGGATCGTTGCGAAGTATCGGCGCCCAGGTCTTGTCCACCGCAACTACGATTTGGGCCTCGGGGCACGCTAGCCGCAGCGCTCGGAGGCACGGGGTAACGTGCACCACATCACCAAAGGAACTCAGCTTCACCGCGAGAACTCGGCGGGTGGAGGCAAGATCGATTTCAGCACGAGATGTCCCAAATAGGTTCAAATCGACAAATGTGTACCGCAAAGTTCTGTCCTAATGAAAACGTCGCCACCATGGGGGTTAGCCAACGGGGTTAGACATACTCTTGTTTGCCCGTCCGCGAACGCTAGGATAGTGTCCGTTCCGTGTCGCGGTCCTCTTCTGAACGTGTCAGCGATCTGGAGCCGAAAGACGCTGATCAGATACGAATTCTGATCGTATCGCCATATCCGTTGGATCCACCGCTCCATGGAGGCCGTGTTCGTGCGCTGAGTCTGGCGCGCGGTCTTTCTCGCGCCGGTGCGAAAGTTGATATCCTCGCGCCCTGGGTTCCTGGAACGCCGAGGCAAAAGATGCTCGAGCCGAGGCTTCGAGTTCATACGCATCTGATGCTGGGAAACGCTTTGCCAGCACTGCTTCCGGGTCGGCTCGTGCCCTCGCTCGCGCTACTCTCGCTCTATCCCCTCTGGGCGGGCCCGCGGCGGCGGATGGCGCAATTCACGAGTTGCGACATCGTCCAGTTTGAGTTCTGCGCCCAATTTCACTGGTCGGAACTGATACCAGGGAAACCCGCGATCGTCTATTCAGCACATAATGTCGAACTGGATTACCATAACGACCAGCCATTTTGGCGGTTCATCCGCAAACCCTTCATCAACCGGATCGAGCGATGCGAGCGGGCAGCGGTAATGCTCAGCAATCTGGTAGTTGCTTGCAGCGACCGCGACGTGGATCGTCTGCGGACCATCTATGGCGAAGTTAATGATTCCTTAGTCGTACCCAACGGGTTTGACGGAGGCCTGCTCGATTTCCAACGCTGCGAATCGCGTGAGCGATCGCGCGCAAGACTTGGTCTTGGCGCCGAGGATCGCGTGATCCTGTTTGTAGGTGGGGACGCACCACACAATCTAGATGCGGTTCGCTTTCTCGGAGACGATCTCTTACCCGCATTGCCGGCGTCTACGCGACTCCTGATCGTCGGCCGCGCAGGCATTGCCGCGCCGCGTAAGCATCCGCGGATTCGTGCCCTCGGTTTTGTCGAGGATCTACGAACGTGTTTCGCCGCCGCCGACGTTGCGGTCAATCCGGTGGGGTTCGGAAGTGGAACGAACGTCAAACTCGCGGAATACATCGCGGCAGGGCTTCCTTCTATCTCGACGCCGGTCGGACTGCGGGGAGTCCCGCATTTAGCAAAATCGGTACGATGTGTGCCCCGCGAGCACTTCTCCGAGGCGCTGCGCGCGACTTCCTGGGAACCGATCGGGGACCGCGGCGAGTTGGTCCACTGGACGTGGGATGCCTTGGCGTCCAGGCTACTTGAGTACTACGATGCCTCCTACCACCCCTCAAACCGAACGCGTCGCTCTGCGCCAGTAAGATGAAGCTAGTCGTACCTTTCGAAATCGGCCCGCGAGCGCGACGCCTGTTGATAGGCCTTACGGCTTTCGCCATCGCACTGGATCTTGGCAAAGTGGCTCATCGGCGAATGAGCTTCGGCGGCGATTTTGATATTGCACGTAAGTTTGGCGGGCGATTCCTCGACGGAGACTATCTCTATGCAAATGGGCTCAATTTCGTTTACCTACCTAGCGCTGCGATGTACTTCTCTCCGCTTGCAATCCTACCTAGCCCCGCAGCTTTCGTCACATGGTTTAGTCTCGCAATTCTATGCTTGTGGCTGACGTTGCGGATGTGGCATCAGATGGTTTCGCCGCATAGTGCCGGGATTACTCATCAGGGATTCGTCGTCGGACTTGTCACGGTGTTTCTTGCTAGCCATTTTATTGTGCGCGATCTGGACGATGGCGGACCGCACGCTATCTTACTGGCCATCCTATCCGCCGGAATTTATTCGGCCTCCAAACAACGAATGTACCAGAGCGCGCTCTGGCTGGGGCTCGCGACCGCAATTAAGGTCACTCCTGGCGTCTTCATTCCTTTCTTATTGTGGAAGCGAGAATGGCGCCTAGCTGTATATACCACATTGGCAGGCGCGTTTTGGATCGCTCTCCCAATCCTAAGGATGGGGCCGGTGAGTTGGTATCGAGCTATGCACGCCTGGTTCGCGGCAGCAGCCGGTTTCGCCGTTGGCCTCAACGCTGAGAAAACTTTCCGCGGTATTAAAGTAATTCATAACCAATCGTTCCACGCAGCCTGCCTTTACTTACTCGAGAAGAGTTCGGTTTCTCCACGGCTTGCCAATGGTCTTGCGATCGTCGCAACGATTGGCCTGGTTATACTTTTTTGCTGGGTTACACGATGTCGTTACATCTCGCTCAACGATCGCACGTGGCCTGCAGAATCCGCTTCGCTTTTAGTTCTTCTGGTGCTACTGTCTCCCGTGACTTGGGAGCAACATCTGGTTCTTATGATTCCGACCCTATACCTGATTACCGCAGAGGAAGTCGCGACCGCCGAAATCAAAGGTGGAGTCCTAGTTCTCCTGATACTGTTTGTATTGTTGAGTCTGGTCATCACGCGTGACCTGATAGGCAAAGTCAACTATATGATTCTTCTTGAGTATCATGTTCAGACGCTGTGCATGCTGATCGTGTTTAGTATTGCCTTGCTAAGTCACCCGACTAGCATTGAAAACGGGTCCAGTAACTATCTGGACGAACCTGTCTTGATTCACGGCAACTGAATATCGATTTTCAACGAGGTCTCTAGCCCGCTTCCCCATGATTCGCCGCACCTTAGGCTCACTCAGCGCATCGATAGCATCCAACCATTGCTCGTTGGTATCCGCGAGCAGGCCGGTGATCCCGGGCTGGATCATCTCGGAGTGAACACCGATGGAGTTCGCGATGGCTGGCAGGCCTGCGGCATAGTACTGAAGTACCTTCAGGCCACACTTACCTTTGCTCCAAAGGTCATCGGGCACCCAGCTAATCCCGATATCACCTGAGGCAATTTCCGCAGCCTCATTCGCCTCGCTCCATGGAATCGATACGACGGGCGGGCGCACGAAATCCGGAAATCGGTCGGAGATTAACCGCAGCCGCAGCTTGGGAAATCGGTCAGCCAATTTTTCGAAAAGGTCGCGGGACCTTTCGAGACCCTTTAGAGTGCTCGAAGAGCCAACCCACACCACGTCGAGGAATTCGTTAGAGCAGTGATCAGCAAGAGGATACCTCCGGGGATCCACGCAGGTCGGAACCACATGCACCGCGCTCTCGTTAGCACCGCCGGCTATCGCTTGTTCCTTCAAGAAACTATTGCCGGCAATGACGTCATCCGCCGTAGACATGATCATTTGAAATTGTCGTTCGCGCGGTGCGGAGACGATTCCCCTCGGATCGTACGAATCGTGACAGAACACCGCATCATCAAAGTCGAAAATCAGACGGCGAGCGAAGCGTCGCAAAAATTTAAGTTGGTAGTTCGGGAGCAACCGGCGTTGGAGCAGAACCGAATCGAAAGCCCGGAGCCTTGAGAACAGCAGTGCCCGGCTAAGCGCGCCCCGCGGGATGGCCGCGAAGGTCACTGAACAGCCCGCGTTTTCAAGTGCCGGGGCAAATGCTGCGATCCGATATCGCGCACTGACGTGACGCGAGCTTTCGATTAGCGCGATTGCCTTCATGGGTTGGAATCTTCGCGCGCGATGCAAATCTATGCAAAGCGACGAAGAAGGTAAGCGATGCCGAAGAGGATACGCGCGCTTTCGATTAGCGCGATTGCCTTCATGGTTGGATTCTTCGGCGACGCCGAAGAGAAGGGCGCGGGCGGGAATTTTCGCAACTATCGCAGTCTGCGCGGATGGAGATTCCGACGCACAAGCCGCTTTCCCGCACAAAACTGTAGTTCGAGCCATACACCAACGAGATACGAGCTTCACAGTTTTCGCTATACGGCGGTTTATAAGCATTTCTGGGTTCTCTGTGGTCGTGGCTACTCAGTAGGAAGTAACCACTAGTAGAGAGCGACTTTGTTAAGGTTTTTGAGCGTCGCCACTCCTGGCAGCCTGCAAGGAGAGAAGCGAGTTGATGATCAGGGGAGCTAGATGCGTTGACCCGTCGCCAAGACGGAGGTGGTGCCCGATTTAAGAGTTGGACCAGGCGACGGGAGAAAAAGCCCGGCAGAGTGCCCACTCTGAGCTGCTACAGCATGTGGAGTTGCCCCGGTTTGGAGGATAGAAGGGAGTTTGGGCAGGAAGAGGAGCGGGCACGATGGGAAACACGCAGAAACGGCACGCGGCGGAGCATCGGCGGCGGGTAGTGGAGTTGGTACGGGCGGGACGTAACGCTGAGGAATTAGCGCGCGAGTTCCAGACCACCTCGCAATCGATTCGCAACTGGGTGGCGCGGGCCGATCGAGCTCGCTCATGCGGTCGTTGACGCTCTGAAAGAACGGATCGGTGAAGCGACCGCTGCGTCCAGGTCTATTCGGCCGCCCGCCGATTGCTCGGGTTGCGGCGCGAGCTTTGGCAAGAGGCGCAAAAGGCGATGGATCGTCGCCGGATCGTACTTAATCGCTCGCACCGCCTCATCATCAACCCCGCGCTCACAGCGGATCGTGTCTCGCGCGAAACCGCTTCCACCATGATAGTGCGAGGCCCTTGGCAGACGAGGTCCGGCTTCTCGTCAGATCAATGAGTTGCCGTAGGTCGACGCCGGATACTCCTCGCCCAGATCATTGCCGTATTCGGAGGGATCGCGGTAGGCAGTCAGGCCCCAGAGTTTGAGGTCGAATCCCTGCTCGTAGGGGTGGCTCTGGTATTCCGCGCCACCGCTCGGCGAAGGTCTCGGCATAGCAGTGTTTGCATCCTGGGCGTCCCTTGAACATCGGCGCACGCTTCTCGACCAAGGCCTTGCCAGCGTCGCATCAGCGAAATGCGGCAGATCAGTCGCGACGCTAAAACAACTTGCCTTATTTCGCGCCCACATGTTAATTGCCACGAAGCCCGAAGGTAGCCAACCAGCAGGCTCGTCTGTGCCACCGTATATCAGACGGCCTGTCATCGTCTCGGAAGTTCGCGAGGAGAAGCCTTATGAGCATGAGATTCCGAAGGCGCGAGTTGAAAGGAATAGCCAGGGTTCCGGCGGTATTGGCATTGGTTGCGTCGCTCCTTCTGGCTCCTCCCGCCGGTGCGATAACCTTTTGCGGCGGGTTCTTCGAACCTCCCTGCTGCGGGCTGCCGTTCGAGCCTGCCTGCGCGCCCGCGACCCCACCACCGGCGCCCCCATCCGGCACCCTCCTGACCGCTTATTACGGCGGCAACCAGGATAGTCTGGTGTTGATTAATCCCGTCGGTTGTCCGGTCGGACGGAGTTTTGACCCGGAGTGCGCTTCCGAAACTGATCTGTGCGCGATGATCTACGTATTCGACAGCCAGGAAAACATGGGCGAGTGTTGCGGCTGCCGGCTGATTCCGTCGGGTCTCCAGACGGAGCCGGTGAGCGCGCTAACTACTAATTGGGGCGGTCCCTCGACGCCCGTCTTCGGCATCATCGATATCGTCTCCGCGGGTCCCAACATCATGATAAGCGGTCAAACGGCCTGCGCTCCACAATCCCGCTACGTTCCTACCCGCGAATTGAACGGCTACGTCGTCCACAACGGTGGCCTCTCGGAAGTCCCTCTAGCGGATGCGGGAGATCCCGATTCCACGACACAAAACTCTCTGCTGGTAAGATGCGAGAACCTGATTAATACGGGCAACGGCAAGGGGGTCTGCAGTTGCGGGAACTAGCGGAGCGGTTTGAATCGAAGCGACCGGTATTCTTGCGGTCCTGACCAGGGCGTCGTTACGCGAGCGAGTTCGCGAGGAGGAAGTTCTATGAGCATAGGAATGCGAATGACGGTCTCGGTGGGAATCGTCAGAGGCTTGGCGCTGTCGGCGTTCTTTGCGTTTCTGACGATTGCCCTTCCCGCGCGGGCTGCGGGTCTCTGCGGCGGGCCGCGACAGCCGCCTTGTCCGCCACCGCTGCCGGTATGTGGTGGGGCGGGGATGCCCGCGTGTCCAGGTACTTTTCTCGATACCTACTTCAATGTGCGTGGCGGAGACAACACGGTGAGCCTGATTAATCCCGTTTCTTCGCCAACCAGCGTTTGCGCGATGATCTACATGTTCGACGACGTGAGCGAATTGGGAGAATGTTGCGGCTGCCCGCTCAGCCCGCAGAAACTCTTGACCCTTTCGGTAGTAAATAACTTGACCGCCAGTTGGCCGCTAGCTCGCCCCGGCGATGATCAGTTAGGTGTGATCGAAATCCTGACCACCGCTCCTAACAATCCTAGCTGCGCTTCAGGTGGAGGTCTGAACAACACCTGCAATGGCGGCTGCGACCCGACTCAAAAAGGAACTCCGATTGCTCAACTAAAGGGCGATATCGTGCATAGCCTCCAGACGCCGGGCGGTCCCGAAGTTCCCTTCGCAGCGGTTAATCCCGATCCCGTCGCCGCAGCTTATGCAGTCGACGAGTGCGAGGATTCCTCCGCCGAGGAGGTTGAGTTTGGGCCTGGCGGCCTAGGAGCTTGTAACTGTCAAATGGGCGTGTACTTTTGATTCGCCACGTTTTCGGTTTCAAGGTGAGCCGACGAGCTTCGCTGAATCCGAGCTCCGAGCGGCCTTGGAAAGGGAAGTCATTCGAGACGAGCTGAGCCAAAGATAGGTCGTTCGATATGAAGGTGATCGGTAGCGTAGGAAAAATGTCTGTGGCGCGCGGCTGACAAGAGTGTCATCTCGGCTACTGCATTCGAGTCGTCTCGATTTAGCAGAAAACGCGGAAAAGATTATAAGAATGTATTTGGCCGCTCTACAGTGAGTATCGACTGTGCTACACATAGTCGGATTTGATCGAGTGTCAAGAGACTCGGCTAGCCGAATTGCGATCCAACAGGCGGCGGAACATCGCGTTGAGCATAACCAGCAGTTTGCGCGCGCAAGCGATATGGGCCGGTTTCTTGCTCACTCCACGGTCCACCAGACGGCGATAAAAGGGTGCCAACAAATCTGAATTCGCTCCCAGCAGTCCCGATCTACGACATGGAGCAAAACACCGCCGGAGTAATTTTCATCGGAACCCACGGGCGCCAGCGCATTCAGACTTGGGACGGCTTCGACGACTGCGACACCACCCCACACTTCAAGTCCTACGCCCACTGCTACCACTACTTCGAATGCCTCAGCGACTGCCACAGCTCCCTCGAAGGGAACGCCCACTGCTACCCCAACTTCGAAAGGCGCGCCGACTCCAACACCGACGGCTACTGGAACGTCGCCGTTTACCCCGGCGGGACGCCAACCCCTAACAGCGCGAAGATCGGCGTTCCCTCGACTATTAGGGTCGTCTGGATAGCAGGAAATCATTCGGCACTAAACGAACGATTCGAGGCGGACCGACCTCAGGCTGACAAGAGTCATGGACGCACTCCACTCTTCACCCGATTCGGGCTAAGGTGCATCACCGCCCACATCTGCTTCTGGTGTCTCTTCCGTCGCGGCGGAGGCCGGGATCGTTAAGCCGCCGGCGCACGGGACACCAGTGATTCCGCTTCCAAAGAAGGAGGTAACTACTCCAGCTTTAATGTTGGTGGAATTGGTATCTCCGGTCTGTTTGGGGAGAGAAAGCGTGATGGAATCAATCTCTATGTGACCCGCATTCTGCGGCACAGAGGTCGTGATCGTTAGCGAAAGTTCCGTTCCATTGGAAGAGGTACACCCCGTCCCTGCAGAAGGAGAGTTGAAATCGTTCTGCGTGGTCAAGCCGGTCCAGGTCTTGCACGTGCCTTTGGCCGGCAGCGTGAACCCTACTCCAACCAGAATGTAGGTGCTATTTGCGAATCCACCTATACAGTAGTTCTTGGCTCCGGCAACTCCCGGCGTAAAGACAAGAATTGCTGCTAACCCGACGAGTCCAGCTCGCAAGCGACCCATAAATCGACCCTCCCCCGGCGGCATGCCGCTTAAATTTCTTCAAGCCGATCGAGTCGCCGCGGCGGCCAGCGGCGATTGCAGGCGCACTTTCAACGAGCCTGACTCCTACTATTTAGCCGTTGTGCTAAAGCAGGCAAAAGAATCCAGCGTGATGCTGTTACGATAGCTGTTGCACGCATTCTCAGCAGCGAAAGGCCCATCTGCGTGACACTGCTGGCGCCTGTTCCAATGACCAGAAAATACCACAACAAAAAAATCGCTTTGCGCATGAGTGCGTTTTCTCCCGGGTAAATATAGAACCGGAGCGGTCGGAAAAGCGAACACAGAACCTAAACGAGCCCCCGTGACTGGGCGGTAGCGACGATCGCACCGGTTCGAAATGGGCCCGGACAATTTCCGTGATCGCAGACTCGTTGGCGGACCGAGATGGACGCTAACCCCTGGAGCCGTTAGGTGCGTACGCCAAGAAAAGGCTGCAGGAGTGGCCAAGCCG
>Ga0074044_10002989_pt1 | contig 14597 bp, 9 predicted proteins | sample BogForMeECP23OM1_FD_94443 | JGI IMG/M metagenome (GOLD analysis project Ga0074044, IMG submission 94443) | Bog forest soil microbial communities from Calvert Island, British Columbia, Canada - Bog Forest MetaG ECP23OM1 | ecosystem: Environmental > Terrestrial > Soil > Wetlands ... | reverse complement strand
TGGAGAGCCCGCGTTCCGCGGACAGGTTGAGAGGATTCTGCGCAAGGTTGGCAGCGCCTCCACCTGACGAAGCGCCGCCGCCGCCAGTGCCGCCCGCACCCAGTCCGGGAGTGTTCGCCCCCGAGGTTGCTCCCCCGCCGATGGAAGACGCGTCATCCAGCGACTTGGAAAACGTGTAGATGCCGCCGACCGAGAATCCTCTCGACAACCGCTTGCGCAGCCGCACCGATCCTGCATTGGCCTCCGAATCCGCCACCGCGCTTTCGTAAGTGAAGGCTTGGACCCCAGGAATGCGAATGCCGGTCGCGGTTCGATTTGGCGCCTCCAGAATGTCGAGATCCGTTCCCTTGGTTCCCGTGTAGTCAATATTCAGCAGCAGGGTTGGGCGAATCTGCTGTTGAATATCCAGGTTGCGAATCTGCACATAACCCAATCGGTAATTCGGATTCACCGCATAACTGTTGGTGATGCCGGTCGGCGCCGGAAATCCGCTTTGCAATGTCAGTTCTCCAGGAACTGTCTGAATGTTGGTCGCGGTCGTGGAAAACGGCGGCTGAAAAGCCAACTGCTGCGCAATGCCCTGATAAGCGCCCGTGTTGTAGTTGATGCCATATCCACCACGCACCACCGTCTTGGAAAACGGCTTCCACGCAAACCCGATTCGAGGCGCGAAATTGTTGCGATCCGGCCGCACCAGGCTGGCCGGCAAGATGCCGCTATATGGGCCCACTTGCCCAGGCAAAATCGGCGCAACCGCGGCCACACCCAGCGCCGGATTCAGCACGCCGGGTGAAAGGTCGAGGTTCGCAATGCGATTGTTCACTTCCGTAAGCGGCGAAACGTACTCGTAGCGCACGCCCAGATTGAGCGTCAGGTTCGCCCGCATCTTCCACTCGTCTTGCGCATACAAATCCCAGAAGTTGCCGCGGAAATGATCGTTCTGCCCGAACTGCTCGGAAGTCTGCTGCGGTAATCCCAGCAGAAAATCAGCGAAGTCATATCCAGTGCCCGCGACGGGCTGGCTGCCACTTATCTCCGCAGTGTTGAGCCCGGTAAAAATAAACGAGCCGCGCGGATTGCTGTCCGTTTCCGTATTCACCTGCACCCGCCGAAAATCTCCGCCCCAGCGCCAGGTGTGCTTGCCGCGATTCCAGATCACATTATCGGAAAAGGTGTAGGTCTGGTTTCGCGTGAGCTGAGGAGCCGTGTCCTGAAGACTGGCAAAGTCCGTGAAAGAAAGATTCGGCAACCCCCAATCAAATGGATTCTGCGACACTCCGGCGATTCCGAGCGCACCCGTTATGTCGTCGCTGAAAGCGTACAGATTCTGCGTGCGCGTCCGGCTGCGGTTAAAGTCCGCGCGCACAATGTTCGTCATCTTTCCGATGCTGCGCGTGTAAGACACCGGAACATCAAAGCTGCGGACCGATGTGCTGCCGCCGACGCTCGGAAACGGATTCGTCAGATTGACGCTCGATCCGTGGTAGTGGAAGCCAAAGGCCAGGTTGTTACGCGGAGCGCCACGGCCCCCGCCCCGACGGCCACCTGCGGGCGCCGCGCCAAATGTGTGGTTCAAACGTATGTTCAAGTCGTCGCTGTCGCTGTTGGTGGAAGTCACGAAGTGAAAATTCTGATAACTCCCCGGCAAGTTCGGCGGTGGGATATATTGCAACAATCCTCGCGCCGCCGGATTGATTTGCGGAATCGTGGCATTAGCAAAAGCGGTATTGGTCGCCGGATTGAAAATCTGTACTGCCCGTCCGGCTTCCGCTCCCGAAGTGTATATAGTCTGGGAAAAGTTTCCCTGCCGCTCCAGCAGTGTCGGCACCGTCGAAAACTGATCGAAAGGATTTTCCCCGCGCTTGCCGTTGTAGTTGATGAAGTAAAAAGTCTTGCTCCCGCCGTGGTAGATATGGGGAATGTTCAACGGCCCACCCACGGAACCGCCAAAACTATTCTGCAAGTATCCCGGTTTTTCCGTGGGCTGCCCGGTCAGTGAAAATGGCGACGCATTGAGAGCCGAATCGCCAACCCCGTAATATAACGATCCATGCGGACGATTTATATCAAAACCCCGTCCGCCAAAGGCCATCCGCCCGCCACTACCGAACCCTCCGCCTCCGCTACCACCCCCCGGACCAAATCCGCCCCCACCGCCAAATCCACCACCAGCACCGAACCCGCCACCCTGTTGGCGGATATCGTTGAAGCGCTGCTGTAATTCGTCACCGCTCAGCGCATTGAACGAATTGGAAGTGTTGCCCGAAACCGCTACCGATTCGGTCGCGCTGTCCGGCGCAATCCCCGGAACCGGCATACCCGAAGGCACCACGTCGCTCATGGAACTACCGGGCGCATCCTGTCCCCCGCCACTCTGAAATACGGGAAGACTCTGAAAACCGCGTCCGCTCGCATTCGCCCGCCGCTGTTGTTCGTTGCGCGCTTCGCGCGCCCGGGACAAAAGAACCAATTCAAAATTCGCCTGCACATCCTGACGGCTTGTGTCCACCACCACCTCTTGCGAGTTCGCAGCGAACGCAGCCATCTGCACTCGCACCGTATATCGCCCATCGGCGGGAATCCGCAACCAATAACTGCCGTCCACTTCCGTCCACGTATTGACTTGTTCCTTCGTCGCCGCATTTGACGCGGTAACTCCAGCGCCAGGAATGGGCATATTCCCCGACTTCACAACTCCATGAATGGTTCGCGCTGCCACTGGCGCAGCAGACCGTCCCCATGAAAGATGCGTGTGGAACATCACAGCATGAAATAGGAATAGAACCCGAAAGGTGAACTGCAGCCTGCCCTTGATCATCGAACAGCCGGCCAGCAGAAAGCGAAGTGGGAAACTCCTCATAGCGTCGCGCAGTCGTGCGCTGCGGTCTTGCTGGGATGATACCGCTCCTTCTCTGCCCTACACTGTAAAGTTTTGTTACCGCCTGCTCTTGGCTCCCAAATCGAGCCGCTTCGTATAGTTGTGCAAAGATATTCCAATTCTTGTTTTTTCCCGCAACTTCGGGTCCATAATTCCATTCATAGATCTAGACACATCGCTTTGAAAGGAAGGTTTCCATGCTCAAGCAACGCCTGCTCATTCTTCTCGCGGTCGGACTGATCTCGATTGCCGCGACCGCCCAGGATAGCCCGGCCAACGGTCAGCAATCTCCGCCCATGAACGACAACGGGCACTATCACCACGGCGGACCACCCGATCCCGCCCAGCGCTCCCAGGAGTTGACCAAACAACTGAAACTCTCTTCGGACCAGCAAACCAAAGTGCAAGATATACTCACGTCCGAACGCTCCCAGATGGAGACCCTGCGCCAGGACACTTCTCAATCTCGCGAGGATCGGCGCGCCAAAATGATGGACATCCACAAGACTAGCGACGCGCAGATTCGTGCTCTTCTCGACTCTGGCCAGCAAAAGAAGTTCGACGAAATGCAGGCCAAGCGCGAGCAATGGATGCAAAACCATCACGGAGGTCGGCCCGACGCCGGCTCCGACCAGCCCGGCCCACCACCTCAGCAATAGGTAGATAGAAGGCGAGGCCGGTCGTTTCTTACCGATGACAATCGGGGAAACGGCCGGCTCTCAGGAAGCAAGTTCGTTCTGGCTCGGTTGGGAAGCGCACGGCTTTCCTTCGGAACGACCGCCTCCGCTGGGGCCTGCGGAGGCTGAATCGCACCGCCTTCCATGTGAGGCGCCCAGCATGGCTCTCGAAGACAATCCCCCAGCCGAAGCCTTGCCTTCAAATCGCAGCGACTGTGTTCCAGTTCATCATCGCTTCGCCGCGCCGTACCAGCGGCGCAGCGCGACCAGACACCACACTGCTTCCACGATGCCGAATGGCCATGCCCCTTGAAGAAAACCGTAGATCGATCCCAGCGCACACGCGACCGCAAACGCCAGAATGAACCACGGGCTGCGTTTTTCCAGCGCGTATGAAATCAGCATCGCGGTTACCGCAAACAGTCCAAAAGCTGTGAGTCGATCCATCGTGATGGCGCGAGTTCCAGTTGAAAGGTGTTCTGCCTAGCGAAGTCATCCGGAAAAGACGGTTCCGTGCGCGCAGGCATTGCCGTGATCGGCATCAATCACAGCCAAAAAGTCACTGGCGGTTTTATCAATGTCACCGCACCACGCGAAAAGATACGAATGATTCCTGCCAGCGACTACATTAAGGGTACATCCGAGCAACGGAGCGATGAGCAGCAAGCCGCGACGCATAGGTTGCATTGTACAGGCAAGTGTATTCCCGTAACGGTTGTCTGACACTACCGTGAGAGATTCCTAAGGTTCAATCGGGCCTCCGAATGCAGACTAAAAAGTGGCAGCGTGATGGGCATCACAAACACTTGTGACCTTAGTCATTTTTGGTGACACGGAACACGCACTAGGATTCCCTAAGAGGACAGCCTTCAAGAGCTGCCCGGCAAGTACGGTGACTCCTTAGAACCAAGGCTCAGGCATTGCAAATGTCGGACGACAGTTCATCTATCTTTCACAGCAACCCCTACAACGCGCAGGCGGCATGCCGGCACTGCGACGGAATCATCCGACACGAACCTTGGTGTATCACTCTGCATCCGCTTGTTTACTACGCCTATCAAATTGTTGCAGACCCGAGCAAATTGACGGTTGCCGATGCCTTGATCCTCCACTCCCTGGGTGTGATCTGGGGCGGCAAGGCTTGTCAGGGTAATTGCCAGACCAACAAACCTGTTGAGTCGCGCTCTCAAGCTTGAGGGATGCCCGAACCCCCGCAGACAGGCAGACATCTCAGCAAGCCTCGCCCGCGCCAAGTTCGTTTTTGCTGGTTGACTTGGTTCTACTGTTGACCGCGCATGCTGGACAGGCGCGAAATGGCAGCGACCATCAGACTCGAAAGCAGTTGCATGGTGGCCACGTCGCGATGGTCGAAAGCGTGCGGCGCGCCCGACAGAACCTCGAATACCCCCAGCGTGCGCCGAAAATGTCGCAGTGGGGCGGCTAAAATAGACCGCGCTCCCAGCCGCCGGCAACTGGCTAGATCGACACAGGGGTTTCGCTCGGCATCGTGGCAAAGCACAATCTCACCGGTGCGCACACAATCAGCTGAAATCCCGGAGTCGGTCTGCAGACGAACGCCCAGATCGGGTGCGGTGCGGCCCGTCCGGGCGCGGCAGATGATTTCGTCTCCTTGCCGCAGGGCGATGGCGGCTCCGCTGGCTCCGGTTAAAGCCTGGGCGCGTTCCGCAATTACGCTGATGGCAGGTTCCAGATCGATTTCGCCAGAAATATCACAAGCGTTCCCGGAAACATGCCCCATGCTTTGCACCGTCTGCGATCCCATGGATCGCGCATGGCTTCGCGAGGGAGCGAGAGTCGCGAATGAAGCGGGAATGCGGTTTTCTGAATTTGCCGCAGGAACGGTGCGAAGCAGTTCGCGCACCAACCGGTCCAATTCCGCGTCCGCGATCAGATGAGCCCTCTGCTGTCCCCGCAAAGATCCTCCCAGCACTCGCGACAAACTCAGCACCGCCCGGCTGCCGCACGCCATGCAGTACGGGGTATTGTTCTTGCTGATCAACTCACATTCAACGCAGAACACAGCAGTGGGCAAAGTGATGAAGCTGATGTCCTGTCCGGTGAGCTTTTCTGCCATCTTTCCGATTTCCTCCCGTAAATTTTCTTTGCCAGCAAATTGAGAAAAATAAACGGGGGCTCAATCATCCAGAAGTGGCGGGGCTGGTTCAGGGCTGTGGATAAAAGCTGCCTCACATCCCTTTGTGTACCTTTGTGTCCTTTGTGGTTCTAGCATTCGCACTTCAACAACCACAAAGGACACAAAGGTACACAGGAAGGATTCAACTAGACACACGCAACTTCGTCAGAGGGTCTTTAGCTGGCTCGCGCCGCAACTAATTCGGAAGCTTCCTCAGGCGTCGGCATCAGCTCCAGCGAAGCACTCGACAAGCGATCAAGAGCGTCCGCCAATGCTACCGGAAATACTGAAGTGAGCAGGTTGATATCGAATTGCAGTTCGCGATCAGTGTAGAGGCGGTAAATGGTCATGGCGCCGCAGCGATCACTCCCCGTGGTCACCAGGTCCAAAGTCAGGCGCCAGGCACTGGCGGATTCGTAAGCAAATTGGCTGCCCGGCTTGGTCCAGCGCAGAAAAGGAGCTTCTCCCCAGCGGGAGATCAAATGTACACCGTTGACCGTGGGAAATTCGATGGATTGGGAGTGCAATCGCAACTCGAAGCCATCGAAGTCGTTGCCCGCCAGTGCGGCCACCAGGATGCGGCAAAGCTGCCCGTAATTGCCGGCGACCTTCAGTTCTTCCGTGGCCCGGCGTATCGCGAGGTTATTGATCAGTAGCTGGCGTTCCATAGTACGGTGGGCCACCCGCCGCAGTTCGCCAAACTCCAGATAGCCGAGATGCTGCACGCCGATCCATATTCCGGTTCCGAGCACAGCCAAAACCAGGCCCAGCATATCGCCACCGGGCCACAGCAGAAACAGGCTGAGCAAGGCGAACAGAGCCGAGACAGCATAAAGCGTGATGACCACTTGCCGGTGAGAAAGTCCGCGCTGCAAAAGTTTGTGGTGAATGTGCTCGCGGTCGGCGGTAAACACCGGCCGGCCTCCGAGAAAGCGGCGAACAATGGAAAGAGCGGTTTCCAGGATGGGCAACCCAAATGAGACGACGGGAATGGCGACCGCAATTATCGTCGGCGCCTTCTGTGCTCCCTGGAGAGCGAGGGCACTCAGCATGAATCCGATGAAAAGGCTTCCGCAATCTCCAAGGAAAATGGTGGCCGGACTGAAATTAAAGCGGAGAAAGCCCAGAATCGAGCCCGCCAGCGCCAGCGCCATCAGCGCAGCCAGAGACGAACCTGAAATCAATGCTACCGCGAACACAACGATCGTGGAAAAAAGTGCCGACCCGGCAGCCAGACCATCCAGTCCGTCAATGAGGTTAAACGCGTTGGTGATGCCGAGGACCCAGAGAACAGTAAGCGCGAGGCCTACAAACCAGGGAAAATGATGAGTGCCAAAAAGTACTGGCAGGTCGAGGATGCGCAGCCCACCCGCAAACAGCATAGCCCCGGCTACGGCCTGAACCGCAACCTTTACGTAAGGGCTGAGCGCATGAATGTCGTCATAAACGCCGAGCCCGAAGATCAGGCAGCCGGGCAGCAAAATCGTCAGCAGAGTTCTGAAGGAGAGCCCGAAGCTCACCGCGAAGTGATGCCAACTGGCGGGCAGCGCGATCGCAAAAGTCAGTAGGAAAGAGAGAAAAATCGCAACCCCCCCGAATCGCGGCAAGGGACGGCTGTGCAAATGGCGCTCCAGAGCTGGAGCTGCCACCCATCCACGCGCGGTTGCCAGATCGCGCACATGCTTGGTCAGAACAAATGAAAGCAGCAGCGACCCTGCAAATGTCCCGAGGTAGAAAAGTGTCAACTGCCTCCTCTATCGAAAATGAAGTTTGCTCTGCACGTGAAGCTCCATGAAATCCTACAACCATCAACCTCGCGCCACTATTCTCTGTCTTGGTACGCGGGACAAAAATGAGAAAACTTCTTGGCGGCGAAGCTTCGAGATTCGCCATGTTTGCGATCTAAGCACCGGGTCGGAACACCTGACTGTCGCGGCTCTCGCCTGTGCTAGACTTCTTGCAAAAATGGTGACGGATTTTTCGACATCGTTCATGCGATGGAGTTCGATCAAGTTGATCCACGGTTGTTTTCTTTCCCTTTTGTTGCTGTCGGCATCAGCACAACAAATTGCGGCTCAGCACCAACCTGCAGAGACACAAGCAACCCATGGAGCAACCGTGGCGGCCCCGTCATCGGGTCAATCTGCGCCCGCAACAACCCCGGAAGGAACTGCGGCACCATCCTCGACTTCATCACTGCGGCTCGCCACCGGAGATCTAGTTGACGTTGGCGTCTACAACGTTCCCGAACTCAGCACCAAGGCTCGCGTCAGCAGCAAGGGCGAGATTTACCTGCCATTGATCGATTATGTTCAAGTCGCCGGCCTGACCGCCGAGGAAGCCGAGGGCCTGATCCAGAAGCGGCTTTCCGATGGCGGCTTCGTGAAAAATCCCCACGTCACTTTATTTGTGGACCAATATGCGTCACAAGGCGCGAGCATATTGGGCGAGGTAGCCAGGCCGGGAGTTTATCCGGTGCCGGGACAGCAACGGCTTTTCGATCTTATTTCTGTTGCTGGCGGATTCACCGACAAGGCCGGTCGAAGCATTACAATCACGCATCGCGATCAGCCCGATAAACCCATTAGCGTTCCCCTCTCGCGGAATGTCAGCGACAACCCCGAGAGCAATATTGCAATCCTGCCCGGAGACACGATCATTGTTCGCAAAGCCGACTTGGTTTATGTCGTGGGCGATGTCGGAAGGCCGAGTGGATTTCTCATGGACAGCGGGCACTTGACGGTACTGCAAGCGATCGCTTTGGCCGGCGGTACCACTCGCACCGCCAATCTGGGCGGTACCAGAATCATCCACCGCGGACCCGGCGGAATAAGCGAAACTCCGGTTGAGCTGAAGAAGATCCTCAAGGCCAAATCGCCGGATGTAACCATGCAAGCGGACGATATTCTTTTTGTCCCCACCAGCGCGACCAAGCTTTTTGCCGGACGCGCAATGGAAGCGGCAATGCAGGCCGCTACCGCAGCCAGCATCGTAGCCATTCCTTAGAAGAATCACGTGGGACACCCGCCCCGGCTGTCCAGCCGGGCAAAGCCCGGCAGCGCCTGGGACGACACCGGCGCGATAAATAGTTTTGTCGAAGGGAACGAATATAGGGCTGGAAAATGCGAACAACCTACAAACTTGCCGCTGCCGCCTGCGACTTTGCTCCACTTTCCTTTTCCGCCTGCCGATCAACCACGGTGAGTTCTTTTTCCAGCGAAGAAAAGCGCTGCAGGATCTCATGCATGCGCAAAGACATATTGCGAATGGTTTCGATCTGCGAGCGCGCCCCAGCGGACAGCGATCCCGGTTCCAGCAGGAGCAATTCCGAGTTGCCCAACACTGACGTGAGAGTGTTGTTCAAGGTGTGCCGCATTTCCAGCATGTAGCGGCCAAGGTGGGCCTGCCGCTCCAGTAACTGATTAGCCTCTTCCAGGTGTCGCGCCTCAGCCTCCGCGTTGACCCGACGCAGAATCTCTCCCGCCACCAGCACCAGAGTATCCAGCCAGTTCTCCTGTTGCCGTACGATCGCCATTCCCGGCCAGCGATCGCGAACCGTCTGCACTACCCGTATGTCTTTAGCGACGAATAACACCCGCTTGCCCGCCGCCTCCATTGCTTCTAAAACTACCGAGAGCGCTTGTGGTCGCAGACCACCGGCAATGGCCAACTGGAAGGCGTCTGGATCCAGGCCAAGACACACATCACTGCTCATCAGAGTGAACGACGGAACGGTGCGCTCCGATTGCCAGCGCCCAGTCACTGCGCGCGAGAGTTCCGCCTCATCCGACACGATCAATACGGAAGCTTGATCCAAGTTCTCTTTCCCTTATTTCTGGAATCCAGGCTTCAGGCGTCAGGCTAAAATCCCCGAAGCCTGAAGCCTGAAACCCGAAACCCGAAGCTCGAAGCCTTCGCCGTCACTTCGGCTTGTTATGGTCACTGCCGGGCTGCCCCGTAGGCACGTTCTCAGTCCAATCCGGAGAACTGCTGGCCACCTCGAAGTCCGGCACTTCCGAATTGGCGACGGCTCCAGCAGCCTGGGCGCGAGCTTTCGCAGCCCCACCCGCCTTGGCTGCGCTCTTCGCGTTCTTTGCCAAGGCCGCTTCGACCACGGCGCGCAGGTCCACCAGCATGGATACCGGCTGTCCCGATGAATATTCAGCGTGAAACATCACCTTCCACGACTGGCAGATCATGCGCAATCGCGCAATCGGCTCTTCGGCGGAAAACTGGGCCCGCCGGCAATCCAGCGTCTCTACTTCGCGGTGTTCCAGTTCGCGCAAGCCATCCAGAATGGCGTTGAGATCCTGATGCATCAAGCGGAAGAAAATACGTCTCATCAGAAAGCTGAAACGAGTAAAAGCGACCATGGCCGCAGGCGTAAAATATTTTTGGCCGCACGCGGTTTTTAGTTTTCTCCCCTTTTCCAGAATTCGGCTGGTCAGCAATTGGTTCAGATTACGGCAACCATTGGCGGTTTGGATCACCTCGTCGAGCGGACTCAGCCATTCCGGAACATTCGCCTCCACCGGCCCCAGGACAGGTTCGAGCGTCTGCGCCACATAAGCCACATCGACGTCAGCATCTTCCAGGCGCGACGGAGCGCAATGAGAAAAGAACTGAACCAGCAGGAAGTCAATCTTGTCGCGGTCGGAATCGCCGTGTTCCTGCCTGCGCAAATGGTGAACCAGTAGCGCGCGCAGAGCCTCATCGCTGCTCACCGTCGTCGTCTGCAGGAATTGGCGGAGCTGGTGCACCTGAATGCGACCATCCATATCGGCAAACAACTGCCGCGCCTGTTCGACCGATTCTTGTGGCGGCGCATCCACGCCCGCTTCCAGATCGCTGTGCGCCGGCAGATCGATCACGAATTCCCTAGCCAGCGCGGCATATAAAGGATAGAGCAGACGCGCCTCGCGCCACTCCGCCGCTAGTTCACTCAATTGCGATGTGGGTGTCATGGTTTCACAATCCAGTTGGCAACTTCCCCGGTGAAGCGAGCGGCAACCGCCGTGCGGCCTCCGTTATATTGCACTGCTACTACACAGGCCTCGGTATCGAGCGTGCCATCGGAATTCCGCAGCCGCAGTTTGTCGGCAAATTCGAGCGGCAAAGTGGAGGCGAACAGCACTTCGGTCGGCGTGCCAAACTCAATGATCGTGCTTTCGCTTAGCGCTCCGCTTCCATTCGCAACCCGGGTCAAGCGGACGGGAATACGCACCGGGGTCGCATTGGGAAAGAATCTTGCCAGCTTGGTGGTCGCGCTTTCACGCGCCGGAGCCGCCGCAGCCCCCGATTTAGACACAGAGTGCCTCATTCCTGATTCCCAGGGATCGATGCGGCCTGGATTCCCCAGCCCGCCGGTTAGCGTGACTCAGGCACCCGGACCGCATCACAAACTAGGATTGCACGAACCCAGCCAAATCCACGCCTTCCGCAAGGATCGATAAGTTTCGCTTTATCAATAAGAAAGACGTAACGGCCAGCTCGGCCTACAAAGCTCGTCTTAGCCTGATGTCTCAGACTGACACAGAATCTCAGGGCTAATCATGTCCGCGTGGGGACGGGCGTCTCGCAAGCCTGCCCTGAGCGAAGTCGAAGGGTCCAGGCGGAGCAAAGCTCCGCAGTGCCTTTGGGCCGCGGAAAGTTGTCGGATCTCCGAGCTGGAGCCGCTCTCCATACCATCACGAGAAACGCTCTAATTCAATTGCGGCTGTCCCGCTCGCGCTAACAACTCGCGAAAGGAAGGATCATCGCGCAGCCCATCAAACGAGTGGTCAACCCTCAGAAATACTATCGCCGCATCCCGTTTGTCATAAGCCTCGCGCAAACACTTGAGAGCCTCCTGGTCTTCCCCCAGTTGCGAGTAAGTCTGTGCCAACTGATAAGCCGGGAACGCCCCCTGCAAATAAAATTTCTTCTGAGCCGCAAGCATACCTTCCCACATCTCCCGCGCCCCACCCGCGGCAAATCCCTTCTCCGCGGCATTCACGATCGCCAAAGTCGCCGGATCGTGCCGCAACTGCCCCACTTTCTTTGTTTCTGAAAAATAATCTGGATAGTCTTTGCCCTCAACATAAATGTTCGACAGATAAAGGTGAGGCGATAGAAATGCCGGCTCTGTGGTCTCGATCTGCTTGAGTATCGCAATACCCTGCTGTGATTGCCCTGCCCTATAAAGGATGTATCCTCTGTCCGCCATGATCGGCGTTGACGAAGGATCGAGCTTCCTGGCTTTTTCGATTTCTGCGACCGCCTCCGGACAACGCCCATTGGCCATCAAAAAGGTTGCATACCAGTGGTGGGCCGCCACATAGTCAGGATTCAGCGCGATCGCACGTTTAAACTCATGCTCCGCCCTGGCTGCGTCCCACGTCCAATAGAACGTGACAAAGGCCAGGGAATTGTGCGCCTCCGCGGAATTGTCGTCCAACTCCACAGCTTTCTTCGCCGCTGCCAGAGCCCGCGGATAAGCCTCGCTCGGCGGCATTACCGAGTATTCGCGCAGCAGGTTATAGCAATCGGCCAGACCCACATAGGCTTGCGCGTAACCCGGATCGCGAACGATGGCCTGGGTAAAAAGGTCAAGAGCCTTATTCAAATCCTCCGGCGTCCGCTTGTTCCAGAAATAGCGTCCCTTCAGATAAAGATCTTCCGCCTCCGCGTTCGGGCGACGAACCGCCGGAGCTATGTTTATGGCCGATGCCGAAGTCGGCTGCCGTGGAATCTGATGCTTGAGAATCAGAAATCCCAGCAGAATGGCAAGCAGCAATCCCAAGATTCGAGCCACCTGGAATCTCGAACTCCGGGCTGGAATTGCTGGCGCAAGAACCTGCCCAGAGATCACCGGCTTTGCATCACCGATTACGCCGCCCGACGAAACATTCGCTTCGGCGCCCGAAGCCTGCTCCGAACTTTCCGTTACGGCCGCCCCAGGATCTTTCAGCCATTGGGATAACTCGGCAGCATATGCGAACACACCACCTCGCACGCCTCCCGGCACCCGATGTACGGGGAGGGCCCGCTCTTTTTCCCAGCGCTTGACGGTCCGCTCATCGCGCCCGAAAAACGCAGCGATTTCCTTCCAGGAATCGAGACGAGGTTTCGATGCCTGATGCTCACGCGCATCCATGCCTGAAATGTCCTGAGTTGTCCCGTGATGTCCCTTGCTTGGGGGAGCAAGTCTCCATGAGTATAGCGCGACCGCGGATAGTGTAAACAAATTCCCCTCACTGTCTTTCGGAGCCCAGAGTCGGCAGATCATTTTTCGAAGTGCAATATTTTGCACACGTCCAGGGAGTCCCAGACTCCCAGGAGATTTTCACGGGCTAACATCTACGAAACACCGGAAGATTCTTTGTGCTCTCAGGAGGTTCTTCGTGAACTACACTCGACCGCAAGATAAAGCTTTTCGCTTGTTCGCGGCATACGTGGCCGCCATGGTTGTACTCACGCTCGCCGGAGCGGCGATCCCTGCCCAAGCCCAAACCTATAAAGACCTGCACGATTTCAATCCCAACAACGCCGACGACCCGAACGGGCTTAACTCCCCGGGGCTGATCCCTCAGGGCCGCGACGGCAACATGTATGGCGTCTCGCAGTTCGGTGGAACCTCAGGCAGCGGCACGGTATTCAAGATCACTTCCGCCGGGAAGCCGACTATTCTCGCCAGCCTCGACTCCGCCACCGGCCTATACCCTGCCTGTGGCTTGACCTTCGGCACCGACGGCAACTTCTACGGCGTCACGCCGCAAGGGGGGAGCTCCGGTGCCGGGAGCGTCTTCAAGGTGACTCCCGCGGGGACTCTGACGGTGCTTCACCAGTTCACAAACAACGGCGATGGCGGCGCGCCAACCTGCCCTCCCACCCAAGCCGACAACGGTACTTTCTATGGGGTTACCACCGGGCTTATCAGTGGTGTGCAGGGCGTGAGCACCTTCTACAAGGTCACATCTTCTGGCCCGTTTACCACGCTCCACATTTTCGCCTCTTCCGAGGGCATTCATTGCAGTGGATTGACACTGGGCAGCGACGGCGACCTTTATGGCGCCTGTGAGCTAGGCGGGGCCAACAACCAAGGCACTCTCTACAGGGTGTCGACAGCTGGCCGTGTCACCGTACTTCATAGCCTCACGACAACGGATGGGCAGGGATGCCAGGGCACTTTCCTGGTCCAGGCCAAAGACGGCAACTACTACGGAGTATGCAACGAAGGCGGAAGCACCAACAGCGCCGGCACTGTCTACCAGCTCAAGCCTGACGGCGCATACAAAGTGCTCTACAACTTTACCGGAGGCACGGACGGTGCAGAACCGTACTACCTGGCTCTGGGTGCCGACGGCAATCTATACGGCACGGCCTCATACGGTGGAAATACCGCGGCGTGCTTGCAAGCAGTCGCTGGTTGCGGGACCCTCTTCAAGATCACCACCGCTGGGGTTTTCAAGGTTCTTTATACTTTTGACCTAACCCACGGCGCGTTCCCCCAGAGCAGCCTCACTTTGCACACTGACGGCATATTCTACGGTGACACCGCGATCGGTGGCGCTTACAACAACGGCGTTTTCTTCAGTCTGGACGTCGGCTTCAAGCCGTTTGTTTCTTTAGTCACCACCTCGGGCCAGGTTGGCTCGAAGGTCGGCATTCTGGGCCAGGGCTTCAGCAAATCCTCGGTCGTGAAGTTCGCTGGCGTACAAGCCACGGAGTTCACGCTCACTGGAACGACTTACATTTCAGCCACCGTTCCAGCGGGAGCTGTCGACGGCAAGGTCACCGTAACCACCGGCACAACCACGCTAACCAGCCCGCAAACTTTTATTGTTCACAACTCCTGGGGCAGCGGTGCAGTTTTGCCGACCGCTCTTCAGGGCCCGGCTACGGGAGT
>Ga0074044_10002988_pt1 | contig 14599 bp, 10 predicted proteins | sample BogForMeECP23OM1_FD_94443 | JGI IMG/M metagenome (GOLD analysis project Ga0074044, IMG submission 94443) | Bog forest soil microbial communities from Calvert Island, British Columbia, Canada - Bog Forest MetaG ECP23OM1 | ecosystem: Environmental > Terrestrial > Soil > Wetlands ... | reverse complement strand
CGCTCCATGGCCTTGACCACGGCCTGCGCTCCGGAGGCCTGCTCTTCCACCGCCGAGTTGATTTCGTGGGTGATTTCGTTCAGCCGGGTGGTGGCGCGCGCGATCTGCGATGAGCCGTGCGACTGTTCGTTGGTGGCCGCGCCGATTTCCTGCGCGAACTTGTAGACCTCGGTGACCACGTTCGAGATCTTGCGCAGGGCCGCGTTCAGCTCCCCGCCCAGTTCCAGTCCTTCGTTCACGATGGTGGTGGAGCGGTCCATGTTCTCGACCGCCTTGCGGGCTTCCTTCTGAATGCTCTGAATCAGCTCCGAGATTTCCTTGGTGGACTGCGCCGATTTCTCGGCCAGCTTGCGGACTTCGTCGGCGACCACCGCGAATCCCAGGCCATGCTCGCCGGCGCGGGCCGCTTCAATGGCGGCGTTCAAGGCCAGCAGGTTGGTTTGCTCGGCGAGATCGTCGATGACTTCGATGATCTTGCCAATGTCGTCGGCGCGCTGGCCGAGGGCTCCGATGATTTCGCCGGAAGAGTTGATGGTGGTGTTGATGCGGTTCAGGCCGTCGGTGGCTTTTTCCATCGTCCCGATGCCGTTGTGCACTTCCTCGCGCGAACGGTTGGAGATGTCAAGCAGCACTTTGGCCGTATCGGCTACGCGCTGAATCGAGGCCACCATCTGGTCGATGGAGGCGGAAGTCTCGCTGACGCTGGAAGCCTGCACCTGCGTGCTCTTGACCATGTTCTGCACGTTGACGCTCATCTCGTGCATGGTGCTGGTGACTTCATCGATGGCGGAGGAAGCCTGCAATCCGACCTTGGCCGCATCATCGGAGGCGCTGGCCACCTGGTTGGAGGCGCTGGCCACCTGTGAAGAAGCGTCGCGCACGCTGCGCACCAGGCCGGCCAAACCGTCGATCATGCGGGCGAAGGCGTTGCCCAGGGTGTCGTGCGTGGACCGGGGCTTGACTTCCACCGACAGGTCGCCGCCGGCGATGGATTCGGAAATGCCCGCCATTTCCTTGAGGTACGTGACCATCTTGTGGAAGGTGCGAGCCAGTTCGCCAATCTCATCGTCGCGGTTCAGTTCAATGTTGTGCTCCAGATCGCCGGTGTTGCCGATGCCGTTGGCCACGGCCATCAGGTTGGCGAGCGGCTGGGTAATCGAGCGGGCCGTGCGGAAGGCAATCGCGCCGCCCAGACACAACGCCACCACGGTTCCGAGCGCCGATATGATGACCGTCCAGCGGGCCGCCACGTCATCGGAGTCGCGGCGATCTTTCACCAGCTTGTCGTTCTCGCTCTTGGCCGCTTCGAGCGCGTCAGTGGAATTCTTGACCCACGAGGAAGCGTCTTTCTGAAGATAGTAGATTTGCAGTTCGGCCACGGTGGCGTTGCCGGAATCAACGTCTTTGCGTTTGTCGATCAGGGGTTGCGCGAACTCCTTGCCCCAGGCCTGCTCCAGCTGCTGCGTCTTGATCAGGTTGGAGCTGACCTTATCGGAGGTGGCCAGCGTCTTGCCCAGTTCCAGCTTGTCGTTGAGAATGCGCAGACCCTCGTTCATGCGGTCCACTTCGCGGGTGTCGCCGCTCAGCAGGTAGTTGCTCAGGTAGAGGCGGTTCTGCATCATCTCGGAGTGGACAGCATCGATGGCGTCGGCCAGGTCCTTGGACGCCGCGGCGGCGGCTTTGGCGGAGTGCTCGCGCTGCACCGCGGAGTAGTTCACCAGGAACAGCACCAACACCATGGCGAGAATGATGCCGAAATTCGTATAAAGCTTTTTCCCGATCGTCATGTCCGTCTCCTCGCGGCCCGTGCCACTACCGCGGCTCAAACTTAAAGTCGATTATTCCCGAGGCCTCTCCCGAAGCCGGCTCAAAGCGCCATTTCTTGGCGGCATCGAGCGCGGCAGCGGCCAGGACCGGGTGCCCGCCCACGACGCGGGCGTCTTTCACGGAGCCATTGGGCGAGACCACAACTTCAATCTTCACCGTGCCCGCGATATTCATCTTCTTCGCCAGCGCCGGATATTCGGGTTGTACCTTGGTTTTGGCCCGGCGGATGATATCTTCACTCTGGGCCTGCTGGGCCCCCATCTGAAGCGCGGCCACCGTGACTGCCAAGGTTAGGATTGACAGCAGGGCCGTTGCAGTTCTTCGAGACACAATTCCTCCTCGCTTACAAGAAGCTGTTCAACCTAGGCGTGCAACGGCCGGGCCACCTGTACCTTCTTGAAAAAACCAAAGTAATGGGCTGTATCTATAAGTAAACGCGCCTGTTAATCGGTCTCGAAGACAGTGCCGGAAGCAGGCTGGGCATTAGGGCCGTCTCATTCCCGCTTAACCTACCTCTGCTTCTCAGTCTGAGACGGAATCTCACGGGCGTCTCGGGATTTCACACTCAGGCACCCCCTAACCCATTTCCCTTGACTCAAATTGAGATGACAGGTAGTTTCCCAATAGATTCAAGCACTTGTGAATCACGATCACTATTCTTCGATTGTCGGAGCGGACCTGAGCGTTTCTGGGCTTCCCATCATTGCTGCGGAGCGCAGTCTCACCGCCGGCTCCGATGAGGGCTTCCAGGCGCTGCTGCTGCTCATCGCCGGCGATGCCGCCAATCTCACGGACGCACCTTCCTTGATTCAGTTGTTCTGCCGCGCCACTCGCGAGTTCTTCCGCGTCTCCGGGGTTTACTTTTGGAGAAACTTTGCGGGTGAACTGGTTGGCGAACTAGCCGACGGCAAGCTGGCCGATCGTTTTATCGGCGTCCGCATGCGCCTGGAGCAGAGTGCCGTGACAGGTGAAGCGGTAGGGCTGCGACGCACCATCTGTGCCAATCACCTGCAGTCCGCGGCATTTCCGGGCGCGCCGGAATTCGAGGCGAGCTCCATGATGGCGGCGCCGCTGATGGTTTTCAATGAAGTGATCGGGGCCGTTACTTTTCTGCACGATTCCGACGACGATTTTTTTACCGAAGATCGTGCGGCGAAGGCGACGATCCTGACGGGCCAATTAGGCAGCCTGCTGGAAGCGTCCCGGTTGAGCGAGACTTCTCGCGAAGAGCTCCGCCGAGAGGAAATTCTGGCCGACGTCGCCCACGTGCTGCATGGAACGCCGGATGTGTCCGCGGTGATTGAGGCCCTGGCCGATCGGCTGCGAATTCTTCTGCGCACCAAGCTGGTGTGTGTGTTGCTGCGCCGCGACGGACCCTTTGAATTAAAGGCCGTTTCGGCCGAGACTCCACAACTGGCCAACGCGGCCCGGGCCCGTCACGACCGGCAAACTCTGCGATTTGCGGCGGACTTGGCGCAGCGTGCGGTGGCCGCCGGTGAGCCCATTACGCTGTCAATTGGCGCCGATGTGCACTCGCTGGGCAAACTGGTTTCACCCGGAATGCTGATCGCGGCTCCGTTCCGCACCTCGCGCACTCAGGGCGCGATCCTGCTCTACCCGCGCCCCGACAGCATGTTCACCGCGGAAGAAAAGGCGCTGGTGGCGGGCATTGCCGGGTTTGGCGCCGTGGCTTTGGCTCATGCGGAACTCCATGCCACCTCTCATGCTCAGGCGCACGAGTTGCACCAGTTGCTGGAGATTTCTTCCGAACTGAATGCCAGCAATAATCTCGAGCATGTTCTGCAGGCTTTTGTGGTACGCGCCGCCGATTTCCTCGGGTTCGGGCGCTGTTTCATCGCACTGGAAGAGGGTGGCCAGTTCCATGTGCGCTATGCAGTCGAGAAGGGAGAACCGCGGCGGTTGGACACGCCGGTCCCCGAAGGAGTGGCCACTCGCGCCCTGCGCGCCAAAGAAGTTTTCTGGACGAACGAGGCCAGCCGCACTCCTGGAATTAACCTCGACTTGGTGACGAAATACAAAGTGCAACAATTCCTGACCGTGCCGCTGCTGGGCGCGAGCGGGATGCTTCTGGGAATGTTCGGAGTCATCGACCGTGTGGACGGCGCCGGCATTTCGCAGGAAGATATTCGGCGCGCCCGGGCGCTGTCGAATCAGGCCGCGGTGGTGCTGGAATCGGCCCGCAATTTGCATCTCTCGGAGCAGCACCGTCGCCGCGCCGAAGCTTTGATCGAGCTGGCGCGCGAAATCGACGGTAGCCTGCGCTGCCGGAGTTCGCGCGGCGGTTTGTTACCCGGACGGCGGAATTGACGGGTGCCCGCGCCGGGCTGCTCGCGTTGATGCAGGAGGGGCGCTGGCAGGTGGCCGCGTTGCACACCGGGGCGGAAGCAGGCGAAACTTCTACGGCGCTTGCTGCTCCCGCAGATGACGTTCACAAAACGTCGCTGTCTGAGGAGAATCAAGTCACGCCGGCGGAGGCTTTTGCCGCGAAGCCTCATCTCGAGCCGGGGCCCGAGCGTGGGCTGGATCGCGCGCTGGGCGCGGCTCTGGCGGAGTTTGCGGCGCAGCATAGCGAGACCGTGGTCGCGGCGCCCGCGGAACAGATATTGGGCGCGGAGGCTGCTTCCCGTCTGCACTGGTCCGATGCCACGCTGGTGCGCTTGCCCGGCGCCAATGGGGAACTGGCGGGATTGCTGTGCCTTTCCGGGCGCTCATCGGCGCTCAAGGAGGAAGATCGCGTCTTTCTTGAAACCATGGCGGCGCACGCTGCGATGGCGCTCGAGAACGCGCGGCTTTTCACGCGCATCGAGCAGGCCAACCGGCACTGGATGGAGATCTTCGACGCCATCACCGACTTCATTGTGGTGCATGACGAGGCCGACAAGGTGCTGCGCGTGAATCGCTCGCTGGCCGCGATGATCGGCGTGCCGCCGACGGAGTTGATCGGTGTGAATATGCGGGCGCTCATGGCTTTGACCAGCGACACAGCGTCCTATTCATGCCCATTCTGCCGCTCCATGGCCGAGGATTCGGACGAATTCGCGCACCCGGTGTTCGATCGCACGTATCTGGTTTCCACCTCGCGAGTGCATGGCGGTTCCGGCGAAGGGCCGCAAACGATTCACGTTTTGAAAGATATTTCTGACCGGCGCGAGGCCGAGCGCCGCTACCGGGAACTATTCGACAACATTCAGGAAGGCCTGTTCTTCAGCACGCCCGCCGGCCGCTTCATCGAGGTCAACGACGCCATGGTGCGGATGCTGGGCTATGGCAGCCGGGAAGAATTGCTGCAGATCGATATCCCGACGCAACTCTATCTTTCTCCGGGGCAGCAGGAGCGGCACTCGGAAATGATCAAGGAGTATGGCCACCTGCGCAATTTCGAAGCGACCCTGAAGCGCAAGGACGGATCGCCGATTCACGTCCTCATCAACGCCTTCGGGCTCTACGACAATCTGGGCCGCATTTTGCAGATTCGCGGGTTGATGCTGGATGTGACCGGGCTGCGCACCTACCAGTCGGAACTGCACCGCGAACGGGATTTCTCCGGCAAGATTCTCAACCATACCCAGAACCTGATTCTGGTTGCCGATACTGCGGGCCTGATCAGCTATGCCAACCGGCGCTGGTATGACGCGGGATTCGAACAGCGGGAACTGCTGGGGCGTCCATTGCTCGAACTGGCCGCATCCGCTTTTGTATGCCCGTTGGCCGACGCCCTGCGGAGCACGCTCGACAGCCAGCAAGTCGACAATCTGGAGTTGGAGATCGTGCGGCGCGGCGCCCCGGCCGGGAAGTTCTCGGCCAATCTGAGCCCCATGCGCGACGAGCAGGGCACGGTCACCAGCATCGTGGTGGTGCTGACCGACATTACCGATTCCGCCGTGCTGCGCGACAAATTGGTGCACGCCGAGAAAATGGCGGCGGTCGGGCAGCTGGTCTCCGGCGTCGCGCATGAAGTCAACAACCCGCTCACCGCGATTCTGGGCTTTGCCGATCTTCTGATGGAAAACGCCGACCTGCCCGAAACGGCCCGCAAGGATCTGCGCGTGATTCTGCAGGAAGCCCAGCGCACCAAGCAGATCGTGCAGAATCTGCTCAGTTTTGCCCGCCAGATGCCGCCGCAGCGCACCGCGGTGCAATTGAACGCCATCCTGCGCCGGACGCTGCAATTGCGTTCTTATGACTTCAGCAGCCACGGGGTCGACGTGGTGGAACATCTGGACGAGGAACTGCCCGAGGTGATGGGCGACGCCCATCAGTTGCAGCAGGTTTTTCTTAACATCCTGAACAATGCCTATGACGCCGTGCACGAAGTCGGCCGTCCGGCCCGCATTGAGATCATGTCAACCAAGGCGGGCGACGCCGTCGAAGTTTCATTCCGCGATAACGGCAACGGAGTTTCCCATCCGGATAAGATTTTTGATCCGTTCTTCACTACGAAAGAGGTCGGGAAAGGCACCGGCCTGGGCCTGAGCATCTGCTATGGGATTCTAAAAGAGCACGGGGGAGAAATCCTCTGTCACAACAACACGGACCGGCCAGGCGCCACATTCATTGTCCGCCTGCCCGCAGCGCCCCACACCGCGTCGAAGGGTGTGGCGGCAGGAGTGATACAACCATGAGCCTACCCGCCATGAAACTTCAGCCCCTGCCCGTGCTGCTCATCGAGGATGAGCCCGCGGTCATGGCCTATGTTCAAGCCGCTCTGGAGCGCAGCGGATATCCCGTAGTCTGCTGCGAGTCGGGGGTCGACGCGCTGCGCATGCTCGAGAACGGAGCATTCCTGGGCGTGGTGTCGGACATGCGCACGCCCGGCGGAGTGGACGGCGGCCAGGTTCACGCCTGGATTGCGCAACACCGGCCCGATCTGGCTTCGCGCATCATCTTTATTACCGGCGACATTGCCAACGAGGAAACGGTCGCCACGTTGCGCGAAACCGGCGCACCCTGTGTGGAGAAGCCGTTCCGGGTGCAGCCGTTCATTGATATCGTCTCCAAGACGTTTGGGAAGGCCGAGTGAACATCGCGGGGAGTAAAGAAGATCTTCGCATTCGCCTGCTGATCGTCGACGACGAGCAGAGCATTCGCAAACTCTGCGTCACGGTGGGAGAGGCGATGGGTTTTGTATGCCTGGAAGCGGAAAGCGGCGAGTCTGCGCTGGCCCTGCTGGAAGAGCAGTCGGTGCACATGGTGCTGAGCGACATGGTGATGCCGCACATGTCGGGACTGGAATTTCTGGAGAAGGTAAAAAAACTTCTGCCGCGCACTGAGATCGCGCTGATGACCGGGCACGGCTCCATCGAAACCGCTGTGCAGGCCATGAAACTGGGAGCCTACGACTACATCACCAAGCCGTTTTCGCCGCTGGAAGAGCTCCGGCTGTTTCTGCGGCGCATGGCGGAAAAAATCCGGCTGGTAGAGGAAAACGAATTTCTGCGGCAGCGCACGGATTCGGAAACCGCAGTGCACGGCATCATCGGATCGTCCACCAAGATTCAAGACGTCCTGCGCATGGTGGCGCGCCTGAAAGACACACGGACCCCGGTGTTGATCTACGGCGAAAGTGGAACTGGGAAGGAGTTGGTTGCCCGCGCCATGCACTTTCGCGGCGCTTTTTCGAACCGGCCTTTTGTGGCCGTCGACTGCGGATCGCTGGTGCCGACGCTGATTGAAAGCGAGCTTTTCGGCTACGAAAAAGGCGCCTTCACGGGAGCGCTGAAATCGAAGCAGGGATTATTTCAGGCCGCCGATGGCGGCACGATTTTTCTCGACGAGGTCGGCGAACTGCCTCTCGAGTTGCAAGCCAAACTGCTGCGCGTGTTGCAGGAAAAGGAAGTGCGTCCGGTGGGCAGTAATCAGCGAATGAAGGTCGACGTTCGCGTCATCGCGGCCACCAACCGCGATCTTGAGGCCGCCTACAAAAACGGAACCTTCCGCAAAGACCTTTATTTCCGGCTCAACGTTGTGACGCTCTACGTTCCTGCATTGCGCGAACGCCGCAGCGATACTCCCATGTTGGTGCACTGGTTCCTGGAACGCTATGCCCCCGGTTCGGAGTTGCACGTGACCAGTGCCGCCATGAAGGCCATGATGCAATACGACTGGCCGGGCAACGTGCGCGAGCTGGAAAACTGCGTGGAGCGCGCGGTCGCACTGGGGAACGGACAGATCATCGACCTCGGCGACCTTCCTCCCTCCATTGCTTCAGGCGCTGCTGCGGGATCTGCCGGACTCGGAACAAATCCGGCGGCCTCGCCCGTGAATCGTCCCACCGTGCTCGATCCTGATCTCGCTGGGGCGCAGGCCGCAGCCGAATCGCCGCGGGCGCCGCTTGCGACGCTTCCTACCACCGATCTTGAAGACATCGAGCGAGCCACCATCCAGCGCGTCTTCGAACAGGTCAAAGGCGATAAAGCCCTCGCCGGACGCATGCTCGGCATCAGCCGCGCCACGCTCTACCGCAAACTCAAGCGTTACAACATCGGCACGGGATCGTCCGGGTCGGGTTCGTCGAGCCACACGCTGCAGTGACCCCATCCGTAACTCAACTTCCGGTTGGCCGGCAATGTGGGAGCTATGTCCGCCAAGTTGTGATTCTCGCCGATAATTGGCGGCTTTCTCGGGCGAGCCGACGCTTGGAAGCCAGCAAAATGAAAACGTACAGATCGGCAGCTTCCTGGCTTCCCTGCGCGTGCTCCAACAATAACGAACATGCTCGGCACACAAAAAAAAGGCAGCCCGATTCGAGCTGCCTTCATTCTAGTGATGGGTATTCCTTTGCGTTACGGCTTGTAGTTGCTAGACCGGACCTGTCTTCGCACGAGTGCGCCGCTTTATGGAACCGGAACTGGAACGGCGGATGAGGTGACGTGCGTCAATAACCACCGTCCGTCGATCTTTTTGGCTTCACCGTCAAGGTCTACGTGGCTCTTGGCTGTCCAAAACGGCTGGCCGGTGGCTGGATTCAAGGACACGTCGAAGTAATGGCATTCGAAATACACCGATGATTTCCATCGGCCGTCATCATCCCTTCCAGGGACATACTTCGTTTTGTACGCCGGGGAAAGCGACACAAACTTATTGGTTGGCTGCAACCCGCCGGAAACATACTTGAAGAACGTGCACAGCGTCCCCTGTTGACCACTGGCGGACGTGTCGCCCGAGGGTAGAGGGCAACTGGCGGGATCATCAGGATCGCCGTTGCCGATATAGTTTCCTGCCGTGGCAGTGGTGCTGACAACCGTGAGTTCGGCGTCTTTAGTCCAGATCGAGAGTACGTCGCGGATTCGCTGGGTAATCACTTCCGGCGAATCGCCATTTATCGGATCGTGCACGCTGACTGCCGCGTGAAAGGTCGCGTGAATTTGCTGTTCTAATTCAGCTACTTGGACCAGTTGATCGTCATCGCCTCGCCAGCCACCTGCATGGGCGACTCCTATGGCCCCGGTAATTCCCAGAGCGAGCAATGCCGCAAAGCATGTGTACTTCCCAAGAATTCGCATCGATGTGTTGGATTTCATCATGTCTCCTTTGTATCGAGCCGCGCTAAACGCTGGCGGCCGAGGGGGCGAATCGTGACCTAGAGGGCGCAACAAGGCAAGGACTGGCGAATGAATTGAGGTGAAGAAAGGTGAAGCTGTAAGTTGCTGATTTGGCAGGTTGTCTACTCCTTGCTTCCAATCAATGGTATATTTGCTACCCCAATTGTTGGAGTGTCGTGCCCGCGCCGCCCACCTACAACTTCGGCGATTTTGAACTGGTTAGCTCCCGTTTTGAATTGCGATACCATGATCGCCCTCAGAAGCTCGAACGCATTCCCATGGAATTGCTCATCCTGCTGCTGGAAAAAAATGGGCAGGTGGTGTGCCGGCAGGAGATTATCGAGCGGCTTTGGGGCAAAGATGTTTTCCTCGATACCGAGCACGGCATTAATACTGCCATTCGCAAGATTCGGGCCGCGCTGCGGGAAGACGTAGAGCGGCCGCGGTTCATACAGACGGTCTCAGGCAAGGGTTACAGGTTTGCATCTGACGCCGTGAGTACGAACGCGAATGGAACGGCAGCGTCCGCGAAAATCCTCCCTTCCGCAAATCCGGTTCCCGAGAATGAAGTCTCAACGCCAGCGAGCGTGGAAGCTGGCCCGATCAGTGCTGGCGAAGGTTTGGCATCACGAAAGTGGCCCTGGGCGGCGGTTGCTTTGCTCGTGGCGGCCGGGGCGACGTTGGCGCTAAATGTTGCGGGGCTGCGCGACCGGGTTTTTGCGAAAAACAGCATCGGCCCCATTCACTCCATCGCGGTGCTCCCTCTGGTCAATATGTCGGGCGATGCTTCGCAGGATTACTACGCAGACGGGATGACGGACGAGTTGATCACGGCCCTGGCGCGGAATAGGTCCTTGCGAGTGGTGTCGCGCACGTCCGCCATGCAATACAAAGGGGTAAACAAGCCGTTGCGTGGCATCGCGCAATCGCTCGGAGTGGACGGGATACTGGAAGGATCGGTTGCGCGCAATGGCGGCCGAGTTCACTTAAATCTGCAGCTTATTTACGGGCCAACTGATACCCACATGTGGGCCGATAGCTACGACCGCGATCTTAGTCAGGCCTACTTGTTGCCGGAAGAGCTTTCACAAACCATCGCCCGCGAAGCCAAAGCCGCCTCGTCGCCCGTGCCGACGCATCACTACATCAGTCCCGAAGCCCACGACGATTACATGCAAGGGCTCTATTTTTGGAACGGAAGCAATCCTGACCGCAGCCTGGAATATTACGAAAAGGCGATTGGTCTACAGCCCGACTATGCTGCCGCATGGAGCGGCGTGGCTAAGTCTTACGCAGCCCAAGTCATCCTCGACGAATTTCCGGCCAGGAACGTGGCGTCGAAGATGGAAGAAGCCGCCCGCAAGGCCGTCGCCATCGATGACTCTTCGCCAGAAGCTCACAATGCGCTGGCTATGTGGTATCTCCTCTTCGCGTGGGACGTTGCCGACGCGGATGCCGAGTCGCGGCGCAGCCTCCAACTGAATCCCAACCTCGCTGAAACACACCGAATGCGCGCTTGGGTTTTAGACGCCATGCATGAGCCCGATGAGTCATTCAGAGAGTTGAAGCAGGCGATCACACTTGATCCCATGCAGTACATTACCGATCTTGGTGAAGCTTACATGGCGCGCGGGCAGCTTGACGATGCTATTGCCGAACTGCGGCGGCGAAGCGAAACTGAGCCTGGTAATTGGTTCATCCATTTTGATCTGATCCAGATTTACTGGCTCAAAGGCATGAAGAAGGAGGCAGTAGAAGAATTGGAAAAAATAGTCCGAGACGATCCCGCTAGAACGTCCGCTGTACGCCGGGCCTACACCCGTGGTGGATCACCAGCGGTGGCGCAATGGATGATGGACGATTTCAAAGCCGATGCCGTTCGCAAGAAATATCTTTCACCCTTCGAAATGGCCCGCCACTATGCTTTTCTCGGCGACAAGTCGAACACTCTGAAGTTTCTTGAAGCTTCCTACGATCAGCGTTATCCCTACCTGATCATGGTGCAGGGCGAACGTATGTTCGACTTGGTGCATTCCGAGCCTCGCTATCAGGCGCTGATCAAGAAAATGGGCCTGCCGTCAGCGTATTGAGTGAAGCGGCTGATTTGAGAATTGCGTCTCATGCTGAGACGCCGGAGACGTCTTTCCTCGTCCACGACATTGGAACCCGGCCCTAACCCGATGAAAATGCACTCACCTTGGTACTAGTCCTTCCGTTCGCAGGGATGGCTGCTGCGTTGCTCCTCCTTTTCTGAACCGCGGATTCTGGCTCCCCACAGCTCTTCCTAACCGGGAAGAGGGGAGCCCAACCGCATTTCAAGCGGCGGAACGAGTCTGGGTCGAACGAGTCTGGGTTAAGAGGAATCTGATCGCTTGGCGCATTCAGCCACAGCAACGGCGCGTAACGCTCAGAACGCCAGCACCGTGGCGGGGCTGGCGCGGTTTTTCCCCGAGGCGTCGCCCGTCCGCATGCCCGTTCAACTCGCTCGAATCATACCGGGCAGCGAATCCGCCGCAGCTCATTTCGCCGAAAGTATCGTGATTGAATTCGGCACTCCCCGCGAAGTTCTTTTCGAATGCGATACGCCCCTGGAGTTCGGCGACGAGCTACGCCTGCGGAACTCCGATGGTTCGTTTGATGTGGGCCTTTCGGTGGTCGCGGTGCAGTATCACCCCGGCAAGACCGCGGTGGCTGCCCGCTTTCGTGGAGAAGTGCCCAACTGGATCGTGAAATCATGACTCCTACAACACCCGTACCGGATCTCGCCACGCAATGGAATACCGCCCGCCGGTTATATCCCATTTATTTTGAACTGGCGCGCGAGTTCGCCATCGACGCGAAACCGTGCGCCGAGCTGGAAGCCGGCCTCGACACGCCCGAAAAAGAGGTGGTCGAACAGGCCAATCACTGGCTCGACCAAATGGACGAGCTCATCCAGGTGCACCAGTTGCGCCAGTTCCTGCAAACCAGTGCCTCGGTGACCGAGGAAGCGATTGAGGGCCTGCTGGAGCACTTCCTGGCGAAGCCGCACAAGACCGACGTCATCCGGGACAAGATTGATTTTCTGCTGGTGCAGTATTTCAGCCAGCTCGCGCCCTCTGGTTTGACCGACGCCGAAGTGGATCTCGCCTATGTGGCCGAGGCGCTGAAGCCGGTTTTAGGTGCGGTGGAACTGAAGCCTCCGGTGTGGTTGAACGCGCTCGACCGCGTGCTCGAATCTTCACGGCGCTGCAAGTCGCTTGACGAACTTCTGCATGGCGGAGTTCTGGAGCAGGGGCGCAAGGCCAAGAGTCTGGCCGGGGACTTGTTCTATCTCCCCGTGGCTCTGGCCGCCTTTACGCGCTTCGGATATCTGATGCGGCGGTCATTTTTCCGTCTCATGCTGGGTGATCTGAACGGGATTCTGGATGGGCTGACTGAGCTTGAGGAAAAGGGCGTCGAGACCATCGACTGCCGGCGTGCCCAGTTTTCGGCGCAGGAACCGATCATTCGGCTGCGCGTGATCTGCCAGTCGTGGAAGGTGATGTTTCAGGCTGAGTATTCCTCGGGCCAGCCGTTGCGCATGCTGGTGGATCTGCGCGCCTCGGTCGAGTACGCGCTCGGCCGCGGCAAACCTCCCGAACCGGAAGTCAAAGGTAAAGAGGAAGCGAAGGCAAAGGCAGCGACTGCGGCGAAGCCAGTGCCCGCCGCGAAGGCGGCCCCGGCGGCAAACCCAGCGCCGGCCGTGAAGCCCCCTGCGAAACCGCCAGTCGCCGCCAAACCGGCAGCGGTTGCGGCGAAACCGGCTGCGTCTGCGGCAGCCGCAGGGGCATCGAAGGTCCCGGCCAAGGCCGTTGCGCCCGCCGCCGCGGCGAAGCCCGAGGCCAAGCCCGCCGAAGCCCCCGAGTTTGAGGTTTCCGGTACACCCGGCTGGGATTCGGACTCAGAGAGCGCGAAGAATAAATAAATGTTCGCATCATCGTCGTGACCAGGTTCAACCGTGGTTCGCAGAATCGGGATCGACAGAATCACTGATCGACACATCAACGATTGAACGACTCGCCAGATCGAAGGCAAAGGAAGTTTCGAAGTGCAGGCGCCGACCGTACTCATCATCTCCGACGAAGTCGATTTCACCCGTCGCGTGACGGCGCGCTGGCAGATGGAGCGCAATGTGCCCACGTTCACCCTGCTGAGCGGCGACTTGTGGCCGCGCTTCGCGGTGGACGTGTTCGACGTGGCCATTGTGGGGGAGTTGCGGCGCGACCTGCTTTCGGTGGTTCTGGAGCCGCTGCATTCCACCGGCCGGCCGATTTTTTGCGTCTGTCATGACGCCGCCACCGGGCAACTGGTGCACGAGCGCTGGCCGCGCGTTGCCTTGCTGCGGCACAGTGAACACTGGCTGGAAACCCTGGTGCTGGCGGCCAGCGAAGCCGTGCACCGTTCGCGCGCCGAATCGCGCGCCCGCGCCGCCGAGGCGGCCTGTGCCACGCTCGATCGGCAGGCCACGCTGGGCCGCTACATGCTGGAAATGCGGCACAACCTGAACAACGCGCTGACGTCAGTGCTGGGAAACTCCGACCTGCTGCTGCTCGAGCCCGGCAGCCTCTCGGCCCAGACTCGCGCCCAGATCGAAACCATTCGCAATATGACGCTCCGCATTCACGAGATCATGCAGCGCTTCTCTTCCTTGGAAAAGGAGATGAACGTGGTCGCGCAGCAGGCGGAACAAGACGCCGGCAAGTCGTACGCGGCCGGCGCCGCTGGTAACTAACTATGAAGACCCCTCCCCTCGCACCGCGACGATCTGAAAACAGGCGTCGAATGATTTTTTGCACACCCTCCGGGGGAAGGATTTATGCATAGATTGATGGCGGGTGTCACCATTCTCGAGCACGAACTCTCCGAGCTGCGCCTGCTGGTGGAACGGCAGACGGGAATCCTGCTCGACTGCCCTAACAGCGCTTTAGCCGCGCACGTGGCCGAGTATCTGGAGAGTCAGGAACTGGAATCTCCCGCCGCCTTGCTGGACCGTTTGCGTGCTTCTGATCAGGATCCCTCGGTGCTGCCCGCGTTCCTGGATGGCGTGCTCAACGTGAATACCGGCTTCTTCCGCCACCCTGGGGCCTTGAATGCGCTGGCCCGGCAGGTGATCCCGCAACTCTATGCCCGCAAAGTGGACGACGGCCCCAGTACGCTGCGCATCTGGAGCGCGGGCTGCTCCACCGGGG
>Ga0074044_10002987_pt1 | contig 14603 bp, 11 predicted proteins | sample BogForMeECP23OM1_FD_94443 | JGI IMG/M metagenome (GOLD analysis project Ga0074044, IMG submission 94443) | Bog forest soil microbial communities from Calvert Island, British Columbia, Canada - Bog Forest MetaG ECP23OM1 | ecosystem: Environmental > Terrestrial > Soil > Wetlands ... | reverse complement strand
TTAGCTCTTGGCTTGAAGCCGTCAGATTTCAGTCCATCCTTAAAAAGTGAACTAGCCAAGAGCCAGAAGCTAACAGCCAAGAGCCAAATCGTGAACGAAATTTATCTTGCCATTATCAATCCGGCGGCGGGTGGCGGGCGGTGCCGACAGATGGTGGGCGCGGCGCTGGCACGGCTGCGCGCGGCGGGGATTGCGATCGAAACCGCCGAAACCAGCGCGGCGGGGCAGGCGACGCAGATTGCCCGCCAAGCGTACGGGCGCGGCTATCGGAAGTTTCTCTCGGTGGGAGGGGATGGGACCTCCTATGAAATCGTCAACGGCCTGTTTCCGGAAAGCAGGACTCAGGAAAGCAGCTCTCAGGTCTCGGAGGGCGCGTCTAAGGGAGTTTCAGGTGGTGCGGAAGATCAGACTCCTACGCTGGGATTTCTTCCGCTCGGCACCGGCAATTCGTTTCTGCGCGATTTCGAGAACTTAGCTTCCGGCAAGAGCGGTTTGGAGCACGCGCTGCAGGCCCTGGAGGCGCGGCGTTCGCGGCCTTGCGATGTGATGCGGCTGGTCCACAAAGACGGAGCCATCTACTACACGAATCTGCTGAGCATGGGGTTTGCGGCCGACGTGGCGGCGCTGCGGCATCGGCGGTTCTTGAGTCTGGGGCAAGCTGGATATCTGCTGTCGATTTTTCTTTGTTTGGCGCGCCTCGATCGGCGCCCATTCCCGGTGCGGTTCGACGGTCAACAGGAGTTTGACGCGCGACGCTGTTTGTTTCTGACGTTCAACAACAGCAAGTTCACGGGCGGCACCATGATGATCGCGCCCGACGCGGTCACCGACGACGGATTGATCGAGTATGTGCGCTGGGGACCGATTGGGCGGCTCGGGCTGATCCGGAATTTGGCGACGCTCTATGATGGTACGCACACGCGGCATCCGCTGGCCGAACGGCAAGCGGTTCGGAGGGTCGAGTTTCAACTCAGCGGGCCGGTGGATGTGATGGTGGACGGCGAAGTGCTCACGCTGGAGTGCCGGGCGATCGAAGTATTGCCGGGGGCGTTGCGCGTCGTTGTGTGAAGCGCGCCTCCTTTGGCCGGCGGAGACGGGGCAAGCCCCGTCTCTACACAAATGGTCGTGATATAAAAATCCATGTCGCAAGAGCGCAGAGAACGGCAAAAAGAAAAACTGGGGATCGAAACCGCGGCGGGCCGGAAATGGCGCCGCATGGCGATCTATGCAGTGCTGATCGTGGCGGCGCTCGGGATGGCTTACTATCTCTACCATCGCAGCGAGCACAAGCACGACGCGTTCGCGCGCTGCCTGACCGAGCGCGGCGTGAAGATGTACGGGGCGTGGTGGTGTCCGCATTGCGTTGAGCAGAAGGAAGCCTTCGGCGCGTCGTTCGAATACGCTCCGTACGTGGAGTGCGGCATCAAGGGCCAAACCAAAGGGCAGTCGCAGGTATGCAAGGACGAAAACGTCCAGCATTATCCCACCTGGCAGTTTCCGCCTACCGGCGAACGAGTGGAGCGCGTTTTCACTCTGGAGGAGTTGAGCGACCGGACGGGGTGCTCGCTGCCGTGACCAGGTTGACAAATCGCTTGATGAGTCTGGTCGCGATTCTGGCGGTGTGCGGAATCGTGGTGTCGTCGGTATCGTTGCAGCATCATTACGCGGCCTCAAAGACGGCGTTCTGCGATATCGGGGAGACGTTCAATTGCGACATCGTGAACCGCAGTGAATATTCGTCGATCTTCGGAATCCCGGTCGCGCTGATTGGGATGCTCGGGTACGCGGCACTGGCGGGGTTGGCCACGGTGTATCGCGAGCGGCGCGAGACTCCGGCCATGCTTTTCAGCGCCGCCGCCGTGGGCCTGGCCTTTGCTTTGTACCTGACTTACATTGAAGCGCGCGTGCTCGGAGTGTTCTGCATATTGTGTTTGAGTTCGCTGGCGTTGATTGCGGCGACAACCGTGTTGGCGGCGGTGATCTGGTGGAAGCGAGACAGTTAACCCGCCTAGCGTCCTCGTCCTGCGCTTCACACAGCCGCTTCACACAGCAAAGATTTCTCCGGCGCTATTTCGTAATCACGCCACAAGCGATGCGGTCGCCAGCGTTGCCCGTGGGGTCGGTCTTGTAGTCGTCGGGCTTGGCGTGCACTACGAGGGCCGTGCCTCCGTTGCTGAACAGCGAATGGCTGTCGCTGCCGAGATTGACATCTTTACTCTCGATTTTGAAATGCGCTTTGCCGTCAGCGCCAACCGTGAAGTTGCGGTTGTCGCCCGCATGGTGGCCTTCCGGATTGTCCAATCCATGCTTCTTTCCATCGGGATTGAAGTGCCCTCCCGCGGACTTGAAGTCCGGGGCGTCGCACTTCGCGTTCTGATGAAAGTGGATGGCATGTTCGCCGGGAGGAAGATTTTCGAGATTGACTTCCATCCCGATTCCCGGGGCGGATTCCCACAGAATCGCGGTCCCCACCACCTTGCCTTGAGCATCCTTGAGTTGAACCAGAATCTTGGCTGAACTGGCCGAAGCCAGCGCGATGACGAGCACTGCGAGCGCGAAGAAGCGAGTGTTTTTCATAGGTGGGATTATAGCGAAATTGGCTGCGAGCTGCCGCCAACCCGTTTGCTCGAAGCTCGTGGCTCGAAATCGTAGCGTAGCACTGTCCCATTACCCGGTCTGGCGCAGAACGCCGGACAATGTGACAATAGATAGATGCAAAGATCTCTCACTACAACCTTTCTATTGGCCGCGGGGATGATGCTGGCCGGAGATGGCTATGCCCAGCAGACTCCAGCGACCAGCACTCCAGCGGCAACGACTCCAGCGGCTCCTGCAGCCACAACTCCGAAAGCGGCGACCACGGCGAAAGCTCCGGTGAAGAAGACGGCAACGGCAGCGAAAACTGCGGCTCCGGCGCCGCTTACCACGCGGAAAGACAAGTTCAGCTACGCACTGGGAATGAATATCGGTACGGGCCTTGGGGCCAACCTGAAAAAGCAGTCGGTGGAGGTGGACTGGAATCTGCTTTCCCAAGGATTGAAAGACGGCGCGGCTGGCTCGAAGACGCGTCTGACGCAAGGGGAAGCACAGGCCGTGCTCACCGAAGTGCAAACCGAGGTAAACAAACAGCGGCAGGAGAAAATGAAAGAGGCTTCGGAGAAGAATAAGACCGAAGGCCAAGCGTTTCTGGCCGCCAACAAAGCGAAAGACGGCGTTGTTGCCCTGCCCAGCGGCTTGCAATACAAGATTCTGACCGCCGGCACCGGACCGAAGCCCGCGGCCAGCGACTCGGTTGTGTGCAACTACCGCGGTACTCTCGTCGATGGCACGGAGTTTGACAGCTCCTTCAAGCGTGGACAACCGGCGACGTTTGGAGTCGGTCAAGTGATCAAAGGGTGGACGGAAGCGCTGCAGTTAATGCCCGTGGGATCGAAATGGCAGCTCTTTATTCCGTCAGATCTGGCGTATGGCGAGCGGGGTGGCCCCGGCGGCGCAATTGGGCCCAATGCGGCGCTGATCTTTGAGATCGAGCTGCTCTCGATCCAGGACAAGACGAAAGACAACAAGAGCAAGGCCGAAGACAAGAAAGACGAACCAAAGAAAGACGAACCCAAGAAAGACGACCAGAAGAAGTAGACAGTATCTTGGCTGGTGGAGTGCCGGGCGTCCCCGCCCGGCCCCCGCCAGAGCACCGTGTCAGAGAATTCTCGCCGCGCTACCTTCCCAGATACATCACGTGGACGTAGGTTCCGAGCCTGACGTTATAGCCGAGGTACCAGCCGATGTGATCGGGGTCATCGTAGATGACGATTTCGTCCGAATCCCAGAGCCAGCCGTCACAGTAGCCAACGTCGTAGGGAGCCACGGAGAAGAAGAAACCGCCGAATCCGAAGCGGCCGGGACCACCGCCTCCGAGGCGCCACACGTGGCCGCGACCGAATCCGCCGGTGAAGCGGCCATGCTCCCACGGATGATCCAGATGGTAATGAGCGTCGCCGCGGCCGGTATCATGGCCCACCCATTGTCCATTGGAATGTACGTGGGGAGCTTCAGGATGTCCTGCCTTGTCGTTGAACTTGCGGTTTTCTTCGGCCGCATGCGGAGTGGTCACTTTCGCCGGGCCGTGCTTGGGAATGTTCTGATGGCCGCCTCCGACCTCCGGCCGCCCACCGCCGCCTTTTTGGCCGCCATGCTGTGCCACGGCTGAGAGAGAAAACGCGAAACATACCACGAGCAATGCAATCAGCTTTTTCATTTTGTTGTCATCCTCCTCCAATTAGCGATAACACGACTTCAGTTTCGATGTTTCTGTGGGTTTGCAAGATTCCGGGCTGCCTTGTAGAGACGCGAATTGCCGCGTCTCCCCAAGCGACCCAAACGGAGACGGGCAAGCCCCGTCCCTACCGCAGCCGTTCTATTCGTACCGCAGGGCTTCGATGGGGTCAAGGCGGGAGGCGCGGATGGCCGGCACCATCCCGCTGACGAGTCCGACGACGGTGAGGATGAGGACGGCGACGATCAGCGTAACTGGGTTGATCATGAGCCGGATGTCGCCGGCTTCGGCGTGTTTGGCCATGGCGCTGTAAAGCGTAAGTCTGCCGACGGTGAGGGCGACGACGTAAGCCAAGATGATGCCGAGAAGTCCACCGATGAAGGTGATGGTGAGTGCTTCGGCCAGAAACTGCAGGAAGATGTGGCGGCGCCGAGCGCCCAGCGCCTTCTCCACGCCGATTTCGCGGGTGCGTTGGGTCACGGAAACGAGCATGATGTTCATCAGCCCGACGCCGCCGATGCCGAGAGTGAGGGTGCCGATGAAGCCGAGCAGTATCTTGAGGCCGATGGTGACGACCTCGAGCTGGTGAACCTGCTCCATCAGATTAAAGACGAACAGGGCGCGGCGGTCGGCGGGATTGAACTTGTGCTGCGCCGCCATGATGTAGCGCACGGATTGCTCGATCCGTTCATAGTCGTTGGTTTCGTAATTAAACCAGACCGAGCCTAGGTAATGGGTGTCCATGAAGTCACTCATGGTGGTGAAGGGCACGTAGACGAGGCGATTGATGTTGTCGTCGCCGACCTGCATCTTGGCGCCGAGAACGCCGACGACTTCAAAGCTGATGCCGTCAATGCGGATGTGCTCGCCCAGCGCGTTGCGTCCGGAAAAAAGTTTTTCCTTGGTTTCCGAGCCGATGACGGCGACGCGCGCGCGCTGCATCTGATCCTCGGCATTGTAGAAGCGTCCCTGTTCGAGAGTCAGCGCGCGGATGGCGAATGTGTTGGGGTATTCGCCGTTCACGGGCATCGTGTAAGAGCGAGTGTCGTATTGCACGGTTGCGTCCTTCCCGCAACTGGGGGTGATGTGGGTGATCTGCGGGACGTTGGCGGTGAGCAGGTCGATGTCGTCCAGCGTGATGCGGGTTTGCGCGCCCGCTTTCTCGCCACCGGACTGCATGGAAGAGCGCCCCGGAACCACGATGAAGAGCCTGGTACCGAAGTTGGCAAAGATGTTCGCGCAAGCGCGGCCGAAACCATCGCCGTAGGCCAGCAGCATGACGACGGTGGCAATGCCCCAGGCCATCCCCAGCATGGTGAGCGCGGTGCGGCGCCGGTTGTGGCGCATCGCATTGTAGGATTCCTGCAGCAGGTCGCGCATCATCTTAATAAACCCATTGGGTAATTTGTAATCGGGTAATTTGGTAATTTGAAAACCTGACGCCGCACGGTTTTAGATTACAAAATTACCAAATTACACAATTACAAAATCCATTTCACTCCTGCCTCAAGGCCTCGACCGGTTCCAGGCGGGCGGCTTTGCGCGCCGGATAGAGTCCGGCGACGACGCCCGCCAGAGTAAGGCTGGCGATGGCGAGGATCGCGGTTTTTGGAACCAGCCGCGGCGGATCGAAGCCACCGGGACCGTTGAAATTACCGAGCGCCAGCATCAAGCCGCCGGCCAGGCCCATGCCGATCAGTCCGCTGACCAGCGTGAGCAGTATGCCTTCGGCGAAAAATTGCAGCATGATACTGCGGTTGGTGGCACCCAGCGCTTTGCGCAATCCGATTTCACGAGTGCGCTCGGAAACAGCGACGAGCATGATATTGATGACGCCGATGGCGCCGAGTGCGAGCGTGACCAGACCAACGGTGCCGAGGAATTCGTTCATCGCATCGAAGATGGTCCCCATCATTTGTGCCTGCTGGACAGTATCCCAGCCTTCGAAGGCGTCTTCATCGTGGTAATCGAAGCGGTGATTGCGCGCGATCACGCGTCGCGCCTCATTCTGGGCGATCAAGTGTTCGTCGGCAACGCGGGGCTGATAGTTGAGAAACGAAATCGCGTCGTATGCCTCCTCGCCCTTGATTGGAAAATCGCTGCGCATGACCTGGAAAGGAATGTAGCAGCGCGTGTTGGTGGAGTTGTCGTCACCGCGGCCAACCCGCTTCAGCGTGCCGATCACTTCGAAGCGATGGCCATTCAGCAGAATGAACGAGCCGACCGCGGGACGTCCCGGAAAAAGGTTGCGCGTCATCTCATCGCCGAGCACGACGACGTCGCGCTTTTGAGTTTCGTCGAGGTCGTTGAGCCAGCGTCCCAGCTTCAGCGGGAGAAATCGGATTCCGTTGTATTGCGGCTCGGCGCCGGTCAGTTGGCCGCTGGCGCTGGCAAACTCGCTGACGGCATGAACGTCGTCGGTGGTGAGGACGGGAGTGATGGCCCGAATGTGCGGAGATTCTTTGCGGATGTCGAGATAATCCTGGTAGGTGAGCCGGTATTGGCGGGCGGAATTCATGCTGCCCTGAACCGCCGGAGCGCGGCCGGGGAAGAGAAACATGATATTTTCGCCGTACTCCGAGAGGCCGCGCTGGTTGCCGGCTCGGAAGCCCTCGCCGAGGCCGACCAGCAGCAGCAGGGAACCGACTCCCCAGGCGATCCCGAACATGGTGAGGAACGAGCGCAGTTTGTGCGCCCAGAGGGTTCCGAAAATCTGCGCGAAAACGTCGATCACCATTAGCATGGGGTTAGTAACTCGTTAGCAGGCTACTGGAGCAGGCTGCTGGCTTCTAGCTCTTAGCTTTCTGCTTCTGGGCTGGCGCTATCGCTCCATCCGCCGTTCCTGTTACTAGAATACCAAGCGGACGGAGGAGGGTACACTGCCAAGTTATTGGGCTAGCAGTCCGTCGTGCAATTGCGATTCGTATCAGGGCATCGCTTTAGCGATGCCAGTGTTGCGCTCTGAACCCGCCTTTAGGCGCTGAGGTCCAAGCTTTACCACGAGCTGCTAACTGCGTCCATCGGGCTGGGCCGATTTAAGTCCTCGAAACCCCACGGCAGCCAGGGAATACAACAGCGCGGCCACTACGAGGAGCGCCTTCATTCCAACGATCAGCGACAGGTTTTCCAGCAGGCCACCAACAACAGCTCCGAGCATGTTGGCGCCGAGGGCGGCGGCCGGAGATTCAACCGAGCGGAATTCAGAAGCGAACAGCAAGCCGGCGAAGAAAACCGGGATGGCGAAGATGAGGGCGGCGAAAGATCCGACCAGCGCCGCCGAACCGGGAATGCGGTTGAAGGGAACGAAATAGGCGCAGGCGATGCCGGCGAGGATGCCGAGCAGAGTCCACGTCCGTGGCCACGCGTGGCGTTGTTTCCCGATCACAAAGTTGGCCAGCAGAAGCGCGGAAAGAATGGCGGCGATCACGATGCCGTTGACTTGCCACGTCGTCCCAAAATACAGAGCCAGCCGGCTGACGACCTGCGTTTCCAGCAGCAGGAATCCGGCGCCCATGCTGAAGAAAAACAAAGAAGGAATGCGGGTGCGGGCTTCGGGAATCTGGAAATAAAAAAGAGCCGCGAGCAAAATGACGAGCGCGCTGAGCAGGTAGAAGATGCCCGGAATCCAGTGTCCCTGGTGGTAGAGATAGGGCCAATCGTCGGTGGTGACGGCAACTCTAGGCAAGGCGAGAAACGCAGGATGGCTGGCAGCGACAAACTCATGCAAGCGAAGATCAGCGGCCAGGCTCGCTTCCACCTGTCCCGAGGTCGAAATCGCAAAGCAGGTGGCCGCCGCGGTGTAACTGGACGGCGCCAGGAAAACCACGGGAGCTTTCCCGAAGGTGCGGGTCAGCATTTCGGCCAGGCGTTGTCCGACAAAAGGATGATTGATCTGGAACTTGATGAACAGAACGCCGTCGGGTGCGAGCAGCGCCCGAGCTTCGCGGAAGGACTCTTCGGTGTAGACGAAGTTGTCGAGGCGCATGTTGGAATAGTCGGAAAGCTGAGTGTGGGAATCGAGCAATCCGAAAAGGATGAGGTCGTAACGGGCCGTGGTGCGCTTCATGAAGGCGCGGGCATCGGTGAGATGGGCAGAGACGCGCGGATTGTCGTAGGGATGCTCGGGGTGGCGTCGGCGGCCGAGGTCGAGAATCTTAGGGTCGATCTCCACGGCATCGACGGCGCGGCTCTGGTGGCGCAAAGCGGCGGCAACGTCATTCCCGGTGCCCGAGCCGACGATCAGGACGCGTGGGTTTGGAGTCGTGAAGCGGAAAGGTAGATTGTAGGGATTCTCGTCCGGCGCCTCCTTCAGCAGTTGCGGGTGACGCCCCAGAAAGTCGGGAGAGAGGTTCGCAATGATCTGGTAGCCGGTGTGATTGACGCGAATCTCGGTGCGGGCGAGTTCACCATCCGGGAAAGTTTCATCTTCGAGTTCGATCTGCTGGTAAGGAGTCCAGAGGTTGAAGTGATGTGGAGTGGCAGGATCGACCAGCAGGAACACCACGGGCAGGACGGACGCGGCGAGCCGAATTCTATCGCTCCCATTGGACTGCAGCAGCGCCATTCCTACCAGAACGATCGTGAACCACACGGCCGGGGGCAGGGCTATCCACGACACCGCAAAGAACGCGAGAATCCCAACCAGGCTGCCGGCCAGATTCCACGAGTAGCCATAAAGCGGGCGCGGGCCCAGTTCGATCTGGCGGCTTACGGTTTGTCCGATGGGGATGAAAATGTAGGTGATGAAGAACAGCAGAATGGCAGTCACCGCTACGGCCAGCAGCAAGCCCGTGGCGTCATGCATGGCGTGGGTGGCCCATATCTCGATGTCTTGCGAAGCGCCCAGGTATTGCGACAGGTTCTCCATGATCTGCGCGCCGCGCCAGGGCAGACGAACCACAACGACCAATCCAACCAGAGCGGTGACCGCTGTCTGCCACCGAGGGCGTTGCCGAGCCAGAGCGCAGCCCAGTCCGAACCCGAGAAAACACAGCAGCAAAGCCAGGTTTTTTACATAAGCAAACACCCGGACTTCGGTGGCGACCCAGCGGATGAGCGCGAGTTCCGCGAACAGGGTGAGCGCGCTGGCCAGAAACAGGGTGAAGAGATTCCAGCGCTCGGGAAGGTCGGAGGCAGGCGTGCGCGGCTTGATTATGCGGTAGCCGACCAGCAGCATGGCAGCCAGGAACAAGCCCATGATGCGCAAGGACATTGAGGAATCCGTTGAGAAAAGAGCGGAACAGAATAACACGCGGGCGTGAGCTGGCTGTTAAGAGTTCGTGTGGGGACGGGCGACCTCGCCCGTCCAAGCCGGCGCAGCACGGCTCCCGCTTGCACCGTCAACCGCCGCCGTTAACAGGTGAGCTGGTCGCGGGTAAGTTTCAAGCCAGTCAGGTTGCCGAGGATGGTAACGGCAATCTGCTCGGTGCGGAAAAATTCTTCGGCGGTTTCCTGCAGGTCGTCCGCGGTAACGGCTTCGATGCGTTCGATGAGTTCGTCGAGGCTAAAGAAACGGTCGTAGTACATTTCCTGCCGGGCCAGGTTCGACATGCGCGCGGTCGAGGATTCGAGCGAGAGCATGAGGCTGCCCTTGAGCTGGTCCTTCGAGCGGCGCAGTTCTTCTTCGGGCACGGGCGTGGTTTTCAGGTCGCGAAATTCCGCGACGACGCACTCGACAACCTTGATCGCCGACTCCCGTGAAGTGCCCGCATATACGCACATGGAGCCAGTGTCGCGGTAGGGGTTCAGGTCGCTGTAGATGGAATAGGCGAGGCCCTGGCGCTCGCGAATGTTCTGGAACAGGCGTGAGCTCATGCCTCCTCCAAGCAGCGTGTTCAGGATGTAGGAAGCGTAGCGTCGTTCGTCGGCCATGGGATGCGACGGCACGCCGATGCAGATCTGCACCTGCTCCAGCGATTTCTTGTTGCGCAGGTTGATGCGGGAAAAAGTCTTAGGCTGAGGAGAGTGCAGGCCGTTTTTCGCCGGCTTCACGTGTTCAAAGTGTTTCGCGACGAGTCCGACAAAGTGCTTGTGGTCAAGGTTGCCCGCGGCGCTGACGATGAGATTGCCGGGAGCAAAGTGGTGTCCGTAGAAACGCGAGACCACCGGGCGCTCGAATTTCTTGACCGTGTCGCGCGTGCCCAGGATCGGCAGACCAAGGGCGTGGTCCTTCCAGAAACTCTGGGTGAAGATTTCGTGGACCAGGTAGTCGGGATTATCCTGATCCATTTTTATTTCTTCCAGGATGACGCCGCGCTCGCGCGCGATATCGCCGGCGTCGAAGACGGGATGAAGAACAATATCGGTGAGGACGTCCATGGCGAGCGGAAGGTGTTCATCGAGAACCTTGATGTTGAAGCAGATGCATTCCTTCGCCGTGAACGCGTCCATATTGCCGCCGATCGAATCGACCTGGCGGGCGATAGCTTCGGCGGAGCGCGTCTCCGTTCCCTTGAACACCATGTGCTCGATGAAGTGCGAGATGCCATTCCATTCCGAATCTTCGTCGCGCGAGCCCGACTTCAGCCAGATGCCGATCGCGACCGAGCGGATGTGGGACATCTGCTCGGTGATGACGGTCAAGCCGTTCGGCAGGATCTCACGACGAATATTGCGCGTCTCTTTTACCATTGAATTTCTTGCTTTCCCATTTCCCGTAGAGACGCGGCTTGCCGCGTCTCCGCAGACGGTGCAAGCCCGTCTTTACAAGCGGGAGAACTTGCGCCCCGCAAGAGTCTCTGGTGTCATTCTCCCACAATCCGGGGCGAGGCGACGGCGGGTTAAGTTTTGCCTTGTTTTTCTTTAACTTACGGTGAATCCCTGGCATCATAATTTCAGTATCATACGGAGAGACGGGCGAGAGCACTCACCTCGCTCCACTAGCAGGCTCAATGCCAACCCAGCCATCCAATTCGCTCTTAGGACTCGACCTCGGGGAACTCACGAATCTCGCGCTTGGTTCGGGTCAGCCTGCCTACCGCGGCCAGCAACTATTTGATGCGGTCTACCGGCAAAAGATTGAGCAGCTGGATCAGGTTTCAACCCTGCCGCTCGAATACCGCGCTCGCCTGGTGCAGGAAGGCTGGCGGGTGGGGTTTCCGGCGATTGCCCGCAAGTTTGTTTCGAGCGACGGCACGATACGGTATCTGGTGGAACTCTCCGACGGTGAGACGGTAGAGACGGTCTGGATGCCAGAGGGAGATGGCGGCGAAAGCGGCGATGGCAGCGAAGCGGGCGACGAGATCGAGGGTGGAACTGCTTCGACTGCCTGGCGTCGGGCCACGATCTGCGTATCCAGCCAGGTGGGATGCGCGGTGAACTGCAAGTTCTGTTTCACGGCGCTGCTTGGGGTCAAACGGAATCTGGAAGCAGGAGAAATCGTTGGCCAAATCGCGGCGGTGCTGCGGGATCAGGGCGTTGAGCCGCCGCTGCAGCGCGTCAATATCGTGTTCATGGGCATGGGCGAACCCTTCCTGAACTATGACAACTTCATGAAGTCGGTGCGGCTGCTGGTGGCGGGCGTGGGGATTCCCGAATCGCGCATGACGGTGTCGACAGCGGGGATCGTGCCCCGGATCCGCGATTTCGGGCAGGAGCCGGTGCGTCCGAAGCTGGCAATTTCACTCAATGGATCGAATGACGAATTGCGCAGCGAAGTGATGCCGCTGAACCGCAAGTGGAACCTGGCCGAGCTGATGAAAGCGGCGCGCGAGTTTCCGCTGCGCACGCGCGAGCGCATGACCTTTGAGTATGTGCTCATCGAGGGCGTGAACGACGCTCCCGAGCAGGCGCGCGAGGTGGTCGAGTTGGTGCGCGGGATGCGGGCGAGAATCAATTTGATCGCGCTCAATCCGGGAACGGAGTTGCCCTACCGCACCCCGGAACAAGAGCGGGTGTTGGCGTTCCGGGAGATATTGGTGGCAGCGGGAATTCCGGCATTCGTCAGGCGTCCGCGCGGCCGCGACATTTTCGCGGCCTGCGGACAGTTGAAGAGAACAGTGGAAGTGGCGCCCGCTGGCGAATCCAAACCCACGTTGTCATCTTGATCCACGTTGTCATCCTGACCCTGAGCGGAGCCGAAGGGGACATGCTGTCTCGTATCTGCACAAGAAAGCGGGTCCCTATGCTTCGCTCAGGATGACAACCCAGACGTGTGCCGGACTTGCGGGAACATCCCTACAAGTTGCCGCGGGCCGCGGCCCGGATGGGGCCATCGAACAAGGGGCTTGCAGAATTCGCCGCGACCCGCAGTTCCATCCGGAAAGCAAGATTACCAGGAGTGGAACGCTGCAACAGACGGCCGCCATGTTCTTCGACGATGCGGCAACAGACGCTCAGCGAAAGGGTAGAAGGCTTGTTCGTTCCTTCGGAGTTGACCACGGACGTGTACAAAGGTGGCTGCGACGATGGATCGCCAGAAGCATCGCAAGACGAGAAGTCAACCAGCACGAAGCTGCCTTGGCTGAGCGTGCGAACCAACAGGGTGGAGTGGTTTTCACGATTCGGCTGGGCACTGATCTGTCCGGCCAGGTGGATGCAGACGTGGAGAATCTGGTTGGAGTCGGCGAGCACGAGCGGAAGCAAAGGAGAGAGTTCGAGCCGTATCGAACGGGCTTCCGCCTGCAGTTGCGGATCCAGCAGGCGCATGGCGGTCTGCAGCACCGAGTTGATGTCGACGGGGGCAAGCTGGGAAGGAGCGTGACGCGCAAAAGTTAGCAGGCTCGCTACTAGCGTGGTGGTGCGGCGGACCTGTTCGCCAATCTGCTCGGCTTGGAGTTGTTCCTGGGGCGGCAAGGTGGACGCGCTCAGCAGGTCGGAGTATCCCAGCATGGCGGTGAGCGGATTGTTGAGCTCGTGGGCGGCTCCGCCCACCAACTGGCCGAGCGAGGCCAGCTTCTCGGATTGAAGAAGCTTTTCCTGCAAAGCCTTGAGGTCGTCGACCGCCCGGTGCGATCTTTCCAGAAACAGCGAAAGCTCGGCTCGCAGCAGCCGTTGCCGCCAGAAAACCACGACGCCCATTATGACCATGGTCAAAAGACTCACGATAATGCGGAAGGCCCTGACGGGAGGCGGAAGCTTCGGGGCCAGTTCGGCGTGCAGCGCCGTCCAGACCAGGCTGAAAAGGGCGAGCATGCTCAGGCGTGTGATCCAGACCGCGAGCACCGGCCGCGACGGCTTGGTGTCGGACAGGTCGAGGCGGAGTGCGAGCAAGGGCACCGTAGCCATCCAGGCGATGGAAATGGCCAGCGGAATGTCGTAGAAGGTTCCGCTGAAGTAAACCTTCTGTAGGATGGCATGGTTCTCGAGATAGGAAGTGGAAGCGTAGAGTGCATTGGCGCCGAGCAACTGTGCGTAAACGTGTCGCCAGCCGCCGTGAGCGGTGTACGCGAGAACAGCGAGCGCGACCACGAACGCGACTTTTTCGGTCATATACGCGTAGTTTAGATTGGCGTCGTAAACCACTTCATCGACCTGTACGGTTTGCCATGGGATGACCGTGTACACATATACGAAGACCCACCAGATGAGCAGGAGGGTGAAGTCCAGCATGCGGACGCGTTCATCCCGCTCATCTTCCCGCAGATGAGGAAGCACGGCGAGAGCGGCGATCATGGGTACCACGTGCAGAAACAGAACAATATCGCCCAAGTAGGGGTCAGGCACTTCCTGGCGCTTGATCACCTCAAAGTAAATCCACGACATTCCCTGGTAAGTGAGCCAGAAGAACATTCCCATACTCATCAGGATCCAGAAGAGCCGGATGTGGAGAGTGGGGCAGCGCGAGCGCGCGGTATTGAGCAGGAAGGCGGCGGTAGCCACCAGCAGGAGTGCGCCCTGGATGAGGTCGCTGGCAATGTTGAGGGCGCTGCCTCTGGGCATCAACGTGGACGCCGCTGTCTGGGCGAGAACCAGCGCGATCAGTACAGAGATCCAGAGTTTGGTAGGTACTGCCAAGGCAGACGACTCCGAGCTCCATCATAGAGCTAGAGGTGGGATTGCAGGGGTTACTACAGTACCCCATGCTGTGAAAGATACAGGAGAAGTGAGGAATTCCGGAAGGAATAAGAAGCTCATGGAGTTTAGCTGAGATTGCCTTTAGAATTAAGCGCTTAACCTATAGAAGCAGGCTTGCCGACGAGACTCCCTTGTCCTGGATGATTCCTCGATACCGCGATCTATGGCGCTTCCGGGCTCCGCTCAGTGCTGGCGAAATCCGGCGCACCGAGCGCTGGCTGGCGACGGCGCGCGTCGCCCTGACGATTGCCGCGGAGTTTACCCTTTGGATGGAGCCGGCGCGCGACTTTACCTATTCGCGCTGGCTGTACTGGCT
>Ga0074044_10002986_pt1 | contig 14605 bp, 14 predicted proteins | sample BogForMeECP23OM1_FD_94443 | JGI IMG/M metagenome (GOLD analysis project Ga0074044, IMG submission 94443) | Bog forest soil microbial communities from Calvert Island, British Columbia, Canada - Bog Forest MetaG ECP23OM1 | ecosystem: Environmental > Terrestrial > Soil > Wetlands ... | reverse complement strand
TGGTCGTCCCTCGATGATGTGGAGCAGGCTGCGCCTGACTCCGTGTTTCAACGCCACCATCACCACTCTGAGGGACGGCCACTCCCGCAACCAGGGTCGGTTGCCGGCCCGTGACCCCATCTATCGGCCATGAACGATCTCGTTCCCATAAAGCCGTCTCGGGCGGTTGCTTCGGTCTCGCGCAACCTGGTCGTGCCGGCAGTTATTGCCGATGCCGGCGAGCCTGCCGCCCGGCGCTTCATCGAATTTTTCGCCGCCACGATCCGCAATAAGAACACCCGCATGGCTTATTACCGCGCTGTGTGCCACTTCTTCGCCTGGGTCGAGCAGCACGAGATCGGCGAGCTCGCGGACATCGAGCCCGTACACGTCGCCGCCTATATAGAGGCGCTGCAGGCGACGGCCGCCAGCTCCTCGGCACGCGCGGCGCTTTGCGCGAGGGCACTCTCGCCATAGCGCTTGAGCATCAGGGTTGCGGCTCGCCAGATGTCGATTTCAGGTATCACACGACGAAAACTGCATGCTTGCGATTCATAAAAACCTAACACAAAACGGCTGCCGCCGAAGATGTCGTAAACGAGGTGCCGCTGCCTCCGCCTGAGCCGCGCGAAGTAGGACAGCGGCGTCAACGGTTGGGTTGTTGCTCGCGCTGCTTTGAGGCCCGCGCCCGCATCTGGTTATTGTGCGCTCTGATCTTGCGGCGGCGTTGCGCCTTGAGGCTCATGTTGCGGGGTTTGATGATGAAGGCGGGTTTCGCTGCATTGGCGGCAGCGTCCGGTTGCGCCAGCGGCGCGCGGTATGGAACAAGCGCCGCGCGGGCAATGGTCGGCGCAACCAGATGGCCGTTGCGGCACGGTAGCGCCTCGCCCTTGTCGAGGCGGTGCTGCACGATCTCGCCGCACTGACAGCACATCGCTTTGTAGCCGAAGGCAGGAGCATGCCTTTGCGGCTGCGATGCATCGACCGGATCCGCAATTGGCCGTCCACAAGGTCAATCGGCGCGCTGGCCGCGTAATGTTCGGCTTCGGGTGTGAAACTGCGCGGCGTCACGTAAAAGCCTCGCGCTGCTCCAGTTGCGACAACGGTGTCATGCAGCCGCCGAAGCGCCGGGGTCTTGGTCGGCGTCTGCTCGGTCGGCGTGGCGCAGGCGGTGATGTATTTGCGCCCGTCCTTGAGCGTCACGATATCGCTCACGCTGCTAATCAGCGCGTGGCCGAGGCGTTCCAGCATCAATGCGATTTCAGTGCGGAAGGCATCGGCGGTCATTGAGCGGAACGCCTCGATGCGCGGCGTCACGGCGGCCGAGAGGCGGGCGAATTCCTGCCGGTGCAACTCGGCGGCGGAGGTAAAATTCGGGGAAGCGGGGGCCGTGTTCATTGCAAAATCCCCAGTGGCAGGCCCGGTTCGTCCTCCGTGTTTGCTCGGTCGTAGCCTTCGACAAATCCGAGGGCTTGCTTTAGGCCGTGCGCCGTGTAGTCGTTGAACAGATACGTGCTGCGGACACACGTGAACGTAAGTCCATATTGCAAGGCAAGGTCGTTGAGGCGGAGAGTGTCGGTTTCCTTGTCGTTATTTCTCATGTTGGCTCCGCCAAAACGATGCGGTGTTGCATGCCGCCATTATGCACCTAATCTTTTGCAACAAAAACCGGCCGTGTTTTCAAGGCTTTAATTTCGGTCCGGCTACCAGCCGTTCGCGTTGCCCGTTGACTGCGCGGACTTTTCGGCGGCGACTATGGGGATTGCGCGCGCGCTTGATGATTGCTTGCGGCTTCATGCTTAGCTCGGGCCAGTTGAACGCATCTGTCCTCGCCTCCCTCGTCAGCCGCATCGCCACAGCTTCAATAGGCCAGCGCGGCTCCCCAACATGCAGGGAAAGAGTAGCGGGATAAGCGGCGATCAGCCGCACCACCTCTGCGACAATCGGATTAGTCGCCCCCGTGTCGTTTAGGGCTTTTGAGATTTCAGCTTCAATGAAGCCGCGAAATTCGACGCGTGGATCGGTGAGCGAGGGTGTCAATTAGGTTCCCCCTGTTTCTATGGTTGCGGTCGGTTCTTGCGCGTCCGGTGATCAATGTCAAAGTTGTTCGCGCACCTGGCCGGCCATCCCGGGGGAGTCCCTGAACACACAGCCGGAGTGATCATTTGATCGATATCAAATAGACACCGTGGAAAGGGAATACCTTAACAAGTGTCGGCTTTAGGTAATTTCCGAGCCTGTCGCTAGCACCATTCCCGCCATAGGGTTTGCGCAATGCCAAATCCTGCAGCAGCAACGAGCCGCACGAAGGAATGACCGAAATGGACACAATTCTAGCAGCCGCTACGACGACCTCTGCAAAACCGGCGACAACAATCGGAGCGATTTTCGGCGCCACGCCGGGGATGCCCGCAATGTTCAAGTCGAACTTCGACTACCAACTCGTCAGGGGCATGATGGCCGGCGCCTATGGTGAGGGCGGCGCGCTCGGCGAGTTATACTCGACGGCGCGGCGGGTCGTGGACAGAGATGTAGAAAGCTGGACTGTCGAATGGACCGGCACGGCCGAGCGGGTCGAGGCCATAGCCCACGGCAGCCTGAGCGGCGGGCACGTTGTCAGTGCGCGTGAGGCGTTCTTGCGAGCATCGCTCTATTGGCGAACGGGCCTCTTCTACCTCGAAAGCAAGGATCCCCGGCAACTCGCCATGTACCATCGCCACCGCTCGTGCTTCAGGCAGGCCTCGGCGCTGTTTGACCCACCCATTGAGCCTGTCAGCATTCCATACGAGAATGGCAAGACCTTGCCGGTCTATTTCATGCGCGCTTCGGCGCTCGGCGACACTGATGCCGGGAATGATGATGCGTCGCCGACGCATCTCCTCTGCGAGTGCAACGAGCACGGCATGGCCGTCCGTGGTTTTCAGCGCGATCGGAGCCAGCCACTGCTTCAGTTCGGCCTTGATGGCATCCGCCAGATCCGAGAAGCCGAAGCGCTTTCGCAATGCGGCGAGATGCTCGTATCGGGTTTGCGGTCGGCGGGCGAATCCGCCGATCGCATCCGGCGACACTCCGACCTGCTCGGCGATGAATGCCAGCAGATGCATCGGCATGATCTCGCCGTGCCGCAGAACGCGACCGGGATACCGGAGCACACAGAGCTGGAGCGCGAAGGCAAGCCGTGTCTCCGGCGTCCGATAACCGCTGATGATCTCGATATCCTCGGCAACGAGGCTGTAATGGCGGACGAACGCCTCGTCGGTGTCCGGCAGCAGAAGCAGCGCGTCCCGCTGCGCTTTGGTCAGCGACAATCGTGCCGGCATGGTCGCCCCCGCGGTTCGGCTCGAAGGTCGTCATCTAATCATTTGACACGACCGTTTGCCATCCTTAGTTTATGTGACGGGTTGTATGATTAATTTGTCGACCTTCAATGTGGCGGGGGCGGTCGTCACACAATCGACCGTATAAGTGACATGAGGGGAACGTGCTGATCGGCTACATGCGCATATCAAAGGCGGACGGGTCGCAGGTGCTCGATCTGCAACGCGACGCGCTGATCGCGGCCGGCGTCAAGCGCTCCCATCTCTATGAGGATCAGGCGTCTGGCAAGAAGGATGATCGGCCCGGTCTGGAGGCCTGCCTCAAGGCACTGCGCGAGGGTGATACTCTCATCGTCTGGAAGCTCGATCGCCTCGGCCGTAACCTCCGTCACCTCGTCAACACCATCCATGATCTGATGGAACGCGGGATTTGCTTTCGTGTCCTGACCGGGCAAGGCGCCAATATCGACACCACGACCGCCAGCGGCCGGCTGGTGTTCGGGATTTTCGCCGCGCTCGCCGAGTTCGAGCGCGAGCTGATCCGCGAGAGAACGATCGCGGGGCTCTCTTCGGCGCGTGCCCGTGGTCGCAACGGCGGCCGTCCCTACACGATGACGCCGGCCAAGCTCCGCCTGGCGCAGGCAGCAATGGCCAAGCGTGACACCAAGGTCAGCGACCTGTGCACGGAGCTGGGCGTCACGCGCCAGACGCTCTACCGCTTCGTTGGTCCCGAGGGGGAGTTGCGAGCCGACGCCACGAAGCTGCTCAAGCGCAAGGCGCAGAACGTCAGCTCATGAAGGAGTACAGGACAACAATCGATTTCTGATCAGTCGACCGACTTGGTCTCAATGTGACCCATTCCGGACCAAACGGGGCACCGCTGCGGCATGGCCGGCCTCTCCGTCCGTGCCGATGGCACGCGCATTGTCGTGCCCAACCCCTATAGCGACTGGGAATGCGTCACTCTCGCTCGTTCGAAGCAGCACCATCAATCGACAAAGGATTCATGAGGACCACGACGTGCTCTGTAGGGGTAGCACGACAAGATTAGGATGAATGCACCCGTCGCGCCCGCTCGGCCCCGCCCACGCGACGAGGCCCTCGAGCCGGCGGTTGTTGCGGCAACTCGCTGGCCAAGTGGGTCTTTCTCAGATCGCACATCGCAGCCGGAGCGCCCTCGAGAAAGTGCACAACCGCCGCTCTGATGATTGGACCAAGGTCGTCGGGCGTCTTCATGCCATACACCCATCGGCGAATAGCCAGATAGAAGAGTTCCCCATGCAGGCTCCACGCTATTTCCAGCTCATCCGCCGACAAAGCGCGATCAGGCTCGTCGATCAGTCCAGCGACACGCCTCAGTTCGAAGCCCAACGGCTCTATGACCCTCTTTTGGATCAGATCGAGGTAACGGTGGGTGATGCCGACGCCCTTGAGCCCGGCAAAAACAAAGATGCGAACCCAGTCATATCGGAAGATCGCCGTTAGATAGGACTCATAGAAGTCAATTAGACGCCTCTCGAGTGGTTTCGTTCGGTCGTGGAGAACAGCCTCCCACTCGGGCTGCCACCTATTGAGGTAGACCTCTTTGTAGACGCGCTCGATCAGGGCCTCTTTGGTTGGAAAGTAGCGGAACAGGTTCTGGTGCGTCATGCCAAGACGTTTCGCCAGGTCGCGGAGACCACCGTCGAAGCCGACCTCGGCGAAGAAGGCGACCGCACCGTCAACGATCTCCCGCTCACGATCCTCCGGATCTAAGCGGCGCCTCCGCTTCGGAGGAAGCGCATTTTTTGGCGAGTTCACCACTCGGCCGCGTCGCTCTTTTGCCGATCCGCGCACCCGTCCAGCCATTGCTATCCAATGCATTCGTTCGAGTTTGTGTGCCAGGATACTCTTACTGATGACCAGTTGCAAATTAGCGTCGCCCGGAGCGGCACGCTGATGGGATGTGATGTCGGTGATTGGATCGGTAATTGGCGAAGGTGATGCTTTCCTTCGCCCTGGGCGAGCCACGCGCGGATAACTAATTACCGACCGGTCACTTTTTGTGATCGCTCTCTTGACGTTTCGCCCGCTCGCGCCAACCCTATAGACCGTTCGGTAATTAGTGCGCCAACCGCCTTGCTTCTCACCGGGGTCGAATGAGGTAACCGTCATGGCGGAACAGTTGTTTCTCTCCGATCGCGAAACGACTTTGGCGCCGTCGGCTCCAGCGCAGAGCGCGCCCACCGAAAGGCCGTGGGCGCGGCGGCGGCCATGGATTGGAGATACGCCTTTCCGGCTGGCGGTTCTGGTCGCAGCGGCGATTATCGTCGTGCTGTTTACGACCCAATGGGACCGCTGGGTCGGCTTGGCGGTTCGGCAGGTCACCGACGACGCCTATGTTCGCGGTGACATCACGCCGCTCAGCGCCAAGGTCGAGGGCTATGTGCGCCGCGTCGCGGTCGACGACTTCGAGCGCGTCAAAGAGGGCGATCTGCTGATCGAGATCGAGGATGACGACTACCGGGCCCGGGTGGCACAGGCCGAGGCGGATCTTCTCGGCGCCGAAGCCGCCATCGGAAACCTCAAGGCGCGAAAGACCGCGCAGCACGCGCAGGTGGCCGAAGCGGAAGACGCGATTAAGGCGACGCAGGCCGATGTCGAGCGCACCCGGCTCGAGGCGGCGCGGCAGCGCACCTTGCTCGCGACCACCTTCGGCACCCGGCAAAGGGTCGAACAGGCCGACGCTGCAGCGGAGCGCTTCGCCGCGACCCTGGCGCGCAACCAGGCCCAGCTCGAGGCGCAGCGCCGCCAGCTGGCGGTGCTCGACACGCAGGAAGCGCAATTGCGCGCCGACGTCAAAGCCAAACAGGCGGCGCTCGATCTGGCCAAGATCAACCTCGGCTACACCCGCATCCTCGCCCCGGTAAGCGGCATGGTCAGCGAGCGCGACGTGCGCCACGGGCAATACGTCCATGCCGGCAGCCAGGTCATCGCCGTCGTGCCGCTCGGCAATGTCTGGGTCCTCGCCAATTACAAAGAAACGCAGCTCACTCACGTCGCGATTGGCCAGCGGGCCGAGATCCGCGTCGACACCTTCCCGGGGATCGTGATCACCGCGATGGTCGACAGCATCGCGCCGGCGAGCGGCTCGCAGTTCAGCCTGCTCCCGCCGGACAATGCGACCGGCAATTTCACCAAGGTCGTGCAGCGGATCCCGGTCAAATTGCGGATCGCACCCGACAACCCGCTGGCCGGCAAATTGCGTCCGGGGATGTCGGTCATTGCGACGATCCTCACCGACACCAAGCCACCGCCATGACCATGCAGGCGACAACAGCGGCCGCGCCGATGCCGCAGCCTGCGACAAACCGCTGCGAGTATCCGGTCGTCGGGGTCGTCGCGGTGCTAGTCGGCGCGTTCATCTCGACCCTCAATGTGCGGATCACAACGCAAGGTCTTGCCGATATCCGCGGAGCGCTCGGTCTCGGTTTCGACCAGGGGTCATGGGTCAGCACAATCTTCTCCGCCGCACAAATGGTCGTGACGCCGGCGGCGGCGTGGATGAGCACCGTGCTCGGCACTCGCCGGGTGCTGCTGTGGACCGGCGCGATCTTTACCGCTGCCTCGCTGTTGCCGCCCTTTGTGCAGGATTACGACACGCTGATCGCCTTGCAATTCATCCGCGGGCTCGCAGTCGGCGCCTTCATTCCCGCCGCGCCCGGCTTCATCCTGCGCAGCCTGGCTCCGCAATGGTGGATCTGGGGTATCGCCGCCTACTCGTTCCACTTTGTCTTTTCGGGGAACATCGGCGGCGCGGTCGAGGGGTGGTATTCGGAGACCGGGCACTGGGAATGGATCTTCTGGCAGAACACGGCGCTGACCCCGGTGATGATGCTGCTCGCCGCTGTCGCGATGCCGCGCCGCCCAACCGACCGCCAATTGCTGCGCCGGACCGATTGGGTCGGCATCGTCTACGCTGGTCTCGGTTTTGGACTGATCTATGCCGGCCTCGACCAAGACAACCGGCTCGACGGGTTCAATTCCGGGGTGGTAACCGGCCTATTGCTCGCCGGCGGGCTGCTGGTCGCCGCCTTTCTGGTGCACGAGACCTGCGCCGAATACCCATTGATCCCGCTGCGCGTGCTGGTCCAGCCGAACATCGCGGTACCGGCCTTGCTGTTCTCCATTTACGGCTTCGGGACGGCGGCCACCTCCTTCGTGCTGCCCGACTATCTGACCCGCATACAGGGGTTGCGAGCCTTGCAGACCAGCGACGCCTTGAATTGGATCGCTCTGCCGCAATTCGTGCTGGTCCCGCTCGTCGTGCTGTTGCTGAGGCGGATCGATGCCCGGGTGCTGCTGATGTTCGGGTTCTCGATGATCGCGATCGGCAGCTGGATCGACAGCGGGCTGACTCACGACTGGGTCAGCGAGGATTTCCGGGTCTCGCAGCTGATCGAGGCTGTCGGTCTCGCCTTTGCGATCACCGCGCTGATCACCTTCGGCCTCGCCAACATCACACCACCGCAGGCGGCGGCGATCGGCGCGACGATCCAGATCGCCCGGTGGCTGGGCAGTGAAATCGGCAGCGCGGTGATTCAGACCTTTGTCCGCGTGCGCGAGCAAGTCGATTCCAACCTGATCGGACTGCACGTGGTCGCCGGCCTGCCGGCGACCGAGCAGATGACGACGCAGCTAGCCGGTCCATTCGGCAGCCGCGCGATCGGGCTTGGCGACCCCGCCGTGCAAGCTGCGGCCGTGCTCGCCGACTTTGTCGGCCGCGAGGCCTATGTGCTGGCCTATATCGACGCGTTCTGGTTGATCGCCTGGGTTTCGCTGCTGGGCATCCTGTTGATCCTGCTGTTGCGGCCGCCGCCGCCCAATCTGCTGATTCCGTCACGCGAGGGTCATGAATTTGGCGAATCTTCGGCCACCAATTCGTGACCCGCTATCCCGAAGGCTTCAGCCATTTCGTTACCTCCATGACTGCTCCGGTTGCTTCCGGCTGGAGCGGTTGCCGGGCGGGCCTCGCACCCACTGGAAAGTGTCGCCTTGTCACGGCGCACACCCAAAACGGACCTTTGGCGCAATTTCTGTTTGGGAATTTTCAAGCGCCGTGTTAGGCATACGCGCCGCAATCGAGATCGACGCGATACCAGCAACTTTGTCATAGCGTTCATTTGCATGGGGCGTGACGACTGGAGGCGGACGATGCTCAGGCGCATTGTCATCGGCGTCGCCGGGGCAGGCATCCTTGGCTTGCTCGGGTTCCTCGCGCTCGCATGGCGCCCGGCGATCATCCCCATCGATCCCCCCGCGAAGGCGAGCTTTCCTGGCGAGTTGATCGCAAAGGGTGAAGTCCTCGCGGGAGCCGGATATTGCGTGGTGTGCCACACCCGGCAGGGCGGACCGCCATTTGCCGGCGGGTATGGACTGCGCACTCCGTTCGGGATGCTCTTTTCAACCAACATCACGCCCGAACCAGAAACCGGCATTGGCCGGTGGTCACTGGAGGCCTTCACCCGTACGATGCATGAAGGGGTCTCCCGGGACGGATCGCACCTCTTTCCGGCATTCCCGTACGACCATTTCACCAAGGTTTCCGACGACGACGTTCACGCGTTGTATGCCTATTTGATGACCCGGCCGCCGGTCAGAGCTCCGGCGCAGGCCAACACGATCCCCTTCCCGCTTAATGTTCGTGCCTTGCAGGAGGGCTGGAAGATTCTGTTTTTCCGGAACGGCCGCTTTGAGCCGGACACCTCCAAGAGTGCCGAATGGAATCGTGGAGCCTATCTGGCCGAAGGCTTGAGCCACTGCGGTGGCTGTCACACGCCGCGCAACGCGCTCGGTGCCGAAAAGGCCGGAGAGGCTTATGCAGGCGGCGTGATCGATGATTGGATCGCGCCTGCTTTGACGGATGCCAATCCCTCGCCGGCTCCATGGACGCAGAGCGAGCTGTTCAGCTAGCTGCGTAGCGGCGTGAGCTCCCTGCATGGAGTGTCCGCCGGCCCAATGGCTCCCGTCATCCACACTGGTCTCTCGGCCCTGCCGGACGCCGACATCCGCGCGCAGGCGGTGTATTTCGCCGATGTTGATCACGCGGCCAGGCGTATGGATGTCGCCGACGCGGCCGTGAAAAAAGCGCTGGCGGCCTCCCATCTCGGCAGCGGCCAGGAGTACGACCCCGATGCCCGCCTTTATGCGCTGCCTGCATGGCGTGCCACTACAACACCGGGCCCGCCCCGCTTCCCGCGCGGCCGGAACTCGCGCTCAACAGTGCGCTCACGCTGCCCGAGCCGACCAACTTCATCCACGTTGTGTTGGACGGTATTGGCATCAGCGAGGGTGGCCCCGGTCTGGTGATGCCCGGTTACGCGGCGGCGCTGACCAACGCCGACATCGCCAGACTCGCCGCCTTTCTGCGTCGCACCCGGACGGGCGATCCGCCCTGGACCGACGTGGAAAAGAAGGTGGCCGCCATCCGCCAGCAGGCGGTCTCCAAATGAGAATGATGTCTGGAGCCGTTCGATCATGATCACGTTCGATCTCAATGGCCGCACCGTTTCTGTCCGAGGTCCGGATGACGCGCCCCTTCTCTGGGTGATTCGCGATGAGATCGGCCTTACAGGGACCAAATTCGGTTGCGGCATCGGCATGTGCGGCGCTTGCACCGTCCATGTGGAAGGTCGTGCGACCCGGTCTTGCATCACGGCAGTCGGCGCGGTTGCCGGTGCCAAGGTCACGACCATCGAGGGGCTCGACCCCAAGGGCCAGCATCCGCTGCAGTCCGCTTGGATCGAATTGCAGGTTCCGCAATGCGGCTACTGCCAGCCGGGACAAATTATGCAGGCAGCCACTCTGCTCAAGGATTATCCGGCGCCTACGGACCAGGACATCGACGCCGTGATGGCGGGCAATCTCTGTCGCTGCATGGCCTACATCCGCATTCGCAAAGCGATCAAACTGGCGGCGTCAAGAATGCGAGGCATTCCCTCATGAATAGGATTTCGCACGCACGCAATTGGGACACCGGTGCGTCGCTGTCTTCGCGCCGCGGCTTTCTAATCGCGATGATGGGAACCGGCGTCGTGCTGGGATTCGCTCGACCCGGCCTTGCCGCGTTCGAGCTACCATCGCCCGCGGATCGCGAAGCCGAGGGTGTCCCCGCCGATTTGTTCGAACCGACCATCTGGTACGGCATTGATCGCAGCGGCGTGGTTACGGTCAACATCATCCGAGCGGAAATGGGCCAGCATGTAGGCACCGCGCTTGCCCGCATCGTGGCCGACGAGCTGGAGGCCGACTGGGACAAGGTGCGGATCGTCCACGTCGATACCGATCCGAAATGGGAGCTTATGGTCACTGGCGGCAGCTGGTCGGTGTGGCAAAGTTTTCCGATCCTCAGCCAAGCCGGCGCGGCTGGCTGCACAGCCCTCATCGAAGAGGGCGCCAAGTTGCTCGGCGTCAGGCCCGAAATCTGCACCGCGCGTAATGGTGCCGTCGTCGAGGCCCGAGGCAGGTCGATCGCGTATGGAGACATCGTGGCGCGGGGTAATCTCCGGCGGACCTACACGCCCGAGCAGTTGAAGGACATGCCGATCAAGTCACCGGCCGAGCGCCGCTTGATCGGGCGAGACACGACCGCGATCGACGTCCCCTCCAAGACCAACGGCGAGGCTCGCTACGGCCTCGATGCGGCAGTCGAGGGTATGATCTATGCCCGTCCGAAGGTCCCACCCACCCGCAACGACTCAAAGGTCGTTTCAATCGACGATTCCGCGGCCAAGAGCGTGCCGGGTTACATTCAGAGCCTGGCTCTGGACGACCCGTCGGGCACTGCGCCCGGCTGGGTCATGGTTTATGCCGACAGCTTCGTCGCGGCCAACCGCGCGGCCGATCTCGTGAAGGTCGACTGGAGCTCGGGTGAAGCGGTCAATATGTCCGAGCAAGACCTACAACGCCGCGCGGCCGAGCTTATCACCGATCCAAAGGGCGGCGCCTTAGTGGTCAATGACGCAGGCGTCGACGCCGCCTTCGCCGCGGCAAAATCGACGCTGGAGCGCACCTACACCACCAGCACCGTCATGCATTTCCAGTTGGAGCCGATCAATGCCCTGGCATTGGAAAAGGATGGCGTGTTCGAAATCCACACTGGCAATCAGTGGCAATCGTTGATCCTGCCGGTACTGGCCCAAGCGCTGGGCCGCAGCCAGGACACGATCGTCCTGCGCTCGTATATGCTCGGCGGAGGGTTAGGCCGGCGCCTCAACGGCGACCACGCCGTCCCGGCCGCGCTGGCCGCGAAGGCTGTCGGCAAGCCGGTCAAGATGGTCTGCACGCGACCCGACGACATGCGCTTCGATTCCCCCCGATCGCCCTCTGTCCAGGTCGTGCGCATGGCGTTCGGCGATGGCAACAAGGTGATGGCGATGGATCACCATGCCGCCGCTGGGTGGCCGACCGCGGTCATGGACCCGTCGACCCTATCAAAGGACGCCAACGGCGTCCCGTATGATCCCTTCGCGATAAGCGGCGCCGATCACTGGTACACGGTGGGAGCGCAGCGGGTTCGCGCGCTGCCCAATGATCTCGCCAACCGATCCTTCCGGCCCGGTTGGTTGCGCTCGGTCGGGCCGGGCTGGACCAACTGGGCGGTGGAAAGCTTCATGGACGAGGCTGCCCACGCCGCGGGGGTTGATCCGGTGGCGTTCCGGCTGCGTCTGCTGGATGGCGCCGGGCGCAATGCCGGATCGGCGCCCAGCGCTGTCGGCGGCGCGCGGCGGCAGGCCGCGGTGCTCGCCCGCGTCGCTGAGAGAGCCGCCTGGGGCAGCGCGACGCCGAAAGATACCGGGCTTGGCGTTGCCACGAGCTTTGGCCAGGAACGCGACATGCCCACCTGGGTCGCCTGCATCGCCCGTGTGCGGGTCGATCGCGCAAGCGGCCGCGTCACCGTCGAGAAGCTGACTCTTGTCATCGACGCCGGCACTGTCGTTCATCCGGACAGCGCCCAAGCCCAGGTTGAAGGCGCCTCGCTGTGGGGATTGAGCATGGCGCTGCATGAGGGATCCGAGTTTGTGAACGGGCAGCCGAAGGACACCAACCTCGACACCTACACACCCTTGCGCATGGGCGATGTGCCGATCGTTGAGGTCGAGTTTCTTTCAAGCACGGAGGTGCCCGTTGGCCTCGGCGAGCCAGCGACGACCGTGGTCGGCCCAGCTATCGCCAATGCGATCTTCGCTGCCTCCGGTGCACGCGTCCGCCACCTACCCATCCGTCCAGCCGCCGTGTTGGAGGCGATTAACACGCGAACCTGAGCCTGTCACGTCTGGTTATGGCACCTTCCGGCGGTGTCAGACGGCGGCCTTGGAAGGGCAGCCATCAGAGGCACAGCGGACTCCTGGCTAGCAGCTAGCCTTGCACGTTCATGCTTCGTCCAAGATGTCGGATATCTGTGTCCCAATAATGCACTGGTGCCATATAGACACCGGGCTCTAACGTTGGGGTAGAAGATATGGTTAAAGAAAGTACCCCGCAAGCGGTTGATCTCAGCCTGGTTGCGCGGATCGTCCGTAGCTACGTCGCGCAAAATACTATCGGCATCGATCAGCTCGCGGGCCTGATTGCAGAAGTGCGTCGCTCGCTCAGTGGCCTCGGCCAGAGCGCGCCGGCGTCTGCGCCGGCCCCGCCGGCGCCGGCAGTCCCGATCCGGCGATCGGTGCAGCACGAGCATGTCGTCTGCCTCGAATGCGGATATCGCGGCCGGGTGCTCCGCCGGCATCTCCGCGTCGCTCATGGGCTTGAACCCGCGGAGTATCGCGTCCGCTGGAAGTTGCCACCTGATCACCCGATCACTGCGCCGGCCTATTCGGAGCGGCGTTCGACAATGGCAAAGCAGATCGGTCTTGGTCGCAAATCGCAGGAAGCCGTCGTGTCGGCTCCCGAAGTGGTCGCAGCGCCCCCAAAGCGGCGTGGCCGCAAACCGCGATCGCCAGCCGCGGAGTAGCTCGCACGCGGGCTGCTCGAAGAGAGCAGAGCTATGGGCAGAGCCTGTGTGACCCCGCTTAATAATCACGACGGCACTGCTATTAACCCGACGGCCGCCTCCGCTCGTTGATCTGGGCTATTTGTGCGACATCTAAATGACCAGGTACCACCTTTCGAAAGCACCCGAGCGCATCCTCCCACAATTCCGAGGGCAGGTACGGCACTAACATGACAGTGACGTAAGTGCGGTACGCGTCGTCATAGATCGCCTGAGCGGTTGCCAATGCCTGGCCAAGCAGCGCCTCGGGCAGATACGGCGCAAGTGCAGCCAAAGCTTCTGCACGGACCTCCTCGATCCCGATACCGCGAGCGATGGCCAGCGCCTCCCCCAGCAGCGCCTCGGGCAGGTGGGGAGCTAGTCCGGCCAAGGCCTCAGCACCGTCGATCTCCCGGGCCATAGCCAATGCCTCACCGAGGAGTGCCTCGGGCAGGCGTGGCGCAAGCCTGGCCAAGGCCTCTCCCCGCCCGTAATCGATCGACTGAGAGGCCTCCAATGCCTCACGAAAAACAAGGTCGCGCTCAGCCTCAGGCAGATGTGGCGCGATCAAAGCCAACTCCTCCGCCGACCACCGCAGATCTTGACTCCCCCACCACAGATCTTGACTCGCTCGAGCGGCGGCCAACCTCGCTCGAGCGGCGGCCAATGCCTCGCGAACGGCAGCGTCGCGCTCAGCCTCGGGATGTAGCACGATCGAAGCGAACGCTTCCTCGTGCGTCCTCGGCTTTCCCAATCCGGGAAATAATGCGTCGACGAGAAGCTCTTCGGGCAGGCGCGGTGCGAGCGCAGCAAAAACCTCGTAGCGCAGCCGCAGCTCGTCCTCGTCGATCGTCTGCGCCGCGGTCAATGCCTCCCCGAGCATCGCCTCGGGCAGATCTGGCGCGAGCGCGACCAACACCCTCGCTAGGACCCTTCCGCTCTTCTGCAATGCGTTGATTGTGCTAGCAGCAGCCAATGCATCGACGAAGGCGCTGCTTCGCTCGGGCTCGGGCAAATGCCGAGCGAGCGCGGCAACAGCCGTAGCACGCCACTCCCCTCGGGTAATCGGATTGATGGCACGAGCCGCCGCTGCCGCTTCACGGAGCAGCGCCGCTTTGCTCGCCAGCTCCGCAAGCGACGCGTCTTCCGACCGAGCGATTTCCTTATCTCGGCGTGGTGAGAGGGGATTGACCCCGGGAATGCCGGTATTTGAGCCAACGCGGATAGCCGCGCTGCTCCGCCCCAATGTTCGGCGCACGAGAGATGTCACTCGGCAGAGAGCGAGTGGCGCTGGCGCTCG
>Ga0074044_10002984_pt1 | contig 14608 bp, 12 predicted proteins | sample BogForMeECP23OM1_FD_94443 | JGI IMG/M metagenome (GOLD analysis project Ga0074044, IMG submission 94443) | Bog forest soil microbial communities from Calvert Island, British Columbia, Canada - Bog Forest MetaG ECP23OM1 | ecosystem: Environmental > Terrestrial > Soil > Wetlands ... | reverse complement strand
GTCGGCGGCCTTCTTTCCGGCGTCATGTATGCGCTCGTCGCGATTGGCTTCGTCCTGATCTACAAGACGTCCGGGATGCTGAACTTCGCCCACTAGTTCCTTGAAAGTATGGCCGGAAGGTTTCGAGAGGCTAGGAATGTAATAGCCTTTGTACCGTTCCCACGGCCAGCGTTGCTGCCATGAGCGAAAAACCGGCGGAATTAGAGTACGAATCTGGGGAGTTCGCATCTCTTCGGGCGCCTGTGATGAAGCCTCACTTGTCCCCACACATGATGGCGTCGATCTCCTCCAAGAGGAAGGCCCCCAGATTATTCTCCGAACACGTCGGATCAGCGCGGAAGGTTCATTGATTGCGGGACACGGCGAAATTTGGCGGAGGAGAGTGGGAGTCGAACCCACCAAAGACTGTCTCGCAGCCCCTCCCGGATTTGAAGTCCGGACGCCCCACCGGGGACGCGTCTCCTCCTGAATGTTCTCCTGTCGTCATCGCCGCGCTCTCGAGTCCGACGAATAGGTCGATTCGATGCGGGTTAACGTGGCGTAGATCGCCGCGGCGCAGCGTCGCGCCGTGCCGGTCGAAGAATTCGAGAATCTGGATGGCGACCTTGCGGCCGTTTTCGACCCGGTCGCGAAATTGCGCGGCGGAAAACCACCCATTTTCTGCGCAGCTTGCTACGTCGCGGATAATCTCGATCATTTCCGCTGCAACCGCGCGCGGAAAGAAATGGTCATGCGCAATCTCGTAGGCGCCGCCCATGCGGGCGACCCGCTTTAGCACGCGCCGAACTTCGGTCTCCGGGGCGCCAACCGTCGTCACGAGATCGCGGACCCGCGGCGGCCGGAATCGCTCCTTGCCCAGCAATTGCGGCTCGATCAGCCGCCAGAGCGCCTCGTCCTCCTCGGACAGTCGCGTCTCGTGACTGGGCAGACGCGCCCAGGCGCCTTCGAGGCGGACGTGTCCGTCGCGCGCGCCCGCCTGCATCATCTGTCGGAACGCCGGGCCGGGAAGCTTCGGCGCGACTGCAAGACGCAGTCGTTCGATTCCTATGCCGGGGAGGTCGGGATTTTCGGCGTGGAAGACCGCAAGCGTGTCGGCGATATCGCGCCACAGGCCCTCGAAGGCCGGCCTTGTCATGACGATCCGGGGACCGGAACTGGTCAGGAGGGCGAGATCCAGCGTTGAAACCAAAGCGTCGGCTTCGTCAGGCCCGAGCGCGCGATCGCGCGCGAACGCGTCGAGCAAAAGAAGATTGGGAGGGGCGGCGAGAAGCGCCGACGCGGCCTCGGCCGGGTCGCTCGGAGCATGGGAGGCGAGCTGGGTCAGGCGTTCGGGTGTGCGCCGCCGGCGCGTCGGCGGGCGCAGGTCGAGAAACTGGCCGCCGCCGATCGTGCGCCGCGCCGATGTGTCGCGCGCCACGAAGCGATCGCCGGCCGCTGCGGCGATCGGCTGCTCCAACACGAGTTGCGCCCATCCGCTCTCTCCCGGCGCAATCGGCTCGCCGAGCAGGACGAGGCGCGCGCCCACCTCGGTCGCGGCGGTGTGAAGGCGAATCGGCGTCCATTGCCCGATTGGTTTGTGCTCGCTCGCCAGGACGCGGATTCGCACGTCGATGCGATCAGTCGGAGCGTGCAGCCGCGGGTCGAGCACGACGTCGCCGCGGTCGATCCTGTCCTTGGCGACGCCCTCGCCGGCGAGATTGAGCGCGGCGCGGTCTCCCGCTTGGGCCCGCTCGGCCAGGCTGTTGTTGACGCGCATGGCGCGGATACGCGCGGCAAGGCCGCCGGGACTGACCATCACCCATTCTCCCGTTGCGGCCGCGCCTGACAGCACCGTGCCTGTAACGATCGTTCCGGCCCCTTGGAGGGTGAACGACCGGTCCACGGCGAGGCGGAACAGCCCGTTCGGCGTACGGCTGCGGAAGGCTGCGGCGGCCTCGAAGAGCGCCGCCTTCAGCTCGGCTACGCCGGCGCCGGTCGCCGTCGAAACTCGGCGGATCGGCGCCTGCGCGAGACCGGTCTCCGAAAGCGCCGTCCGCACCTCGCGCTCGGCGTCCGCCAATCGATTTTCATCTACGAGGTCGATCTTGGTGAGGGCGACGACACCGCGCTCGATGCCAAGCAGATCGAGGATCGCCAGATGCTCTCTCGTCTGAGGCATCACGCCGTCGTCGGCGGCGATGACAAGCAGGGCGAAGTCGATGCCGCCGGCGCCGGCCAGCATGGTGTGGACGAAGCGCTCGTGGCCCGGCGCGTCAATGAAGCCGAGCGTCGCGCCAGACGGGGTCGGCATGTAGGCGAAGCCGAGTTCGATCGATATGCCGCGCGCTTTCTCCTCTTTGAGACGATCGGTGTCGACACCGCTGAGCGCGCGCACCAGGGATGTCTTGCCGTGGTCGATATGGCCCGCCGTGCCGATGATCATGGCGCGGCTCCAGGTTCCGCGGAGGCCGCCATCGCTGCGCGCGCAGGACCAAGGAACGGACGCGCCAGCGCGCTGCCGGCCGCCGCCGCGCGCTCCAGTCGAACGAGCGCCTGGACGGGGTCGCACGGCGCGCCCTGGCCGAGATAAAGGGCGGCCCCAAGCATCGCCTCCCCGTCGGCGTCGCCTGCGTCGGCGGCGGCTCGCCACCAGCGCACGGCTTCATCAGGGTCGCGAGCGACGCCCAGCGCGTTGTGAAAGATCATACCTAGCCGCGTCATTGCCGAAGCGACACCTTGCCTCGCGGCCGCTTCGGCCCAGCGGCGGGCCTCAACCGGATCGATCGGCATGATCTCGCCTTCGAGGAGCATCCAGCTCAACATATCCTGCGCGGCGGCGTCGCCTGCCTCCGCCGCTTGGCGATAGAGATTTGCGGCGCGGCTGTAGTCCTGCTCGACGCCGTCGCCGCGAAAGCAAAGGCTCGCAAGGTTGCTCCGCGCCACTGGATCGCCAGCCGCCGCCGCCGCCTCAAACCACTTTGCCGCAAGCGCGGGATCGCGTGAGACGCCAAGCCCTTCTGCAAAGGCCGCGCCGATATTGCTCTGGGCGCGGGCGACGCCCTCTCGAGCGAGCGGCTCCCAGACGGCGAGCGCACGCGCGTAGTCGCCGACGTCGGCTGCCGCGAACGCCTCGGCCAGGCGCCGCTCGATCCGATTAGCGCGAGGGCGTAACGCGTCAGCCCAGCGCATCGCTGTCCTCCAGCCGAAGCTTGGCGAGATTGGCGGTGAAGCCTTGGGCATCGTCCAGACACCTGAGGTCCAGGATCAGCCGACCCTCCTCGATCCGGCCGATCACCGGAATAGGCAGACGGCGCAAAGCGGCGGCCAGGCGGTCGAGCGCGGCGCCGCCCCCGCCGGGAGGGGCAAAGGCGAGACCGGCGCTGGGAAGGGTCTCCAGCGGCAGCGCGCCGGAGCCGATCTGGCTCTCGCATCGTGTGACCTCGACGGCGTAGGCGCCGCCGACAACCCCCGCCGCGTCCGGCGCGAGGCGGCGCGCGAGCGCTTCGATCTCATTGCGCGAGCGGGACAGCAGACGCAGCGCCGGCAACCGCGCCGCAAGCCGATCGGGGTCGCGATAGAGCTTAAGTGTGGCCTCCAAGGCGGCGAGCCGGATCTTGTCGAGCCTGAGCGCCCGCTTCATCGGATTACGATTGACATCCGCGACGAGGTCGCGACGGCCGACGATGAAGCCGGCCTGCGGACCACCGAGAACCTTGTCGCCGGAGAACGTGACGAGGTCCGCGCCGGCGGTGACCGCCTCGGCGACCGTCGGCTCACGGGGAAGCCCGAATTGAGCCAGATCGATCAGGCTTCCCGAGCCGAGATCATGCAGGACCGGCACCCCGCGCGGACGGGCGAGGGCGACAATCGAGCGCGCGTCGACTTCGGCCGTGAATCCCTCGATGCGATAGTTCGACGTGTGGACCTTCAGCACCACGGCGACCTCGCCGTCCAGGGCCGCAGCGTAATCGCGTGCATGCGTGCGGTTCGTGGTCCCTATTTCGATCAGACGCGCGCCGGCGCGCGCCATGATGTCGGGCATGCGAAAGGCGCCGCCGATCTCGATCAGTTCGCCGCGCGAGACCACGGCGCCGCGCCCACCGCCGGCGAACGTGTTGAGCGCGAGCAGCACCGCCGCCGCATTGTTGTTGACGAAGGTCGCGTCCTCCGCCCCCGTGAGCTCGCAGACGAGGCGGCGGAGGTGGTCGTCGCGCTCGCCCCGCCGCCCGGCAGAGAGGTCGAACTCCAGCGCCACGGCGCTGCGCATCGCCGCGACTGCGGCCTCCACCGCAGCGTCGGCCAGCAGCGCCCGTCCGAGATTGGTGTGCAGCACCGTCCCGGTCAGGTTGTAGACGGGGCGCAGCGTCGAGCGCCCGCTCGTCTCCAGCCGACCGAGCGCCGCCGACGCCACCGCCTCGGCGCCGGCCGCCGCACCGCCGGAAGCGCGCAGCGCCGCGCGCGCTTCGGCGAGCGCCGCGCGGACCGCGCCGGTCGCCGCCTGCCGGCCGTACCGCTCGGCCGCCAGCCGTCCGGCGGGGCGGCGGAGCGCCTCGTCTACCGAGGGGAGGTTGCGCAGCGTCTGCTCGGGAGTCGTGGCCATCGAGCCCTCAGTAACCGAGCAGAAACGGATTAAAGCCGGCCCGGCGATAGGGACCGTCGTGCATCAAGAGATCGAGCGCCAAGCTGCCGACGTCGTCGGCGACTGGATCGAGGTCAGGGTCCTTGTGCTGATGGAAGATCTTCACGTAACTCTGGCAAGCCTCGCAGGTCTCGGCCTTGATCAAGCCGGGCCCGCCGTCGATCTCCTGGTAGCGGATGCCCTCTGTGGATCCGCAGCGGAGACATTTGATCCGCACCACATGCCACAAAACGCCGCAGAGCGAGCAGGCGGCGAAGCGCGCGCCGTGCGCGGACTGCCAGCCGACGATGAGCGAGGCGACCGGAGGACCGCCGCAGGCGGGACAGACGCCGTCCGCGATGGGTTGCAGGCGCTCGGCGGCGAGGACCGCGGCGAGGCGAGCAAGATGGATCTGGAGGCTCGCCGCGACATAGGCGTGCTCGGCCATGTCATCGGCGGGGATCGCTTGGAAAAGCACGTTGTCGATGCGCCGGTCGCGTTCTTCGCCTCTCGCTGCGGCGGCGCGCCCAAGCGCGGCGCGGGCCGCGGCGGGCCCGTCTCGCGCGGCCGCGGCGGCGAACAGCCGATCGAGCGTCTCCGCCATGAGCCCGTCCGCGCTGATCGCCGCGCGGTCGAGCGGCGGCATGCCGTGATCCCGCGCCCTGGCGAGAGCGGCTTCCTCCGGAGCGGGCGGAGGGGGAAGCGCGTGCGCCACCTCGGCCTGGGCGTCGGCGAGATCGGACAGGAGCTCCAGGTAGGGGCGGACGCCGCTCGACGGCGCGAGCGTCCGGAAGCGCCTGGCGCGCAGGGCGAAGAGCGAATGGGGATCGGGGAGGCGGACGAAAGGGGGAGCGGCGACCGCGCCGATGGCCGTCGGGTCCGCAGCGATGGGGAGCTTTCTCGGCATTCCTTCCTGACCTCACGAACCCTCCGGGTCACGTGGAGTTTTTGGGGCGGTGCCTGTTCCACCGGGCGCCGCTCCGAATTTGCGTCAGCTCTTGTCCGTAACGAGCCCGCGCAGCCACTTGCGGTGATGTTTCCAGGCCCACCCCGCAGTGACCGTGCCGCTGATCATCGCGCGGAGCGTTCCCGGTTCCCACGTCACCATGTGGAGGTGGACAATGAAGCCGAGAATTGCCAGCACCGCCACGATCGAGTGCGTGAGCACCGCGAGCCGCTGCGTCTCGATCGTTGTCAGAGTGCTGAAATATTCCTGCCAGATGATCACGCCGCTCGCGAGCAGCACGACGAACAGAATAGCCATCCCCCACAGATAAAGCTTTTGGCCGGCATTGAATTTGCCGATCTCCGGCAGATTTTCCTCGCGACCCGATATCACGTCGCTCGCGCGCAACATCCAGTTAATGTCGTCTCGCCCGAATAGGCACGCGCCGACGAATCGGATGAATAGCCAGAGATAGCTGAGCGCGAGCGCGAGCCCGATCCAGGGATGGAGAAAACGCGCCGTTTGACCGCCACCAAAGAGAGCGGTCAGGGGAAAAAAGTACGGAAAGAACAGCGCAAGGCCGGAAAGCCCGAGCAGGATGAAGCTCACTGCGGCGACCCAGTGTGCGATACGGACATCGAGAGGATGTCGCTTAATGGCACTGGCAACTTGGCGTTCGGCGGACATGGCTATTTGTCCCTCCCTTCGATCAATTTGCGCCCTTTCTCCTCATCCTCCGCCGAAACCCGGATGGGTCCGGTCGCGACATGATGGACCACGGCGCCAACGATAAGGGCGGCCATTGCCGCAAGGCTGGTATATGTCTTCGCCGCCCCTTTCCAGAGGTGAACTAAGGGGCTGATGCTCGGATCGCGCGCGAGGCCGGCGTAGAGCTCCGGCCGGTCGGCATGGTGCAGAACATACATCACGTGCGTCCCCCCGACGCCGGGAGGATCATAAAGGCCCGCCTGCTCGTAGCCCCGCGACTTCAAATCCTTGATGCGGTCCTCCGCGTGCGCTTGCATCTCCTTCTTGGTCCCGAAGACGATCGCGTGAGTGGGGCAGGCCTTGGCGCAGGCGGGCCCCTGCCCGACCGCGACCCGGTCGGAGCACAGGGTGCACTTGTAGGCGGTGTGATCGACCCTGGAGATGCGCGGGATGTTGAACGGGCAGCCCTTCACGCAATTGCCGCAGCCGATGCAGTTCTCGTGGACGAAGTCGACGATGCCGTTGGAATATTGCACGATCGCGCCGGGCGCCGGGCACGCTTCGAGGCAGCCGGGCTCGGCGCAATGCATGCAGCCGTCCTTGCGGATCAGCCATTCGAGGTTGTCGGTTTGAGGGTTGACCCACTCGGTGAACCGCATCAGCGTGAACTGGGTCTCGGTGAGATCGTGCGGGTCCTCATAGGTCCCATTGAACTCGCCGATCGGCTGATGCGTGTCGTTCCACTCCATGCACGCCGCCTGGCAGGCCTTGCAGCCGATGCATTTGGAGACGTCGATCAGCTTGGCGACCGGCTCCATCTGAACCGGCGCCGGGGGCGCAGCGCTCGCCGAACGGCGCACGATCGCCGCCGCGCTCAGGCCAGGTGGGCCCGGCTTGGTCGGCGGATTGACGTTGATCGTCATCTTCGCCTCCTCAAGCCACCGGCCCGGGCGCGGGCTCGATGTTGACCAGGAACGCCTTGAACTCCGGCGTCTCGGAGTTGGCGTCGCCGACGACGGGCGTCAGCGAATTGGGGCCGAAGCCCTTCTTCGCCTGACCCATGAATCCCCAATGCAGCGGCACCCCGACCACATGGACCGTCTTGCCGTCGCAGACGAGCGGCCTGATGCGCTTGGTGACCAAGGCTTTGGCGCGCACCTCGCCGCGCTTCGACCAAACCCTCACCCAACCGGCGTTTTGGATGCCCTTCTCCTTGGCGAGCTCCTCGGAAATCTCGACGAAGAATTCCGGCTGCAGGACGGCGTTCACCCAGACGTGCTTGGTCCAGAAATGGAATTGCTCGGTCAGCCGGTACGAGGTGCCGGCGTACGGGAACTCCTTCGCGTCGCCGAATTCTTTGGCGTCGTCCTCGAACACGCGCGCGGCGGGATTGCCCTTGATGTTGGGCGCGATGACATTGTCGACCGGAGACTCGAACGGTTCGTAATGGACCGGGAACGGGCCCTCCTTCATCAGCCCGAGCGCAAACAGGCGCGCCGTTCCTTCCGCGTTCATGATGAACGGCCCGACCTCGTCGGGCTTGGCGGTCGGCGCGATGTCCGGCACGTCGAGCCCCGTCCATTTCGTCCCGTCCCAACTGATGATCTTGCGGCTGGCATCCCAGGGCTGGCCCGCAAGATCGCAAGAGGCGCGATTGTAGAGGATGCGCCGGTTGACCGGCCACGAGAACGACCACTTCGGATAGATGCCGGCGTCTTCCGGATCGCTGTTGTCGCGCCGCGCCATCTGGTTGCCGGCCTCGGTGAAGCAGCCGGAATAGATCCAGCAACCGCAGGCGGTCGAGCCGTCGTCCCTCAGCGCGGCGAAGCTCGGAAGCTGCTTGCCGGCGGCCACGACGATCTTCGTAGGATCGTTCGGATCCGCGAGATCGGTGATCGCGTTGCCGTTGATTTCGCGCGCGAGTTCGGCGGCCGTCGGCTCCCCGGGATCCTTGTAAGGCCAGCTCAGCTTGACGATCGGATCGGGAAGAGCGCCGCCTTCCTTCTCGTAGAGCGCCTTCAGGCGCAGGAAGAGCTGGGCCATGATCCAGAGGTCGTTCTTGGCTTCGCCGGGCGGCGTACCGGCCGTCCAGTGCCATTGCAGCCAGCGGCCCGAATTGGTGGTCGAGCCTTCGTCCTCGGCGAAACAGGTCGTGGGCAGCTGGATGACTTCGGTTTGGATCTTCGACGGGTCGACGTCGTTGAAGGCCCCGTGATTCTGCCAGAAATTCGCCGTCTCGGTATCGAGCGGGTCCATGATCACCAGGAACTTGAGCTTGGCGAGGCCGTCGGTGACCTTCTTGCGGTTGGGGAAGGAGAGAAGCGGATTGAAGCCCTGGCAGAAGTAGCCGTTGATCTTGCCATTGTGCATGAGCTCGAACGCCCTCAGGACGTCGTAGGTCGGCACGTCGAGCTTCGGCAGCCAATCGTAGGCGAAGTCGTTGTCGGGCGTGGCCGCCGCGCCCCACATCGTCTTCTGGAAGCTGACGAAGAACTTCTTATAATTCTGCCAGTAACTCGTCTGCTTAGGGCGCAGCGGCTTGAAGCCGCGCGTCGACATATAGGTCGAAAAGTCCTTCTCCTTCTCATTCGGGATCGCCAGGTAACCCGGGATCAATTGCGACATCAGGCCGATGTCGGTCAGGCCCTGGATGTTGGAGTGGCCGCGCAGCGCGTTCATGCCGCCCCCGCGCACGCCGACGTTGCCGAGCAGGAGCTGCAGCATCGCCATGGTGCGAATGTTCTGCGAGCCCTTGGAGTGCTGGGTCCAGCCGAGCGCGTACATCGAGGTCATCGTCTTGGTCGGCGACGAGGTTTCGGCCATCATCGCCGCCACTTTGAGGAACTTGTCCTTGGGCGTGCCGCAGATGCGCTCGACGAGCTCGGGCGTATATTGCGCAACGTGCTCCTTCAGGAGATTCCACACGCAGCGCGGATGCTCGAGCGTGTCGTCGGCGATCACGTAGCCGTCGGCCCCGATTTGATAGCCCCAGCTCGACCGGTCGTAGTCGCGCTTCGCCTCGTCATAGCCGGTGAAAAGCCCGTCCTTGTAGGCGAAGCCGTCCTTGACGAGATAGGGCGCGTTGGTGAAGGCCTTGACGTATTCCCACTGCACCTTGCCGTTCTGGATGCAGTAGTTGATGACCCCGAGCAGGAAGGCGATGTCCGATCCCTGCCGGATCGGCGCGTAGACGTCGGCGACCGAGGCCGTGCGGGTGAAGCGCGGATCGACGACGATGAGCCGCGCGCCGCGGTTGGCTTTCGCCTCCGTGACCCATTTGAAGCCGCACGGGTGCGCCTCGGCGGCGTTGCCGCCCATCACTATCACGAGATCCGTATTGCGGATGTCGGTCCAAGAGTTGGTCATCGCTCCACGGCCAAAAGTCGGGCCCAGACTGGACACCGTAGGGCCGTGTCAGACACGCGCTTGGTTGTCGAACACCAGCATTCCCGAGCCGCGCACCACCTTGTAGGTCAGTAACGCGGTCTCGTTGGTCGAAGCCGAGGCGGCGAGGAAGCCGGTGGTGAGCCAGCGGTTCACCGTTGCGTCCGCGCTGTTCTTGGCCACGAAGTTCTTGTCGCGGTCGTCCTTCATCAGCCGCGCGATGCGGTCAAGCGCGGCCTCCCACGAGATGTCTTCGAACCTGTCCGAGCCGGGCTTCCGTAACCGCGGCTTGGTCAGGCGCGAGGGCGACTTGACGAAGTCGAGCAGCGCCGCGCCCTTCGGGCACAGCGTGCCGCGGTTGGTCGGATGGTCGACGTCCCCCTCAATGTGGATGATCTCGGCCTTTTCGCCCTTTGTCAGATCGCCCTTGGAGTAGGCGATGATCCCGCAGGCGACCGCGCAGTAAGTGCAGATGTTGCGGGTCTCGGTCGAATTGGCGAGCTTGTAGGGTCGAATGGCCTCCGCAAAGGCGCTCTCGACCTCCGCAAAGCCGAAAGCGGAAAGCGACGTCGCCGCTATTCCCACGCCCGCGCCTTTGAGGAACGCTCTCCGGGACACTTCCATGCGCATGAGCGCATCCTCCCCTTTCCGCGGCGATATATTCATCGCTAACGATCGGTCATTTCATCCACCCAAGCACATAATTGTGGCGGTAACCAGTTATCCGTTGTGGCAAATTGCTTTTTTGTCCAGCCGCCGTCGCCGCCCCTGCCTTGTCGCCTTGACAGGGTGAGGGCGCGGCGGTCAAATCCACGCCGCTTCGCCGGGCGAGGCTACATGGGCGAGGCTACATGGGTCGGTGCGCGCTTGGCGTTTCGCGAACTCGCAGGCCGCGACGTCGCCCCCTGAATGTCGGCCGCCGGTGCGGCCCCAGCAACCGAAGGCCGCGGCATGGACCCTCCTATCATTCGCCTGACGAGCCTCGCGCATGGCGGCGGCTGCGGGTGCAAGCTTGCGCCCTCGGTCCTGCGCGACCTTCTCGCCGAGCAGCCGGCGACGGCGCCTTTCGCCAACTTGCTCGTTGGGACCGAAACTGGCGACGACGCCGCGGTATGGCGGCTCGACGACCACACCTGTGTCGTGGCGACGACCGATTTCTTCATGCCGATGGTCGACGACCCCTTTGATTTCGGCCGGATCGCTGCGACCAACGCGCTCTCCGATATTTACGCGATGGGCGGGCGGCCGATCTTCGCGCTGGCGATCCTCGGAATGCCAATCGAGCGGATGCCGACCGAAGTCATCCGCGAAATCTTGCGCGGCGGCTCGGCGATCGCCGCGGACGCGGGCATCCCCATTGCCGGGGGCCATTCCATAGACTCGCCGGAGCCGGTCTACGGCCTCGCCGTGATCGGGCTGTTGTCGCCGGGCGCACTGCGGCGCAACAGCGAGGCGCGCGCGGGCGACGCCCTCATATTGACGAAGCCCCTCGGCGTCGGCATCTACTCGGCCGCGATCAAGAAAGGCGCGTTGTCGCCCGAGGCGTACCACGAGATGATCGAGGTCGTGACGCGCCTCAACGTTGTCGGCGCCGATCTCGCACAAGATGCTGCCGTGCACGCGATAACCGATGTGACCGGTTTCGGCCTTCTCGGGCATGTGCTCGAAATGGCGCGTGGCGCCGGCCAGACCGCAAATCTAAGGCTTGCCGAATTGCCGCTGTTGCGCCACGCGGAGACACTCGTTCAAGCCGGCTTCGCAACTGGCGCCTCCAGCCGGAATTGGGCCAGCTACAGCGAAGCAGTCTCGTTACCGCCCGGCCTCCCGGAGTGGCGACGAAAGCTTCTGACCGACCCGCAAACATCTGGCGGATTGCTGGTCTCTTGCGACGCTGGCGCCGCGGAGTCGATTTGCGATCGCGTCCGCGCCGCGGGCGATCCGAAGGCCCGCGTGATCGGAACTATCGCGGCAGGCGCGCCAAGTGTCGTGGTTCTCGATTAAAGAGGACATTGAAAAAGCGCGAGGAGGTTCGAGGAGTATTCGGTACGTCAGCAACGCGTCGCTGGGCCGTCGGCTTTCCAAGCGACGTTGGTGCGTGGCCACGCATAACTGCCCCATACGCGCGGGCGAAGGGCTCAATGTCTACCCGTTCGCGCCTTGCTCTCCCACGCCGTGGTCACCAGTCCGACCACTAGGACTCCGGCAACTCTGCACGTCGGCGCCCAGCACGACGGCGAAAAAAAATGCCGCGACGAGTACGCCAAGAACGGTTAGCGGAAAGTAGGGGTCAGTCGCGATTGTCACGGCCAATTCGCGCAGCGCTTCCATACCGCGCAACATGCCGTCTCCTCCTCCCTTAGCTTAGCTCTGTCAGCCCAACGCAAGACATGGAGACGGCGTGACATTTGTGAAGGGGCCCGGCGTATCGGGACCTCTCTTGGCGGCTACCAATCCGGAAGTACATCTGCAGATTGTCCTCTCTCAAAGGTTCTGTCTGCAGCTGTTTCGCTGTTTCTGATCCACCCATCCGGGTGGCAAAACGCGCGGCAAATCGCCGCCGCAACCCGGGATTCGTGGGCGCGCGCCAGTTCGTACGTGCGCAACTTCCCAGTGTGTGCGCACCTACGTCTGCCCCCATGTTGCGATGGCGTTGCGATAATTGGACGGGTGCCGTTTCGGCTAATCCCTTGAAAGCACGGCCGGAATGTATCGAGAGGCTAAGGGATGCGCTAGCCTTTGTGCCGTTCGAGCGCGGCCAGCGTTCCTGCCATGAGCGCGAAGCGGCGGATCTGAGTGGGAGCGCCAATCGCCGCTATCGACCACAAATCGGACCTTTGGGCTTCCTCGTTCCCCTCGTTATCCGCGCGCGTGGACAGGCTGGGTCATGAATCGTCTCGCCGATGCCGGCAGCGGCGGTTCTTCGACTGCCGCCGAAGGCCCTTGGTCTCCTTCGAGCATTGCCTTAAGGGTCGCGAGTTCTCCTTGAAGGATTTGCAGTAATACGGGGCCGAACTGCATGAAGAAGGCCTCCTCCTTCGGCTTGGGCTTGGCGACGCGAATCTCAACGTGCGTTACGCCGCCGGTTTCGACGAAGACGTAGGTCATAATGACCTTCGCAGCGCCGGGCATGGGGGCCAGCGTGGTCAGCGTCAGATAGTCGAACGGACGCCAGTCGTTCACCTCCTCGACGAAGACGTCGGGGCCATGCATGCAGTGGTTGATCGTGCCGACCCCACGGCGGCCGCTCGCCAGGGTTTCGCGCACCTCGTCGGCGGCGCGCCATTTCGGCCTTTGGCCGGGCATGACAAAATACTCCCACACGGTCGGGCGCGGGGCGGCGATGTCGCACTCGATCACGGTCAGCGCCTTGTCGCGCGCCACTTCGCTACGCTGGCGGTCGTTTTCCTTGGTCCATGCCTCGTCAAGATCGCGAACCCAGCACTTAACCTCGCCGATGATGTCAATCGACTCTCGGTGCTCGATGAGGCCTTGCGCGTTCGTGTCGATGCCCATCGCCTGGACGCAGGCATTGGAATAAAGCGCATAAGCGTGGCCGCCGAGGCGCTCGCTCACTGCGTTCTTCAAGAGGCGATGAACGATGATGACGTCGCGGCCTGCGAGTTCCTCACGGCCGGCCATCCTGTGCTTCACGAACTCGCCGTTGTGGCAGACGAACTTGAGGTCGAGGCGCTGCATGTCGCTGCAGGCGCCGCACTCGCAGGTTGTCGACAACTTGATATTGCGAAGCCCCTTGCGGAAAGCGAAGTAGGCTGACTCGATCGCATCCTGGAGCAGCGATCCGTCAACTTTGTCGGCGACCGCGTAGACGAAGGCTGCGTCACCCTCGAATTTGGCCAACCGGAACGGCGGGCGCAACCGCCTCAGCACCGTGTCCATCACGTCAGCGATGATGTCCTGAGCATGGTCGAGTTCAGCGCCGTTGAGAAAGCTGGTGTAGCCGGAGATATCGGCAATCACGAAACAAGCGGATTCGGGCTTCGCTAGCATTAGCCGTCCCTCCCCGGATCCGTTTGTGCCACGTTTTGCCGGTTGGGGGAAGTTGAATCGTCTCCTGCCGCTCCTCGGCCGTTCGCCGGACAGCCACGAGCGAGGACGTTCAACTATTCCAATTACAGATGGCCAAGGACCGGGTCGGCGCGCCAAGCATCAACGCCGCCATCGCCGCGCTGCGGTTCTTTTTCGACGTGACGCTCGAACGGCCCGACCTCGTTCGCCATCTGACGACCGTGCACAAACCGCGCAAGGCCCCGGTCGTGCTGAGCCAGGACGAGGTGGCGCGTCTGCTCGAAGCCGCGCCTGGCCTCAAGGACAAGGCCGCGCTCAGCGTCGCCTACGGCGCGGGCCTGCGCGTGTCCGAGGTCGCGAACCTGAAGGTGTCCGACATCGACAGCCAGCGCATGACGCTCAGGGTCGAGCAGGGCAAGGGGCAGCGGGATCGCTATGTGATGCTCTCGCCGCAACTGCTGGAACTGTTGCGCGACTGGTGGCGGGCGGCGCGCCCGCAGGTCTGGCTCTTCCCCGCCAACCCGATGACCGCCCGTCAACTCAACCGCGCCGTGCACGCCGCCAAGAACCTGGCGGGCATGTCCAAGCGCGTGTCGCCGCATACGCTGCGGCACAGCTTCGCCACGCACCTGCTCGAGCAGAACGTCGATATCCGGGTAATCCAGGTCCTGCTCGGACACGCCAAGCTCGAGACGACCGCGCTCTACACCCGCGTCGCCGTCAATACGATCCGCGACGTCAAGAGCCCGCTCGAGCGGCTGGGCGTCAACCTCGCAAGCCGATCGCCGCCCGCCTGACCACGGCCGGATGGCGCGGCCTCGCCTGGAGGTCGCCGACGTCTTTCGCGCCCATGGCCCGGCGTGGCGCAAGGCCAACGCTGGTCATGTGAGTCTCGGCCAGCTGAAGGTCATGTCGGCGATCGAGACCTGTCGCACCGCCGCGCTCGG
>Ga0074044_10002983_pt1 | contig 14617 bp, 12 predicted proteins | sample BogForMeECP23OM1_FD_94443 | JGI IMG/M metagenome (GOLD analysis project Ga0074044, IMG submission 94443) | Bog forest soil microbial communities from Calvert Island, British Columbia, Canada - Bog Forest MetaG ECP23OM1 | ecosystem: Environmental > Terrestrial > Soil > Wetlands ... | reverse complement strand
GCACAAGAGTTTCGGGCAGACCGACGAGAAGGCGGGCGACTACGCCGAAGATCTCGCCGCCACGATGCTCGCGACCGCGCTCGGCGTGGACTTCGATCCCAACGTCAGTTACGACGAACGCAAAGACGTCTGGAAGTTGTCCGATAAAATCGTTCAGACGCGAAACATCACGCAATCCGCGATCGGCGACCGCGACGGCCTGTGGACAACGGTCGTTACGGCAGCGGTATTTGTAAATCTGCCGACGGACAAGTGACTACGATGGACATCGGCGAACTCGAAAGGCGTATCGCGGTTCTCGAAGACATCGAAGCAATCAAAAAACTCAAGGCCCGCTACTGCGCGATTTGCGACGAGGACCACAATCCGGCGAAAATCACTGCCCTGTTCGCCCCCGACGGCATCTGGGAGGGCGCCGGCGTTCGGGCGGCATCAGGGACACGATGCGATTCGCAAACTCTTTCAGGGTTTCCAGGAACGCATCAGCTTCTCGCAGCATAACGTCATGAATCCGATCATCGAGGTCAACGGCGACCGCGCCACCGGCATCTGGTACTTCATCGGACCGTTCACTATGCGCAACGGAAATCGCGCCATGTGGCTCGGCGCGCGCTACGAAGACGACTACGTCAAGCTCAACGGCGAGTGGAAATTTATGCATCTGCGGGCTGTCGGCCGGATGTCGGCGCCGTACGAAAAAGGCTGGGCCAAATAGGCGCCGTTATTTCGAATTGAACAGCGCGAGCCGCGAACCAACCACTTTCTTCACAGCCTCGACCGCAGCCCCCAGGATCTTGTAGGGCGCCACCTCGTTCGGCTCCGCTGCCAGCCCCGCTTCTACTCCCCGTCGCCACGCCAGCCGCAGTTCGGTGTTGACGTGGACGATGGTCATGCCGGCCTTGATCGCGCGCTTGAAATCGTCGTCGTTGGTGCCCGACCCGCCGTGTAACGTCATGAAGATTCTGACCGCGGCCTTGATCTCCGCGATCCTCTCGATGTTGAGCCGCTTCCGAACGTCGCCGTGAACCATGCTGGCGAGCATTCCATGCATGTTTCCGACCGCCGGCGCCAAAACGTCAACCTTCGTGGCATCGACGAATCGTTTCGCCTCCTCCGCCGTGGTCAAGACGCCGACGCCCTCCGGGATTTTCTCCATCACGGCCGACGAGGCGCCGATCCAGCCGATTTCGCCCTCGACAAGGATCGCCGGGTTGATCGATTTGATCGCCTCGATCGCTTTCTTTGTCTGGGTGATGTTTTCCTCGAACGAGAGGGCCGACCCGTCGAAGATGATTTCGTCGAATCCCGCTTTTGCGGCCGCCTCGGCTTTGGCGATCGAGTGAGTGTGGTCGGCGTTGAGAAAGATTGGATAGTCGTACTCATCACGAACCGCCTTCACCAGCGCGGCGGCCTGGCAAACGCCGGTGAACTCGCGCTCACCCTCGGACACACCCACCATCACCGACAACTTTTGGTCGCGCGCGGCAGCAACTATCGCGTTGAAGGCTACCAGGTCCGAAAAATTGAAATGCCCGACGGCGACTCTGTCCGTTTCCGCACGCGTCAACACTTCACGCAGTGAAGTCATATTCAGCGCTCTCTCCATTTGCGCCCGTCGCGCTCGAGCAATTCGTCCGCCGCGCGCGGTCCCCACGAACCGGCGGCGTAGTTGGGGAAGTCGGTCGGGGGCTGCGCTTTCCATGCGTCCAGAATCGGATCGGCCACGCGCCATCCCGCGTCCACTGTGTCAGCGCGCTGGAACAGCGCTGGATCGCCGATCATGCAATCCAGCAGCAGGGTCTCGTAGCCTGTGCTCGGCGCTGCGCCGAAGTAGTGCGCGTACTTGAAGCTCATATCGACGCCGCCCAGCTTGACCACCGGGCCGGGCACCTTGGCGCTGAAGCTGAGCGAGATGCCCTCGTTGGGCTGAATGTGCAAAACCAGCTTGTTCTGCTCGAGTTGCCTGACTCCAGTCTGCTTGAACAGCAGCAGCGGCGGCGCCTTGAACCGGATTGCGATTTCGGTGATGCGTTCCGCCATCCGTTTTCCCGTGCGCAGATAGAACGGCACGCCGGACCATCGCCAGTTGTCGATCGCGAGCTTCAGCGCCACGTAAGTCTCGGTGCTGGACCTGGAATCTACTTGCGCCTCCGACCGATAGCCTGGCGCTTGCTTACCGTCCAGGGTGCCGGGTCCATACTGCCCGCGCACCGCCCAGTCAGGAACGTCCTCGGGTTTGAGCGGGCGGATCGCGTGCAGCACCTTGGTCTTCTCGTCCCGTAGCGGCTCGGAATCAAACGAATTCGGCGGCTCCATCGCGGTAAGTGAAACCAGGGCCAAAATGTGATTCGGCACCATGTCCCGCAGCGCACCGGTCGATTCATAGAACGCACCGCGATGCTCGACGCCGACCGTCTCGGCGACCGTAATTTGCACGTGGTCGATATAGTTGTTGTTCCACAGCGGCTCGAAGAAGCCGTTGCCGAAGCGAAACGCGAGGATGTTCTGAACGGTTTCCTTGCCGAGGTAGTGATCGATTCGATAGGTCTGATTCTCGTGCAGACATGCGCCAATCTCGCGATTGAGCGCATTGGCTGATTCCAAATCATGACCGAACGGCTTCTCGATGATCACTCTGCGCCAGTGACCCTCGGTTTCTTTGGTCAGCCCTGCGCCGGCCAGTTGCTTGACGATCTCGCCGAAAAAAGTTGGCGACACCGCGGTGTAGAAGAGATAGTTTCCCGGCGTGCCGTGCAGCTTGTCCATCTCATCGAGCGCTGACTTGAGGCGCTGGTACGTCGCAGGATCCTTGAAGTCGCCTGACATGTAGGAGATGCGCTGGTCGAACCATTTCCAGAGCTCGGCGCTGACCTTGGTCGTGGCGAATTGTTTGATCTCTTCGCCGAGCTGCTCGCGGAAATCCGCGGAACTCGTCGCGACCTTGCTGACGCCAACGATTGCGAACCTGTCCGGCAGCAGTTTGTTGGCGAGCAGATTGTACAGCGCGGGCATCAACAGCCGCTTGGTCAAGTCGCCGGTCGCGCCGAAGATAACGAACACGCACGGATCCCCGGGCCGGGCCTGTGCGGCTTCGCCGGATGCGTCTGTTGGCAAGGAGCTTGGCATCGAGAACCCCCTGCTAGGCTTTCTTCTCCAGGTGGCCGCCGAACTCATAGCGCATCGCGGACAGCAGCCTGTCCGTAAAGTCGGCCGCGCCTCGCGAGCTGAAGCGTTCGTAGAGCGCGGCGGTGAGCACATGCGCCGGGACGCCCTCGTCGATCGCCGCGTCGATCGTCCATCGACCCTCGCCCGAATCCGATACCCGTCCGGCAAATTTCTTGAGCTCCGGATCGCCCAGCAAAGCGTCGGCAGTCAGGTCCAGCAGCCATGACGCGATCACACTGCCGCGCCGCCACACCTCGGCGATGTCGGTGAGATTGAAGTCGTACTGGTAGAGCTTGGGATTGCGCAGCGGCGTGGTCTCCGCATCCACCGCATGCGTCTGCATCCCGACGTTGGCGTTTTTCAGAATGTTCATCCCCTCCGCGTACGCCGCCATGATCCCGTACTCGATGCCGTTGTGAACCATTTTTACGAAGTGGCCCGCGCCGTTCGGCCCGCAATGCAGATAGCCGTGCTCTGCGGTGCTGTTCTTGACCCTCTCCCGGCCGGGGGTGCGCGGCGCGGAATCGGCCGGCGGTGCGAGCGTCGCAAAAATCGAGTCGAGATGCTTCACAACCTGCGGCTCGCCGCCGATCATCTGGCAAAATCCACGCTCGAGTCCCCACACCCCGCCGCTGGTGCCCGAATCGACATAATGAATCCCCTTCGCCTTCAGAGACTCGGCACGCCGGATGTCGTCGATATAATACGAATTGCCCCCGTCAACGAGGATGTCGTCGCGCTGGAATCGGTTCGACAGGTCCGCGACCGTCTGCTCGACCACGGCCGCCGGCACCATCATCCATGCAACTCGCGGCAGCTTGAGCTTGGCGGCAAAGTCGTCGAGCGACGATGCGCCGATGGCGCCCTCCTTCGCCAATTCCTTGACCGCATCGGCGCTCACGTCAAACACCACGCATTCGTGACCGCCGCGCAGCAGGCGCCGCACCATGTTCGCACCCATTCGGCCGAGGCCGACCATTCCCATTTGCATTTTGGCTTGCTCCTTGTTGAACGGGACCGTATTTCAGACAGTCTATCGCATCGCGAATGTTATGGCTTCCCCGAGTGTCGCATCAGAACGAGCCGGGTTTTAAGCCGCCCGGAGCTTGAAGGTATTGGGCATGGCGTCATGGACAGGGTTAGCCATGAAGGCTACCGCGCTTTGCCGCGGCAATTTACACTGACCTGGTAATCGTGCGATAGCCTTCGTGCGGCCGACGAGGAGGAACGCCCACTATGCCCGACAAAAAATCCTGGACCGCCGATGACATGCCGGATCTTTCCGGGAAGACTATCGTCGTTACAGGCGGCAACAGCGGCATCGGCTACGAAGCGGCGCTGCAGTTCGCGCGCAAGCGGGCCGAGGTCATCCTGGCCTGCCGCGACCTGGGCAAGGCTCGAACCGCCGCCGCTAAGATCTCCGCATCATCGCCCGGCGCCAAGGTCAACGTGATGGAGCTTGACCTCGCGAACCTCGCGTCGGTGCGGGGCTTCTCCGACGCGTTCCATTTGGAACATCCCGCGCTGCACGTGCTATGCAACAACGCCGGGGTCATGGCGATTCCATATCGTCAAACTGCCGACGGCTTCGAGATGCAATTCGGCACCAATCACCTCGGACACTTCGCGCTGACCGGCCTGCTGCTCGATCGATTGCTCGCGACGGAAGGCGCGCGCGTGGTCAACGTCAGCAGCGGCGCGCATCGCATGGGCAAAATTCGTTTCGACGATCTTCAATGGCAACACGGTTATCGCAAGTGGATGGCTTATGGGCAGAGCAAGCTCGCCAACTTATTATTCACCTTCGAGTTGCAGCGGCGGGCCGATGCCGCCGGCGCGAAACTGTTGAGCGTCGCATGCCATCCTGGATATGCGGCGACCAACCTTCAAGCCGCAGGACCGCGGATGTCGGGATCGTCGATGATGGAATCTATTTTCTCATTCGCCAACAGCCTGTTCGCGCAGAGCGCCGCGATGGGCGCATTGCCGACCGAGTATGCGGCCGTATCGCCCAACGTCCACGGCGGCGACTATATAGGCCCCGACGGGATCGCGGAGATGTGGGGGCATCCGGTCCCGGTCGGCTGTAGTGCGGCCGCGCGCGACACTGCCGTCGCCGCCCGGCTTTGGGAAGTGTCCGAGCGACTCACTAACGTGCACTATGCGTTCTGAGCGAATGACCCGGCGCTGATTCGCCTTACGACGTGAGTGCGATCACGAACTTTCCGATCTTGTCGATCGCCTGCTGCCCTTCCGGCAACAACTTCGCAAACACGTGCCAGACATGAGGCATCTCGTCCCAAACCTCTAGCTCGACTTGCACGCCGGCTTCCTTTGCGCGCGCGGCCACCCGGGTCGCGTCGTCGAGCAGAATTTCCGCATCGCCGACCTGGATCAGCATCGGCGGCAGACCGCGAAAATTCGCATGCAACGGCGACACGAGCGGATCCCTGGGGTCATGCGCTCCGTGGTACTGCTTCGCCGACGATGCAAGATTGTCCTGCGTCACCATCACGTCTTTCGCGGCTCTCGAACGCACCGATTCTCCCGTGCCTTCCAGGTCCGTCCACGGCGAAATCGGGACGGCGCCGGAGGGCAATGGCAGCGCCGCGTCGCGAATAGCCACCAATGCCGCCAGCGTGAGTCCTCCCCCTGCCGAATCGCCGGCGATAACGATCTTGCCCGGCTGGTAGCCTTGCGCGAGCAGCCAGCGGTACGCGGCGGTCGCATCCTCGACTGCGGCGGGAAATGGATGCTCGGGCGCGAGCCGATAGTCAATCGCCAGCGCCCGCGCATTCGACGCGCGCGAGATTCTCGAGATCATTGCGCGATGCGTATTGATCGATCCGATTACGTAGCCGCCGCCGTGCAGATACAGGATGACCCGATCTGCCATCGCGCCGGGCGCCGCAATCCATTCCGCGTTGACGCCGCCTGCGTTGACCTTCTCGCAAATCACGCCGTCCGGGACGCGCTCGCTGATTCGCTCCATGCCCGCGCGGCGTTGCTCGATTGGCGCGTCGGGATTCTGCGGCTGCGACTTGATTCGCTCGATTACCTTGCTCAGTTGTTCGCTCGCCATTTTCCCTCCATATCCATGCGCTAGTCGCAGCCCACGGCTATATCACGAAATGGCGGCGAATTGTCTGCTTCCGGGTCATTCCGGGCTCATAGCTGCGACCTCTTCAGCCGAGACCTAGCATGGCAACTTGCGGGCTTTGCCCTTCAACGTCAGGCTGGAACTGAAATTGGCCGTTCCCCCTCCGTCACAAGTGGTGGTCGATGACATGTTGAAGTCGAATCCGCCGATAAATGCCAACCCGCTGCCGAAGCTCCCGCAGCTTGTTCCGGACAGGTCGAGCACCTCGTCGTCTTTTGAACCCATTATGCCCAGTGCCCCAAAGGTGGGCAGGCACCCTCCGTCCGGATCGCCTGCGAAGTCGGTAAGATCCACAGTTAACTCAAGAAAAGCGTTTCCCGATGTAACCTTGCCGAACACCGAACCGGAACCCGATCCCGCGAATTCGAAGCACTCGCAGCCGACGTCGACGCATTGGTTAGCGTAGGCGTCAGGGCACGGACCGCCAAAGTTATTCACCTGAGTGAGCTTCAGGTTGCCGCTGTAGGATTCTACCGCCCCCGACGCCACGTCAGGAGAGACCTGATTGGATCGATCGCCCCAGACGAGCGCGGGACCGCTATTTGCGCTCTTTCCCCAGCTCTGCGCCCAAGTACTTGTGGCCCCAAATAGTATCGTTACCAAGAGGGCAACCAGCGGTGTTTTCGCTTGTCTCATGACAACTTTCCTCCATTCCGTGTTCGTAGCGTCGATGATCGAGAGGAGTGCATCGATGCTGGCCAGAATAGCTAGTCGTTGTGCCCAACTGCTTCAAGCCTCGATCGATTCTCAGTGATTGTTGGCCCGCAAATGCTCGCGATTTTGCGGCGACGCAGCGCGGCACGAGCATGCCCCGGCATTTGTGAACCGCACATGAATTCTGCGAGAATTCAAAGTAATTCTCGCATCGAGGTTCATCCAAATGACCGCGACTGTTTCCATCCCTCAAGGCAAGCTCGAAGGTGACGGCCAGGCTGGACTATTCGTCTTCAAGGGAATCCCTTTTGCGGCTCCCCCCGTCGGCGCCCGCCGATGGCTGGCGCCCGAGAAGCCCGCGCCGTGGAAAGGGCTGCGCGACGCGCGCCGTTTTGGCGCGGCTGCGCATCAGAGCAAGTTGATGCTTAACGCGCTGTCCGCGCTGGTGATTGACGGCGAACAATCTGAAGATTGCCTTTACCTCAACGTCTGGACCCCTGCGCTCGACGGCAAGCGCCGCCCGGTGATGGTCTGGATCCACGGTGGCGCCTTCACCATTGGCTCCGGCTCGCAGGCGCTCTACGACGGTTCCGTTCTCGCACGGCGCGGCGACGTGGTGGTCGTCACGGTTAACTATCGCCTCGGTCCGCTGGGCTTCATCCGCCTTGCCGACGTGACCAACGGCAAGATTGGGGCGAGCGGCAACGAAGGAATGCTCGATCAAGTCGCGGCGCTCGGGTGGGTCCGCGACAATATCGCCGAGTTCGGCGGCGACCCCGCCAACGTCACCATCTTCGGTGAATCCGCCGGCGGCATGAGCGTCGGAACGCTGCTCGCGATGCCGACCGCGCGCGGCCTGTTCCACAAAGCGATAGCGCAAAGCGGCGCGTGCCACACCGGCGCTCCCATCGCGCGCGCGAATCGCACGGCAGAGCAAGTCTTGTCGAAGCTCGGCGTGAACGCCGGCGACGCCGCCGCGATCCGCGCGTTGACGCCGGCGCAGCTGCTCACCGGCACGCTCCTCGACGATGGCAAGACGCGGGACCCGGAACTCCCGCTGGCGTATCAGCCGGTCGCCGACGGCGACATTCTGCCGCGCGCTGCGATCGAGATGGTGGCAGACGGCTCGGCCTCGGGCGTGACCGTGATAGCCGGTTCGACGCTCGACGAGTGGAAATTGTTCTCGCTCATGGATCCTTCGTTGCGCGGCCTCGACCGCGCCGGCCTGGGCGCTCGTATCAGGCACTTGAGCGCGCCGGCCGCTGACGCGCTGGTCGATGCTTACGAAAAAGCGCGCGCCGCGCGTGGCGAGTCCGTCGCTCCTGCCGAGCTGTTCACCGCAATCGAGACTGACCGCATTTTCCGCATCCCCGCTGTGCGCCTCGCGCAAGTCCAGGGGCGCCACGATTCGCGCGTTTACAGTTATCTCTTCACCTGGCCATCGCCCGCGATGAATGGTGTGCTCGGCTCGTGCCATGCGCTCGAGCTGGGCTTCGTCTTCGGCACTAATCACTTGCCCGGGATGAAGGCATTCGCCGGCACGGGTCCGGCCGCGGACAAGCTGGCAGTCCAGATGCAGGACGCGTGGCTGGCATTCGCGCGATCCGGCGACCCGAGCTGCGAGAGTGTCGGTAGCTGGGCGGCTTACACGGAGGCGCGCCGTCCAACGATGGTCTTCGGCGCGAGCACCGGACTCGAGGATGCGCCGCGCGACGAAGAGCGCCGCGCCTGGGACGCGGCCCACGATCGCATCTTCGGCTCGCTCTAGCGCATCGCCCGGATCACTCCAGCGTTAGATCGACGCGCGTGGTTTTGCCCTGATCCTTGATCCCGGCGGCGTCGAGCTTGGGCGCGATTATGAACATCCGCGCCGCATCGACCTGCTTCGCACTTAGATACGCCCGCACCACGTTGGCCCGCGCGTCCGCCAGATGCCGCAGATCTTGATCGCTCACCGGAGTGTTGGCCAGGATTAGTTTCTTCATCTGCTCCGGCGGTAGCGTCTTCGCCAATCCGACCAGGTTGCGGGGCTTCTTGAAATCACCCGCGCTGTAAACCTTCGCCAGGTATTTGTCGTAGTCCGTCGTGGAGAGTGCCGCGCTTTTCGCATTCTCGTCCGCGCTGTCTCCCTCGGCCGTGTGCCTGAGCGCCTGGATACTGTGGTCCAACGTCGCTTCGCGGAAGCCGTCCGTGTCGAATTTGGGATCGACGCGCCCGGAAATGTTGAGCTTCAACCCGGTCCGATCCGCCAACGCCTTCGCGATCGTATCCAGCTTCTGCTGACTGTCGGGCGTGAGCGTCGCGTAACCCGGCGCGAACTCGATGTAGCCGAGGTCCTGCTGCGCGCCGCTGCCGCTGCCGCCGAACGCGGCCGCGATCAGCGTGAATGGCGCGGTCGCAGCCTTGACGACCAGGTTCATGAACGCGCCCAGGATGACGCTGCCGATGCTGAACTGCGGATCCGAGAGCGACCCCGAGATCGGCACTCGCAGGTCGATTTGTCCCTTCGAATTTTTTAGCAGCGACACCGCGAGTCGAATCGGCAGATTGGTCGCGTCGGGGCTCTCCACGTGATCGCCGAAGGTCAGTTGATCGATAAAGATGTGGTTGTCGGCGGTCAGCTTGCCCTGGTCCAGCAGGTAATGAACATCGACGGTCAACGTGCCTTTGACGATCGGATAGCCGGTGTATTTCGTGGTGTACGGCGAGAGCCCGGTCAGTTCGACCCCGTCCGCCTTCGCCTTGATATCGACGAAGGCGGTCGGCGCGAGCGGATTTATCGATCCATCGATGTTGATCGGCGAGCTGCCGTTGATTTTTCCATCGAGCGAAACGTCCGCGGGCGTTGTCGAGTTTGTGCCGAACGCCCCGACCTTGCCCTCCAAATCGGTCAGGTTCGCAGTGTAGTTGGGCTTGATAAAGTTATCCGTGTAATCGACTTTGCCGCCCTTGAGCGTGATCTTGCTCAACTCGATGTCGGCGTTCATGGGCTGCCCCGGGTAGGGCGCCGCGGGACTTGCCTCGGCCGCCGGAGTCGCTCCTGGAGCCGTCGCTGCCGCCTGGCTCGGCGCTGCGGCGGGGGTCGGCGCCGCAGTCGGCGCCACCGGCACGGCGCCCTTCGAGCCCGGCGCTCCCGTCGCGCGCGTCAGCGACGTAGGCGCTTGCTGCGGGCTCGACGTGATGTCCTTCAGGTTCAACTTGCCGTTGCGGTTGAGAATGATCCGCGAATAAAAATCGTCCAGCGCGATCGCTCCAACGTGTACCTTCGGCGGGCCGTTGCCGAGCGCGAAGTCGATTTTATTCACGTTGAGCGCGGCCATTCTGAAAAACAGATCGCTGGTCAGCTTGTCGAGCATCCGCACGCTGCCGAGCGACGCGTCGCCTTTGTAGCTGACGATAAAATCCTTGCGCTCCTGCGCCAGGCCGACCGCCCCGTCGATCGTCAGGTTCGCGCTGGTGATCGTCGCGTTCAGCCTGCTGCTCACATACGGATCGGCAAACACCAGGTCCAGCCGCCTGGTCGCGACGCGCAAGTCGGCCTTGAGCGGCGCCACCGCTGCCGTGCCGGTGACTTTGAAAGTGCCCTTGCGATTCAGCGTGCCTTCAACATCGAGGGCAAAGGGCTTGCTGAAGTCGCTCGACACATCCTTCAGATGCAAATTCAGCGGCGCCACGGCAACCTTGACCGGCCGCGGCGCGGTGTCGTCCTCAAAGGTGGCGTCGGTCTGTTCCAGGGCGACCGACGCGACCTGGAATTGAAAACTCGGCGCGGGTGGCGGCGCGGGCTGCGCGGGTTTGCGATCCGCTCGCCTGCGCTCGCGCGGCGTTCGCCTCGTCTCGCGTGCGGTTACGCGTTTGTTGCGCTCCGGCGGAGCCGCCGCGCCGCGCATCAGCGACTCGAGACTCAACTTCCCGTCGCGCTCGCGGCGCACGAACAGATGCATCCCGTCGCTTTTCACTTCGGTAACCGTCGCCTGACGCGCGGCCAGGTCGAACTGTCCAATTGCGACGCTCAGACTTTTCCACTGCACCGGCTTTTCGCGTTCGCGCCGCGCGTCCACCTCGAAATTCTCGATCGCGACGCTCGCCGGCTCCGCGTGCACGTTGAAATGCTCGCTCGCGAAATGCGTCTGCACGGTGGCCTTCGCGCTGAACTTGCCCGATGCCACGGTCGCCGCCAGAACTCTCTGCGCGAACGGCTGCAGCGCCGGCAGATCGATCTTGTCGATCGACACGTCGGTCGTAACCTGCGATTGCGACAGGTCCAGCGCGCCATTAACCGCGATCGCGCCGCCGCTGCGAAGGTTCCCGTTCAGGTAGTACGTCGCAGGCGATTTCCCAAGCAACCGAAGATTCTTTACTCCGACTTCGAGCGCATCGAGCGCCGCCGCCGCGGGTGTCGCAGTGCTGTTGTCCTGCACTTCCACCGCGCTCTTCGTAAGAACGAACGACTCCAACTGAAAATCCATCGGCGGCTTCGACATCGAGGGTCCCGCCACCGGCATCGACGGCTGCGTGATGGTGCCCGCGGGCGGCGTTGGCGTTGGCGCAGCAGCGGGCGGCGCATTGCCGCTCGCCAGCGACGAGAGATTGTTGGTGCCGTCGGGATTGAGCCTCACATTCGCCAGCAATCCATCGATCCAGATCGATTGCAGGTAGAACACCGCGCCCAGCGGCTCGACATCGGTCAGCTTCACCTCGGCGTGCTTGAGCGCGACGATTGGCGCATCCGCCGTGTCGCGAACGTCGAGCTGATCCAGCGCCACAGTTCCGTTCAAACGAATCAGCGGTTGGTCTTTCGCCTGCACGAAATGCACGTACACATCCGCCGACAGCGTCCCCTGCGGAATCTTGACCGGCAGCTTCATCGGCGCGTAGCTGACGTAAAGCGGGATGTCGAGCCGATGCAGTTTGAGGTCAACCACCGAGTCGTGGGTGGCAACGAACGGCTTGGCCACGCCGGCAATCCGCAGCGGGCTGCCATCGATCACCATCTGCAGCAGCGGCTGAACGAACACGTCCACGGCCGACGGCAGGTTGGCGATAAACGGCACGTTGATCTGAATCTTCTCGATCTTGTGCTGCTTGCCGAACACCTGATCGTCGATAGTCACTTCGCCGTCGCGCAGTTGAATATTGGAAACCGAAAATCGCATCGGCGCGCTCGGCGCCGCTGGTTTCGCCGTTTCCGGCGCGGGCGCGCTCTCGAGCAGATCGGAAAAGTTGAACTTCTGTTGCGACTCACGCACCAGGTGTATCTGCGGGCGCTCAATTACGACCTCGCCGACCACCGGCGCAAATCTGAACAGCGATTTCCACGAAACCTTCACCGTCAGATGCCCCAGGTCGATGAACGGCTTCTGCGGGCTGTCGCGCTCGGCGACGTGCAGCCGGTCGAGGTCGAGCTTCAGCCGGTAGAGATTGAACCGGACTTTGCCCACGCTCACCTCGCGATGGATGCTGCCGGCGACGGGACCGCTCAGCACGTGCCGCAACACCGGCGGAACCGCGATGTAAGTCGCCAGGCCAAGAAACAGCACCACCGCGACGACGATCACGCCGATTTTGCGCACCCGCCGCGAACGGCCCAACTCCCTCGCGCGCGCAACCCACGGTCTCGACGGGTGAAACGCCGACCGCAAATGCCCGAGCGCGGTTTCAATGTACGCGAGCACGCGATTGAAAAAGTTGGCCATGGGACTTGAATCCACCTGACGCCGCCAGCGTTAACCGCCGCCGCCAAATAGTCAATTCGTCGCAAACACCTTAGATGCGGCTACCGACTGTGGATAGCCCGGCAGCGCCGCCGGTTGTAAGGCCTTATGCTGTCGCTACACCGGGAATTCCGCGCACGCTGAAATGCGATCGCACTTTCGGACTAGCTGTACTTCCGTTCCTGCCACCACGGAAAGTATGCTGGCATGTCCTTCGAAATCTTGTCCGGAAATTTCGCCGGACGCTTCTCCAAAAACGACGCGACTCCCTCTTTCACATCCGCCGAAGAACCGCGCCCAAAAATTCCGCGGCTGTCCACCTTGTGCGCTTCCATCGGGTGGTCGGCGCCTGCCATCTTCCACAGCATCTGCCGAATCAACGCGACCGACACCTGCGAGGTGTTGTCGGCTATCTCGCGCGCGAGCGCACGCGCCGCCGGAATAAGCTGATCGGGCTTGTAGATCTTTTTGATCAGCCCGCCTTCGAGCGCCTCCTCGGCCGGGAAAACGCGCCCCGTGAAGGTCCATTCCAGCGCCTGCGAGATGCCGACAACCTTCGGCAGGAACCAGCTCGAACACGCCTCCGGCACGATGCCGCGCCGCGCGAACACGAACCCGAAGCGCGCGTTCTCCGACGCCAGCCGCACATCCATCGCCAGCTGCATCGTGACACCGACGCCGACCGCCGCGCCATTCACCGCCGCGATCACCGGCTTCAGGCACTCGAAGATGCGCAGCGTCAGCCGTCCGCCGCCGTCGCGAATCGCCTCGTTGCTCCAATCCACCGTGCCGTTAACCCTGATCGCGGCGCGCCGATCGGCGCGATCCTCGCGCGTCGAGTCGAAGGTCCTGGGACCCGCCGACAGGTCCGCGCCCGCGCAGAACGCGCGCCCGGCGCCCGTCACGATAATCGCCCGCACGCTGTCGTCCGCGTCGGCCTGGTCGAACGCGTCGATCATCTCGTTCATCATGATGCCGGTGAACGCGTTAAGCTTCGCCGGCCGGTTGAGCGTGATCGTCGCGATATTGTCCGCTACTTCGTAAATGATCTGTTCATATGCCATCTACTGATCTCCGTCGCCGCCCGGCTCGCTTACTTCACGAACAGCATCAGCGCTTCGTAAACCACCGCCGGCTTCTGTTGACCCACGACCTGGATTTCCGTCTCGCGCGTGAGCATCGTGCCCATCGGCCGGGGCTCGACCGCGATCAACCGCGAGCGTGCGTGGACGCTGGCGCCCGCCGGCACCGGCGCGACGAAGCGCAGCTTGTTCGCGCCGTAGTTCACCACGTTGCGAAACCCGGTGATCGCGTAGTCGTCAGTGCTCTTGAACGCCGGCAGCAGGCTCAGCGTCAGGAAACCGTGCGCCACCGGACCGCCGAACGGACTTTCTTTCTTGCACCGCTCGATATCGATGTGAATCCACTGATGGTCGCCGGTCACCTCGGCAAACTGGTTGATTTTTTCCTGCGTCACCGCAATCGGCTCGCTCCACGGACCGAATTCCTTGCCGATCTTCGCCGTGAGCGCCGGTATATCGTCAAACTTGATCGTCTGCATGTGTTTTTCTCCCTGGGATTTTCATCTAATGGACTAAGTTGCAAATTGCAACTGAAGTCGCCGCGCGCTCATCACTGATTCGCCACCTCGAGCTCGATGCGGTCCGCGTACTTCTTGATCGCCGCCTCGCGGAGCCGTGGAATATGCTGCGTCGGGAACAAGCCGTCGGTGGCCTTGTACTCGCGCAACACCTGCCGCGCGAGCGTTATCTTGTGGACCTCGGTCGGCCCGTCGGCCAGTCCCATGTGAAAGCTCTGGATCACCTGCTCGACGAACGGCATCTCGCCCGTCGCGCCGAGCGAGCCGTGCAGATGCAGCGCGCGCGCCGCCACGTCATGAAACACCTTGGGCATCAGCGCCTTT
>Ga0074044_10002982_pt1 | contig 14626 bp, 15 predicted proteins | sample BogForMeECP23OM1_FD_94443 | JGI IMG/M metagenome (GOLD analysis project Ga0074044, IMG submission 94443) | Bog forest soil microbial communities from Calvert Island, British Columbia, Canada - Bog Forest MetaG ECP23OM1 | ecosystem: Environmental > Terrestrial > Soil > Wetlands ... | reverse complement strand
GTCGAAACTCCGCGCGTGGTCGTGACTCACGGCGATTTGATCAGTTGGTGGAAAGAAGTACATGGGCATGAGCCCAAAGAGGGTCGTTGGATGCGCTGGTATCGGGAGGCGGTAGCGCGCGGCCTGTGGCATGCCAGCGCAGTAGTCGCGCCTTCTGTATGGATGCTTGACGCGATTCGGACTTGCTACACGCGCCCCAGACGGGATGCGGTGATCTACAACGGCCGGAATCCTGCCTCTTTTAATCCATACGTGAGTAAAGATGATTCCGTGCTCTCAGTCGGGCGCTTGTGCGATGCGGGCAAACAAGTGAGCCTGTTGACGCAGCATACTCACCCGCTTCCGGTCTGCATCGTGGGCTCCGAGGCGGCGATTGCCGATCCCGAAGTTCCGATTCGCACTGATGTAAAGCTTGCGATCGACCGAGTCTCCGTGGCGCTCAAAGGACCGCAGACGGAAGCACAACTGCGGACGCTCTACAGCCGCGCCTCGATCTACGCAGCTACGTCGAGGTATGAGGCCTTTGGAATGGCGCCGCTGGAAGCCGCGTTCTCGCGCTGCGCCATCGTCGCCAATGACATTCCATGCTTCCGCGAGATTTGGGGCGACGCCGCAATCTACTTTGAAGCTAACGACGCGTCGAGTCTGGCGGATGTGATTCGGCGAATGCATGAACACCGGGACTTATGCCGCGGCTACGCCACCCGTGCCTATCAGCGCGCGCGCGAATGTTTCACTGCCAAGCGCATGATCGATGAATATGTCAGGCTCTACCATAGCTTGATCGGAGCCAGGTTGGCAGTGGCGTGAGTACCGCTTCTAGCCCGCTAGCCTTGCTTTCGGTTCAGCTTGCCGGTAATCCCCTTCAGCGTTGTCGTTCCGAGGCGGCTTTATCCCCGAGGAATCTGCAGTCTTTTCCCTGAGAGCCAGAAGCCAGAAGCTGTTATCTTCGTAATATCTTCAATGGAGGACTCATGGCTACAGTAAAAATCACCGTCAGACCCAACGGTCCCTATCGCGTGGAAGCTCCCGAAGGCGCGATCGAATTGGTCGACATCAACGGCAACAAATATGACCTAACCGGGAAACCAGCTTTTTCCCTTTGCCGTTGCGGAGGCTCAGTCAATAAACCGTTTTGTGATGGAACCCACAGCAAGATCGGCTTCCAAGGCGCGGAATTGGCGGTCAAGAAGGCGGAGAACCCGAACTGAACGACGCGTCTTCCACGACCAAGCTCTTGTGTAGGCCGGATAAAAGCTCTGGAGTGTCCAAAGTGGAAGAGTGAAGAACCGTGCCATCCACTGTGAGCAATCCAACCAAAACGGCGGTGATCGGGGCTACTCCTGAAGGAGCGAGCGATCCGGTGTCGGCCGCGCGCGCGGTCCGGGAAATGTTTACCTCGATTGCGCCGCGATACGATCTGCTGAATCATGTGCTTTCGTTCAACGTGGACCGATTGTGGTGGTGGAAGACAGCGCGAAGGTTTGCTTCCGTGCTGACCCGGGCAGACGCCTCCGTGCTGGATCTGTGTTGCGGCACCGGCGACATGGCTTTTGCTTTGCGTCGGCAGGCGGGAAAATCTCCGGCGAAAATCCTGGGCGTAGATTTCTCACACGCAATGCTGCAGCGCGCGAACCACAAGTCTGCGGGAAGATCACCGTGTTGGGTGGAGGCGGATGCACTGTGCCTGCCCTTTCCGGACCAGCAATTCGATTTGATAACGGCGGCGTTTGGTTTCCGAAATCTGGCAGACTACGATGCTGGATTGCGCGAGATCGTGCGCTTGCTCCGGCCTGACGGCGAATGCGGGATCCTCGATTTCGGCGAGCCCCGTGGTCTGATGGGAAAGTTATATCGAATCTACTTCAAGCGCGTTTTGCCTGCTGTAGGCACCCTGGTCTCGGGCGTGAGAGGTCCCTATGCGTACCTGCCTGCGTCGGTGGAGCGCTTCCCTTCGCCTGAAGAGATGCTCGGGCGGATGCGCCGCGCCGGGTTTCGGGAAGCTTCGTGGACGCCCTACACGTTCGGGATTGCCGGATTGTATCGAGGCAGGAAATAATCCAAGCCTCAGAGTTTGCTGCACGCGCAGCAAGCTGCATTTCTACCGAGCTTTCTTTAACAAGTCCGCCAGATTGCGGATGTCGTTGCTGCTGGCATCGCCGATCACGAAGTAGCGCAAGCCGTCCTGATTCCAGCTTTCGATGTTGAACGATAATTGTTGCAACGACGATGAACTTGAGCCCAAGTCGTGCCCGACGTCGCGATCTTGGAAAATAAAAACCGAAATCTGATGCTTGCGAACCTGGTAGATCAGTTCCGCACCCGGCGCCTGGCCGAGATACGTTACACGGCCGCCAATCAAAGTAAATTCCGAATTTTGCAATTCGGGCAGATTGAAAGTGAAGGGGATCTTCCCCTGGAACCAGGGCTTCACGGTATGACGGTCGGTAGAAATCACGTCCACCGGACTGGCGCTGGCAAGTGTGGCTACGTGTAGATCGGCAAGCTCGCTGAAGGTCTGCCGCCGCTGCAGTTGTTGCTGTCTGACGGTAAAGGTGACGAGCCCAGCGATAAGCAATAGTGCGATTGCGGCGGTTGCCCCCAGCCACATCCGTATAGGAGAGACGCCGGGCTTGGTCGCGATACTTTTTTTTATGCGCTGGCGAAATTCAGGGCTCGGGCTGTAGCGCTTGCCGGCGGTGTGCACTGCCCGCTTGATCTGGATACGGCTGAGAACATCCGCAGCACAGGACGGACAACTGCGCAGGTGAGCGTCCAAGTCCCGCATCTCACCCGCGGACAGTTCCCCGTCGAGGTAAGTCTCGAGTTTTGCTGTCCAATCGTCAGCCATTTTAGCCCCTCACCAACTTCTGCTGCAGGCTTTCACGAAGCGCTCGCCGGGCACGCGAAAGGCGTGACATCACGGTTCCCATCGGAATCGACAGCGTTTCCGCGATTTCTTGATATGACATTTCCTCCACCTCGCACAGCAACAATACCTCGCGAAAATGTATGGGCAAGGATTCGATCGCGGTCTGAAGGATTTGGCTCTGGGAATGCTCAATGAGGATAGTTTCGGGCGTCTCCGGTCCGGCGGGGAATTCCGGGGCATCCTCCGAATCGAGGGGTATGGTCGCGCTTGCCTTCAATCCCGTGCGTGATGTGAGGAACGTATTTCGCAGAATTCGATACATCCACGCGCGGAAGTTCGTGCCTGGCTGGAATGACGAAAATCCCCTCAGTGCTTTAGCGTAGGTTTCCTGGACCAAATCTTCTGCTTCCGTCCGGTCCTGGGCGAGCCAGTGCGCGAAGTTAAACAACTGGTCAAACAGGGGCATGGCCAGATCCTCGAACGTCGCCACTGTCAAACGCTCTTCCGCCACCTCTATAAGGTAAACCAGGAACCAGGGAATTTATTCCATCACAACCAATTAACGGCTAGAGCTTTAGAAGTACCCATTGCCTACGGAGTCAACGTAATGTCCATGCTCACGAAGGAGTGGGACAGCTGATGGAGCCGGTGGATCAAAAGAAAAACATGGCCATTAGGCCTTTTGCGCAACCGCAGACGGTGGGGTTGAGGCGGGAGCGCCGGCAACGAAGGAGTCAGCAAAAGCATCGGCGATGGTGTAACGGATCACGTTCTCATAGTCCTCGCCCAGGAACTTGCGCAGGCGGTCAGTCTTCATCAAATACTCGCCAGTGATGTAAGGCATGGCTTCAGGCGGGATGGCGGAAATACCCAGCTTCCACAATAGCTGTAGAACCAGGCGAAAGGACCACTTGCCGGGAACGCGTTTGAGTTTGGCGTGAGCCATCTCGATACAGCGCGCAAAAGTCACCGGCTCGCCGCGTCCGGCAACGTTCAGGACGGTGAGGCGCTGGGATTCGGGTTCAGTCCTGCTCACTATGTGGGCCAGCAAACGGGCCATATCGTCCACATGGACAAACTGCAGGCGCTTTTCAAGATACTGTTCTCCGTAGGGCAATAGACACGGGAGGCGTGTGCCCTGGTCCCGCATTCTGGAGGCGCGCTTAGCGCGGCCATTAGGCGTGCCGCGAAAAGCTCCGAGCATGTAGTTTTCAACGCTAGCTCCAGAAAAAATATGTGGACGCAGCATGTAGACACTGCAGTTTCGCAGTGCAGGCGCGCGTTGTTGAACGACCTTATCAGCCTCCATTTTGTGGATCGCATAGGGCAGGGTGTGCGCGCCCAGGGGAAAATCTTCGCTTACGGGCTCCGGCAGATCTGGACCGTACGCGGAAACGCTACTGGGGAAAATAAATTTCCCTACGATGGCATCATCGCGATTGGCTTCGGTGATGGCCTCCATTACTCGCGCCGTCCCGGCCACATTGATCTGCCACATCCGGTCCAGGTCGAGCACACCGGTGCGGACTGGATCCAGCACAAAAGCCAGGTGAATGACCGCGATCGGGCGAGTCTCCCGCAGCAGCAGAAACAACTCGCGGCAGGATTCCTCCAAACCCAGGTCCATGCGCACGAAGCGCAGGGGATGGCTGGTTGGGGGTGGGGCCAGATCGATTCCAATGACCTGACAATGCGCCAATAGCGGCAACAGTCGCAGACCCAGATTGCCAGCAATCCCCGTTACGACGACTCTTGGCTTCTTATCACCCATTACTTGGGGCCAGAGGAGGGCTTGGGCGATGGGCTCCCGGTCGGTGGTGGCAATGGCATCCCGTGCGTCGGGGGCATTTCGGGACCGAAATAAGCTTCATCCAGGCTTGGGGTGGCAGACTGCTGAACGGATTGCATTTGTTCCTGCATGCGTTGGCTCCGCAACGTTCCGCGGATCTCTTCCTTCGCCTTATCCAGAGGCTCGACTTCTTTTGCACCCACCTTGTAAATGTAATATCCGCTTGGGTCGGAGATCACGGTTGAGATCTCAGTGGTTTTCAACTCCATAACCGAAGCATGGGCTGGAGGCAGGCCGTTGCGGCGCACATCGCCCATCTTGGTGCTAGGGGGCTTGGTCTTGTTTCCTGCAAGAGTGAAGGCTTCGTCTTGCAGTTTGCTAAAGCTCTCTCCGGCGACGGCGCGGGCGCGAAGTTTGTCGGCTTCTTTCTGCATAACTTCTTCCGCGTCTTTACGGCGCTTCTCCTCTGCCGCGGTGCTCAGTTTGACTTTGGAGGCAGGGAGTTGCTGAGAGCGCGGAATAAATATGCGCTGCAGGTCGACTTCTTCATAGTCCACAGAGTGGCTCTGATAATAATCTTCGATGTCCTTGTCAGAGATCTGCCCAGCCTTCTCCTGCATCGCCTGATTGAACTCCTGGGACAAGACCTGGAGACGCATCAGCTTCATCCGATCCTCGAACTTCGGTCCCTGATCCAAACCCATGTCGTGGGCTTTTTCCGCCGTCACCAGCGCCATGCTATAGCGGGTAGCGAATTGCCGGCGGACGCGGGGAGGCATGTTCGGCTGAACGGTGTCCACGATTTTTTCAAATTCAGCTCGGGTGATTACGGTTTTGCAATTAGGATCGGCGGTTTTGTCCGCAGGCGGGTGTTCGCACAATCCATTTATCGTGATCACGGGCGCATCGGGCGCAACTTTCGCAGCCTCAGCTTCTTTGTCCTGGGCGGGATTGCCGGCAGCGCTTGGTGGCGCACCGGGTTGTTGGGCCGCGGGAGTGGTTGGTGAACTCGCGGCTTGGCCCCAGGCCATGGCCGCAAGCAGCAGACAGACTAACCCGTATTGCGTCATACTCACTGATTCCTCCAAGGAAGATCGAAAAGGTCAATGAAAATCCTAGCACAGAGTTTGGCCGCTGTCGGCGGCGGGGCGGAAATTGGCCGAAGAAGGCGGATTGGCGGAGAAAGTCATGAGCGGCGATAATGCTAATATGGCCAGAGCGCTCGCGATTGATAGCCCCGCCTCCATGCGTGCCGAAAAACGCGCCGTGGCGGGGAATTCGGTGCTGGCGGCGATCACCATTACCACTCTGAAGATCGTCGTCGGAGTGACCACCGGCAGTCTGGGCATCCTGTCCGAGGCCGCGCACTCTGGACTTGATCTGGTTGCCGCGGTCGTCACATTGCTCTCCGTTCGGGTCTCCGACAAACCCGCCGACGCCGATCATCAATATGGGCATGGCAAAGTAGAAAATTTCTCCGCTTTTATCGAGACTGGCCTGCTGCTCCTGACTTGCGTCTGGATCATCTACGAGGCGGTCAAACGCCTGTTCTTCCGGCATGTAGAGATTGAACCCAGCATCGCCGCCTTTGTGGTCATGTTCATTTCCATGGCAATAGATTCTTGGCGCTCCCGCGCACTGGGACGAATTGCGAAGAAGTATGACAGCCAGGCCCTCGAAGCCGATGCCTTGCACTTTTCCACCGACATCTACTCAAGTGGTGTTGTCGTGGTGGGATTGGCGCTGGTGCTGCTCGGCCGCATGTATGGCGTGGACAAGCTGCGCGACGCTGACCCTATAGCCGCGCTCTTCGTCGCCGGAGTCGTGGTGTATGTCAGTTCAAGACTGGCCCGCAGAACCGTAGACGCTCTGCTCGACGCCGCCCCCACGGGCGTGCGCGGCAAGATCGTGGCAGCGGTCAACAAAGTGGATGGATTAATCGAAGTGGATCGCGTGCGCATTCGCCGAGCTGGCAACCGCTATTTTGCCGATCTTTCCATTGGTCTGGCACGCAACGTTACCTTCCAGCGTTCGGAGCAGGTTGCCGACGCTGTGACCTCGGCTGTACAAGGAGTCTTACCCGATGCGGACGTTGTAGTCCGTTCGGTGGCGCGGCCGGCGCGGAGAGAAAATATTTTCGATCGTGTACGTGCCGTTGCGACACGCAGCAATTTCAACGTGCATGACATAAGTGTCCAGGATCTGAGCGGGCGCCTGCATGTCGAGCAGCATCTTGAACTTGATGAACAGTTGAGCTTGAAAGAGGCACATGATCAGGTGACCCAGCTCGAATCGGATATTCGTCACGACGTGCCGGAAATCTCCACCATTCTGACTCACATCGAAAGCGAACCAGCCACTATCGAAACGGGCGATGAGGTGGGCCGCGATGCTCTCCTGGAAAAGAAACTGAAGGCGGTGGTCGCGCATTTTCCCGAAGTTCTCGACGTGCACGAAGTCGAAGTCAAACATGTACGTGGACGTCTCTATGTCTCTTGCCACTGCACCTTTTCTGACGACCTGCCGCTCTCCAGGGTGCATGATATTTCGACCGAGTTGGAGATCCACTTCAAGCAGGAGGCGCCGGAGTTGTTTCGCGTGCTGATTCATCCGGAGCCGCAAACGGATAATCGACGATAAAGGAGATACCCAATGGTTGAGGCAAAGGCGATGTGGACAGATAACCAACGTTTCCTGGGGCAGGCCAGTAGCAGCCATGGCGTTGTCGTCGATGGCGCCAGCAAAACCGGCAGCAGCCCCATGGAGCTTGTATTGATCGCGTTGTGTGGATGCACCGGGTACGATGTTGTCGGCATCCTGGGTAAGAAACGCGAGCCCTTCACGAGCGTGGAGGTGCGGGCCGAAGCGGACCGGGCTACCGATCCGCCCACTGTCTATACGGAGATTCGCCTCGTCTACCGTGTGGGAGGAAACGTCTCGCATAAAGCGGTTGAAGACGCGGTGCGCCTCTCCGAAGAGAAATACTGCTCGGTTGCGGCTATGTTGCAAAAGTCGGCTAAGATCAGCTACCTGATCGAGTACATATAAAAAACCCACGTGGGGACGGCCGCCCTCGGCTGTCCGGCCGAGCAAAGCTCGGCAGATTGCAACCCAGGGATCGGCAATCCGCAATTGGAAATACACGATCGCAAACCTCTCCGCGGATATCTATATATCGCCGGCGCCACGTTTTTGTGGGGCGTAGCGGCTACCCTTGGCCGAGCCGCATTTACCGGGTGGCTCTTGCCCAAGGGCGAAACCTTTCGGCCCATCGATCCGCTTATCTTGTCTCAGAGCCGAACGACATTTTCTTTCATTGTTCTTCTGTTTGCGCTTGTTCTACTTCGTGGGTGGAGGCGACTATTGCTGCCCGCAGCCGATCTGCGACGGATGTTCGTGTTGGGCGTTCTGGGCGTGGCGGCGTCTAATTACCTCTATTACCTCGCGATCCAAAGGACCAACGTAGCCACTGCCATCATCCTGCAATACACGGCGCCGGTATGGGTTTTGCTCTACACCGTCACGCGCGGGCTGCAGAAGCCAACCCTCCAGCGAGTGGCGGCCGTGGCATTGGCAGTAACCGGAATTGCCCTGGTGATCGGAGTATTCGGCTCAGGAGGGTTTCGTCTGGACACGATTGGAGTGCTGGCAGCCCTCGGGGCGGCATTTTCTTTCGCCTTCTATAACGTTGGTGGGCACAGCATCCTTGCCCGCTATGATCGCTGGATGGTGCTTCTGTACGTCATCTTGAGCGCATCTTTATTTTGGATCATCGTCAACCCGCCGTGGAAGATCGTAGCCGCGCACTACTCGACAGACCAGTGGTTATTCTTACTGGTGTTTTCGTTGATATCCGTGCTCGCACCGTTTTCACTTTATTTTGCCGGATTGCAACATCTGGAGCCGACGCGCGCCATCGTGGTGAGCTGTTTGGAGCCCGTATTCTCAATTGTGATTGCGGCCGCCGTCTTGGGTGAGTTGATGCGACCGCTGCAGACGGTTGGGATCGTGCTCGTGCTGGTGGCCATTGTGGTGGTGCAATTGCCGGATCGAAGATTGCGGGAGGAGATTACCCTGGTCGAGCCCATGGAATAGTGATGTTTTAACATCACCAAGGTAACCAACACAGCGGTTTTCCTCTGGGTTTTTGCAGGCAAAAGCCGGATTCTTTGAGCAGGCGGTCCCCTTGAAGCGACAATCTGGGGTGGAGTGTTGCTATGAAGTGTTCTCGCATCTGCTGTCTGTTTGCGTTCATGATGTGCTCGTTGCTTCCCTGCTTCGCGCATCACATGGCGGTGGTGGTCAACAAAGATAACAATGTCGGCGAAGCAAGTTCCGCGCATCTGGCCAAGATTTTTCGTCTTGAAGCTAAGAAGTGGCACGATGGCAAGGATGTGGTTCTTGTTCTGCACAAGAATTCCAGCGGAGAAATGATGACGCTGGAACGGCTGAACAAGATGTCCGCCAATGAGCTGAAGTCATTTATCGCGGCTCATCAGGCGTCGATCACAACCGTTGATTCCGATGAAGACGTGCTTAAGCTGGTCGAGACTACGCCGGGTGCGGTGGGCTTGGTCGATGTCCGGTCGATCAATGACCAGGTCAATGTAGTGAGGGTCGACGGCAAACTGCCGATGGAAGATGGCTACTTGCCGCATTAGAACAGCGCTCCATTCCAAATCGTCATCCCGATCCAATTTGTCATCCCAATCCGAATTGTCATCCCGAGCGCAGCGAGGGATCTGGGTGTTGCCTGTAGCGGCGATGCTCGTGGCGCAGGCAAGAACCGAGATCCCTCGCTCGGATGCCAAATGTGTTTCAATCGACGATTCACGGATCCGCGCGATCTCTCAACCTCAACAATCGAAAATAACGTCGAGCTTTCCTTACATCCTTACCAATCTGTTCGCGCAATGCTTCCACTGAAGGGAATTTGATTTCGTCGCGCAGCCTTTGCAGAAAATGAATCTCGACTTCCATTTCCGGATTCAGCTCAATGGGATGAAAGTTGAGCAAATGGGTCTCAACGGCAAATAACTCAGTCCCAAATGTGGGACGGTTTCCCACGTTGGTCACCGAGTCGAAGCACTCCTCGGCCACTCGGGTGCGAGTAACGTAAACGCCATCCCCGGGAACAAGCTCTTCATAGCGGCTCAGATTGATGGTGGGGACGGTGTACTTGGAACCATATCCCCGCCCGCGCCCGGCGGTCGACAAAATACTGAACGGGCGCGCCAACAAGTGGCGGGCGCGGCTGACTCGTCCATCGGCAAGCAGCTTGCGGATTTGCGTGCTCGATACCGGCTCACCTCGCAGTCGCAACTCAGGATAGAGCTTCACCTCGAATCCCATCTCACGGCCAAATTTCGCGAGCAGGTCCACGTCGCCTGCTGCCTTATTGCCGAAATGAAAGTTGAAGCCTTCGTGCACCTCGCGCGCTTGCAAACCTTTTTTCAGGATGTCATGCGCGAAGGCATGGGGCGACATGAGAGACAGGTCGCGCGTGAATGGGAGCAAGAGTACGGCATCCAGCCCAGTAGCGTCCAACAGACGAAGCTTTTCGGGAGTGGGCGTGAGCAGCTTCAATCCGGAGTCAGGCCTCAGAATCCGCACGGGATGCGGCTCGAAGGTGACCGCCATTGATTTCAGCCGTTGCTCCCGCGCCCGAGGCACGATGTTGGCCAGCACGCGAGTATGAGCGCGATGCACACCGTCAAAATTGCCGACGCTCAAAAGCGTGGGGCCAAAGTCGGCGGGAACATCTTCGAGTTTGCGAAAAACTTGCATTTGTTTGTGTGGTGCGGGCGCCTTCGCCCGTAGCCTCGGCACATTTCCTACCGGGCATATTCCAACCCTGCGCAGATCCCAGGACCTTTGTCAAAGTTCCTTGTCAAAAGCGCGGGTGAGGGCGCCCGCGCCACACCATCAAATCTCAAACTCCAGTTTCATGCCATCGTAGGAGAGCCGCACATTGCGCGGCAACGATGCGTTAGTCCCCTCATGAGGCAAGTCGTGGCATATATGCGTGAAAAAAGCCCGCCTCGGTTGAAGCCGTTCCACGATCCGCAAGGAGTTCTCGACGGTGGAATGCGTGGGATGCGGAATGTGGCGCAACGCGTCCAGAAACAGGATGTCGAGATTCTGTAGCTTTGCCAACGAGACCTCGGGGATGCTGCTGTGATCCGTAAGATACGCAGCACTGCCAAAGCGAAAGCCATCGATCTCGGTTTCGCCGTGGATCACTGTGATCGGTTCGAAGCGCGCTCCGAACAATTCAATCGGCCCCTGGAACGATTTGAGTTCGACCCGGGCCAGCCCGCCAAACTTATAATCTGCGTCAAAAATGTAGCGGAACGTACTGCGGATGAAATCCGCTGCTTCCGGCCGCGCATAGAGTGGGAGCTTGTTGGGTTTGTGCTGATAGCTCAGCGGTCGCAGATCGTCAAGGCCCAGGATGTGATCAGCGTGGCTGTGCGTATAAAGCACAGCGTCAAGTCTGCGAATATGCTCGCGGATGGCCTGTTCGCGGAAGTCGGGCGTGGAATCGATGAGCACTGTCTTGCCAGCGTACTCCACCAAGATCGACGGTCGAGTACGCCGGTCGTGCGGATCGGAAGAGTGGCACACGGCGCAGTCGCACCCGATGGTAGGCACTCCCATCGAGGTGCCGCTGCCCAGCACCGTGAGTGTGGCCTTCATCGTTTGGTGGTTGCGGCGGTCGAGGCCGGAGCCTGCGGTGGACGGGCCAGTGCGTTGGTCACTTCAACGTAGGCCATCCGAAGCTCGTAGAGGCAGTTTTGCAGGAAATTCTCCTCGGCGCTGGTAAGGTTGCCCTTGGTTTTTTCAGACAGCAGGCTGAGTGTGTCGATGGTCTGGCGGGCTCCAATCAAGTCAACCCGCGGTTGACCGCCTTGCTCGTGCATCAGGCCGAGTTGCAGCATGGCGGACATGTAGAGCGAAGCCATGAAACGCTCAAACGTCATCTCCAGTTCTTTGGTGGAGTGTCCGCTGAGTTCCACGCGTGCGTCCAGATCCTTCGAAGACTTGCGGTACGCGTCTGCCTGTTCCTTCTGTTCAGTGGCCGTGGGCGCTGGCGGCGCGTCCGGTTCAGGGTGCGGCGGAGCCACGTCCTGCTGGGCCTGGGTCTGAACCTGCGGAGTGGCTGCACTGCTGGAAACTTCCTCGGGAGAAACCTCTTGGCGAATCTCGCCCTCCGGCGTAAACAGGCGCCGGTCCGTTACAGTGAAACTTTCCTGCTTTTTTTCAGCCATAAATTGTCCCTTCAATGCTTACAGCTTCTCACCTCGGAAGATTCCCAAAAATGGCAGAGCTGCAACTGAAAGCTGCGTCTTATCCAATTGAAATTGCTTGCCCGGAATTGCGACTTCGCGGCGGATAAAACCCAGCGCCACGGACCGCTCGCCATCAGCAACCGGCAGTGAAGCAGCACTGGTGATCTCGCCAATATCTCTGCCGTCCGTCTGGATCTTCGTACCGGCAGCCGGTAGTGGACCCTGAACCTCGAACCCGGTGAACTTGCGATGGACGCTGCCACGGGAACGAATACGTTCCACGATCTCCTGCCCGATATAGCATCCCTTGCTGAAGTGCAGCGCGCGCTGTTGCTCAGTTTCCTGCGGCAAATCACGCTCCCGGATGTCCTGCCCGTAGCGCGGAATTCCCGACGCGATGCGCAGCAGTTCCAGTGCACTTGTCCCCACGAGTGTCGTCCCGATCTTCGTCAGCGCATCCCGGAGAATCGTCACCTGATCGGGCGCTAGCCACAACTCATAGGATTCGACGCTCGCATTGTCCCCTCGCACCACCGTCACGGCCATCTGGCGCCAAATCACATCCACAAATTGCAGCGGCTCCAGGCTCGATATTTCAAATCCTGCCTGGCTCAGTACATCTCGCGCTTTCGGCCCTACGAGCCCGATTGCACTCAGCTTGTCGCTGACGTTCATAACCTCTACATCATCCATGATGATGTAGTGATCGAAGGTAGCCAGAAGCTTTTCCGACTGGGACTGATCGGCATCAATCACGAGCGAATCACCGCGGTTGTAGGCATACAAGTCGCCCAGAATGTGCCCCTGCGGATTCAACAAAAAAGCATAGATGCCATGCCCGGGCGCAAGGTCGCGGACATTGTTCGTGACCATGCTATTGAGCCAGCGTGTCCGATCGCGACCTGTAAGTGCGATCTTGACCCTCGCAGTCAGGTCGTAGATGCCACAACCGTATAGCAATGCCTTAAATTCGGCGCACACATCGCTAGAGCCCGTAGCAGGGATAACTGGATTGCCATGGATCGCCGTGGAAGTCATACGGTAACCTTTGATTATACAAGGCCGGAAGCGGGATCAGGATTCGCAGGCAGCGTCCGGCGCCCTTTTAGATTCTTAGTCTTAGCTGACCGCTCAAGGTCCTGGCGCTTCGGGTTTCACTAACCGGGCTGGTACGACCTAAAGTTTCTTCCTGGAGGGCCGATAGATGCCTTGAAAGGGAGGTATTGATGATCACGAATCCAGTTCACAGTTCGCCTGCTGCAGCACAGAATGGAGCGGCCCTGAAGGCTGCGCCTAAACAGAATGAGGCACCGCAGCAGTCGTCTGTCCCACAGGACAAGGTAACCCTGAGTCCCCAGGCGCAGGCCCAGGCACAAGCCCGTACCCAGCAGGCACCTTCCGCCGACAAAAACCACGACGGCGATAGCAAATAACTGAGTCGACGTTTTCCCATAATCCGCTTGTCAGATAGGCTAACGTCGAGCTTAGGAGGTGCCAATCCGGCACCTTTTGGGCTCGGCGATGCCTAAACCAATCCAGTCGAACTGCAGGCTATCCCGGCTATCGGTTTCGAAATGCAGCGCGAGGCCTAATCGGAACCGCCGGAGCGCGGGTTCCGATGGCTGCGCTCAGTAGCGAAGACGGCCAACGTAGAACTTGATGGCTTTCTGCAGGCTCCGCGGCCTCTTCCGGAACTCCGCGATCGAACACACCCCCAGGCAATTCTCGCGCGGACTGTGTTACCTTTCCTGCCGTGAGCCTGAAGAAACGTATCGCCATCATTCCTGGAGACGGCATCGGAAAAGAAGTCGTCCCGGAAGCTGTCAAGGTCATTACTGCTTCCGGCGCCGATGTCGAGATTTCTCAGTTTGACTGGGGCGCAGACCGCTTTCTGGCCGACGGCATCACAGTCCCGCCCGGCGGCTTCGCCATGCTGGAACGCGATTTCGATGCGATTCTGGTAGGTGCCTTCGGCGATCCGCGTGTCGCCTCGAACATTCACGCCAAAGAAATCCTGCTGGGCATGCGCTTCAAGATGGATCTGTACGCCAACGTGCGCCCGGTGCGCCTGCTCGATGCGGCACTGTGCCCGCTCAAAGGCGTCGAGCCTAAGCACATCGATTTCGTTGTGATCCGCGAAAATACCGAAGGCGTTTACACTGATGCCGGAGGAGTATTCAAACAAGGCACGCCGGATGAGATCGCCGTGCAGGAAGACATTAACACGCGGAAAGGCGTGGAACGGATAATCCGCTATGCCTTCGAATACGCCGAACGCCACCCAAAACTGGACGGCAGCCCACGCAAGCGCGTGCTCATGTGCGACAAGTCCAACGCCATGACCCATGCCGGCGGGCTTTGGCAACGTGTGTTCAAGGAGGTGAGCGGCGAATATCCGCAAATCCAGACCGAGCACATGTATGTGGACGCGCTCTGCATGCAGATGGTCCGGGACCCGCGGCAGTTCGACACTATCGTCACCAACAACATGTTCGGGGATATCATCACCGATCTCGCTGCCGCCCTGCAGGGCGGCCTGGGTATGGCCGCTAGCGGGAACATTCATCCGGGAAAGACTTCGATGTTCGAGCCGGTGCACGGTTCAGCACCCGCGATTGCAGGAAAGAATCTGGCCAATCCTTTCGGAGCAATTCTGACCGCGGCGATGATGCT
>Ga0074044_10002979_pt1 | contig 14634 bp, 11 predicted proteins | sample BogForMeECP23OM1_FD_94443 | JGI IMG/M metagenome (GOLD analysis project Ga0074044, IMG submission 94443) | Bog forest soil microbial communities from Calvert Island, British Columbia, Canada - Bog Forest MetaG ECP23OM1 | ecosystem: Environmental > Terrestrial > Soil > Wetlands ... | reverse complement strand
CGACTTGCAATCCGCGCAGCAGCGTATGGCCGGCTTCGAGTGACGATTTGATCAAATCGAGCGCGTACGGCAGTTGCTTGGCGAATGCCTTGAGGCGCCGCTGCCTGCGCACCCGGATATAAACTATCGGCAGGCTTGCCATAGCCGCGCCCACCGCGATCGACAGGAGTTCCGTTCCCCAAATCGCCTCGCCGGCGAACAGGCCCGCCGTAAACATCAGCAGGTGCACGAGCAGGACGTCGGTAATGCGGGCATAGATTCCGGCCTGCCAGAGGTTTTCCTCGAGCTTTTGGAGCAGATTGAGCTGATAGAACCGGCTTAGCAATTCGCGTCCGGTCAGGCGGTGACGATCGGTCTTGGTGATATCGTCGGCCAGGGCAGCGTTGGGCCGCGACATCCGGCGCATCACGGTGCGCGTGACGTGGGGCCGATTGCGCCGCATGAACAGCATCGCGCAGGCAATCAGCACGAAGCCCGCGGCCGCAGCCGGAATCAACAGGTCGCCGAGGTTCATCGCGCGGCCATTTTGATCACCTTCGATTCGGTCTTGTATCCGGCCGTTTCGAGGCGCTGTGCGTATGCTGAACGAATGCCGGTCGATTGAAAGGCGCCGTTGATTTTTCCTGCTGCGGTGGTGTCGGCGCGGACAAACTCGAACAAGTCCTGCATCATGATCATCTCGCCTTCCATGCCGCTGATCTCGGAAATCCTCATGACTTTGCGCGAACCGTCGGAGAGCCGGCTGACGTGAACGATAATGTTGACGGCAGAGGCGATCTGCTGGCGCATCGCGCGCTGCGGAATCGAGACGCCCGACAGCAGCATCATCATCTCGAGCCGGCCCAGGCATTCGCGAGGACTGTTGGCGTGGATGGTGGCGATAGAACCGTCATGGCCGGTGGACATCGCCTGCAACATGTCGAAGACTTCTGCGCCGCGGACCTCGCCGACGACGATTCTGTCCGGGCGCATGCGCAGACAGTTCTTGACCAGGTCGCGCTGCGTGACCTCGCCGCGGCCTTCAAGATTCGACGGCCGCGTCTCGAGCCGCACGACGTGAGGCTGTTGCAAGGAAAGCTCGGCAGAATCCTCGATCGTAACGATTCGCTCGTCCTCGGGGACGAACGCGGACAGACAATTGAGCATCGTAGTCTTGCCCGAGCCGGTACCGCCGCAAACGATTACGTTCAGGCGCGCTCGAACCACCGCGAGCAGAAACTCGACCAGGTCCCAGGTGAGAGCGTCCTTTTCGACCAGCGCGCCGATGTCGAAGCGATGCTTGCCGAAGCGCCGGATCGATAGCGCCGGGCCGTCGAGCGCCAGCGGCGGGATGATCGCGTTGATACGCGAGCCGTCGGGCAACCGTGCATCGACCATCGGCGACGATTCGTCAACGCGCCGTCCGACGCGAGACACGATCCGATCGATGATCAGCATCAGATGCTGGTCGTCCTGGAAGACGACGTCGGTGGCGTGCAGCTTGCCGCGCTTTTCGACGTAAACCTGGTCGTGGCCGTTGACCAGAATGTCGGTGATTTCGTCGTCACGGAGCAAGGGCTCGAGGGGACCCAGGCCGAGCAGCTCGTTCTTAAGTTCCTCGATGAGCCGGCCGCGGTCGATGTCGGTCAGGAGGCGGCCATCTTCATTCAGAATGTCGTTGATAGCGGCGGTGACTTTGACGGAGACCATCGCGGGCTCGAGGGTCTCGAGCTTCGATACGTCGATAGTCTCGAACAATTTGTTGTGAACTTTGACCTTTAAGCGGCGCGAGCTATCCGCGATCGCATCCTTGCGCCGGCGCACGGTCGCGCCGATAAGCGAGCCACTGCCGGTAGCGGTCTCTGGTGGGCGTCCGCCCCTGGTGGCATTCGACAGCCTGTCTGTCAGTCCCATCTTGCATACCTCATCGACTTCAATGCGTGACGAAGGCGGATTTGAGCCGCGACATAAATGTTTCCTGAAGTGCGGCCGGTTCCGTACGCGGCATCACCAGAGCTGCGAGATCGAGCATCGCGCGCGCGGCCGGAGACGACGGCGCGAGCTGGAAAAGGTCCTGCGCCTTCATCTCGATAGATTCGAAAGTCCGATCGTCGGCTGGAATCTTCGCGTAGATCGGCCTGGCGAGAGTTGCTTCGATCGCCTTCTCGGTCAACGGATGCGACGGATTATAGCGATTGAGAATGAAGTGCGGCTCGAGCGTAGTCAGGTCCAGGCGCTCGAACAGATCGATGAATCGCCATGCGGATCGCGCGGCCGCGATCGACTGATTGAGCACGTAAAACAAATGTTCGGAGCGCTCCCACGCCGCGACCCCGTTTTCGTCCACATGGTCTCCGCAATCGACGATCACGTAGTCGAACAACTGACGAATCAGATCGAGCACCGTGGCGACCGTGAGGTCCGAAACCAGTTCGCCTTCTTCGATTCGCTTGGGCGCGGCCAGCAAATAGACACCCGATTGATGCTTGGTCAAGGCGGATTCGAGCTGGATCGAATCGAGCTTACGGTCCAGCCGCACCAGCGGCATGATGGTCACTTCCGGATCGAGGTTCAGAAAGACCGCCAGGCCCCCGGTCTGAAGATCGAGATCGACCAGCGCTACGCGTTGATGCAACGACTGGAGCGCCAATGCAAGGTTGCCAGCCAGCGAGGTCACCCCGACGCCGCCGATGAGGCTGGTGACGGAAATGACCACCCCGCCCTCGCGGCGCTCGGTGCGCCAGCGCGCCTCGCTTATTTTCAGCAACGCGCGGGTAGCCTCTCCCGGGTCAAGCGGCGTGAAGAGAATCTCGTCGGCGCCCGCGCGCAGCGCTCGCTTCATCAGGCCGGCCGAGCGCGCGGTAAGCACGGCGAGCAGACTTGGGCGCGGCGAATGGAGCGCCTGGTTCTGGAGAAAGCTCAGAGCAGCCTCCTGGTTGCCGTTGATCATCACCAAGGTTGCGTCGGGCGGCGCGGCGACATTTTCGGAAAGATTCGCGGCGGTGGCAGTCTCGCCCTCGATGATCTCGAGTTCGGGCTCGACCAGCGCCGCCAGCACCGTCTTGAGCTGGGTGCGCTGTTCGCCGGGATCGCCGACCAGCATGACCTTCATCGTGCTGCGACGACCCTCACTCTTTGATCCGTTGAATGGCACTCGATGTTTCTCCTGGGTATGAGGGGCCTAGCCGCGGGGAATGTTCGTCCGAATGTTCTTGCGTACCCTCATGGCTTTCCCCTTATTGCCACCTGCGATCACTGATAGTCATAAGTCTTTGTCGCCGGCACGTACCCGGGATCCCCTGGTCTGACAGTCGCCACGGGATCCATCGACGCGCGGTCGTCATTGGGCTCGGTTCGAACCGTCGCGGATGTGCCGGCGGTCGATCCGGCAAAGCCCGCCGACGAGGCAGGCTTTGCGGCCGAGACCGGAGATTCCGGTGCGTCGGGCAATCCGGGAGCCGCGGGTAACTGCGGCGCGGAAATGGCAGGCGCGTCCTGGCGCGCTTGAACGGAAGAACGCGCTCCCACGCCGGGATTGATAAAGGAAATCGTTTCCGACGATTTGCCATCGCGCAGCACTTCCACGTCGATTCCAAGCGGCGTGGGTCCATGCACCGGGCGCGCGGCGAGCGCCGGCGCCAGCTGCTGTTGCATCACCGGCAGGGTTGCGCCGCCCGCATGCAAAAGCTCGCCGACTGCGATTCCACTGGTCGCGACGATCTTGCTGTCGCTGTAATTGCGCATCGCCAGACGCAGCATTCCCTCGTGGCTCGCCAGGGTAAGTTTTTCGGCGTCGGTCGGAGTCACCAGCAGCGTCACGACCTTTACTACTTGCGGCTCGTCCTTGACGTGTTCGATTTCCTGGGCGACAGCCAGAACCTCGATGTTCTGGAGAACGATCCGCGAGAACGACGTTTCGCCCCCGCCAGTGCCCGAGACAGCGACCAGGATGTCCACGCGCGTGTGTGGCTCCACAAAGCCTGAGATGTCCGCGACTTCGTCCACCGGCACCGACATCGCACGCATCCCGGCTGGAATCAGCAGCGGCATCACGCCGGAGCTTTCTTCGCCCATGAACAGCTTGCTGGCGACAACCGGCTCATTGGCGAGGAACTGGCTCCTTGCGAACGAGCCCGCGACCGCCTGCGGATCGGTGAACGCGCCCTGCGGAACGCCGTCGCGTGCCCAGCGAACCAGTTTGACCGCGTCGGGCTCAAGTTTCGCACCGAGCGGGATATCCTTTGCCGCGACTACGACTTCGACCGTGTGCGCCATCGCGCGCTGCACTTCGGACTCGCGGGTTCTGATCGCGGAAAAGACCACAATCGCGGCCAGCACCGCGCCCATTCCTGCAAGGATCATGAAAACTATAGGTCGTCTCATCTATGCCCCCGTTCTTGCGCGACCCGCCGGTGCAGACCGCCTCTCACAAGCAGAATTCAATCGCTCACGCTCCCATTGCGACCTCCGTCGCGAACTGCACAGAACCGGGCGAAGCCGGAACTGCCTGAAGTCACTGTTTCTCTCGCATCGACCCATCCCTTCGTCTGCAAAAAAACCCTGAATTTGCGCGGCGGGGCACCTCGGTCCCCGCCGCCTGTCCCGCACGCCTGGTTTCGACCGTGCGGGCCTTGCAAGCTGGTCTTACGCAGCCTGCAGCGTTGCGGTCACGTTAGTGATGATCGCGTTGATTCCGCCTTCGAGGCCCTGGTACGCGATGTAACCGGCCACCGCGATCGCCGCGATAATCAGCACGTACTCAGTCATCGTCTGACCCGTTTGGTTTTCGCAGGCTTGGACAATGAATTTGGTTACGAACTTCATTGTCGATGTCCCTCCTTGTCGTTTGCGTCAGCGCAATCGACTTGATTGCGAAAAACCAGTGGTCTTACGCAGCCTTCAGCGTTGCGGTCACGTTAGTGATGATCGTGTTGATTCCGCCTTCGAGGCCCTGGTACGCGATGTAACCGGCTACCGCGATCGCCGCGATAATCAGCACGTACTCAGTCATCGTCTGGCCCTTCTTGCTCTCACGAACCCTGACTATGAGTTTGTTGATGTAGTTCATTATTGATCTCCTCCTTTGCGCGTTGCGTCAGCGCAATCGATTTCATTCACCCTACCGGGCAGTTGATTGCGGCGGTTGTGTTGCATCCCGAATCCGTCTTGTTTCTGCAATGGCCGCCTCTCTTTCGCCCTTAGTGAGGTTTAAGTGCACCACTCATGCCAGCGGTAGCTCCGAGAGATAGTTGACGTAGCCGCCCAAAGAAGAGCGACCGGACGAATCTGAGACCGCCGGTGTCGCATCGCGATACATCGGATGATTCGGTCGCCGACGCGGCATTCCTTCTTCTTGACGGGTAGGCAATCGGCTGCCGCCTTTGCCATAATCAACTCATGCCTCGCTACCCCCGCACTTCTATCCTGCGCTACGCTTTTGCGCGGATTGCCGCCCAAGCCGCAGTCGCGATCGCGCTGGTAGCCGGGCTCTCAGGATGCGCCCCGTCGGCGCTCACCGCGGCGCGCAGCCAAATAGCGGCCGGCAATTATCCGGCAGCCCGTCAAGAACTGGCCGCGCTCTCAGCCCACCGCAAACACTTGAGTGCGAGCGAGCGGCGCGAGCTGAAGGACGACGTCTGTCTGTGTGATTTCATGATCGGCCGCCCGGCGTTCACGCTGGCTGAGCAGCGCGGCGTCTGCGCCGACGCGGCCAATGAACCGGGCAGCCAGAGCAGTTCGATCATCGCGCGAATCGACGAGGCGGCGCGGCGCAAAGACGCCGATGAGGTCGAAGCCGCCCTGTCCGACCATGATCTGGCAGACGCCGAGCGCGCTGCGACCGACTATCAGAGTTTGCCCGGCGCCGATCCCGCAACTGTTGCGCGATGGTCGAAGCAAATCTGGACGTTGGCGGACGCGCAGGTGTTCGCCGATTCCACCGCGAAGAAGGACTCGCTCGACGCCGCTATCTCCGCGGTACGCAAGAACCATCGCGACGTCGAGAATATCGATAAGGGCCAATTCACCCGATGGGTCGTCAAGACTGCGACCGTCTCCGGCACCGCGGTCGCCGCACGCGTCGAGATGAAAGACTCGACCCTGAAACTTTTCGTCGACGACGCGAACCTGCAGCTCGCCGCGCTCAGTCTCGACAAACTCGCCGCGATAAACGACGCGATGGCGGCGCGATGCGGTTGCGACGCGCGCACCACCGTCGTCGTCACTGAAACCGGCTTCCCCGCCTACTTCATCAGGCTGGATCCCGAGACTCGAATGTCCGAAGTAATGATCCTGCCGCGCGGCGATCGCGCGATCGTATCCGCCACCTCGAACTAGGCCTCCGCTGCGTCGAGTGAGGAGGCATCATGCCGGCATCAACGAAAACGAATTCTCTAACCGAGCGCCCTGCGTGGAAGGCATTGCAGGCGCATTACAACCAGATCCACAGCCGCCACCTGAAGACTCTGTTCGCCGAAGATCCCAAGCGCGGCGAGCGCCTCGTCGTCGAAGCCGCCGGCCTGTACTTCGACTATTCCAAGCATCGCGTGACCGACGAGACGCTTCGCTTGCTGCTTGCATTGGCCGAAGAGGCGGGACTGCGCGGGCGCATCGACGCGATGTTCCGCGGCGACAAAATTAACCTGACCGAAAAGCGCGCCGTCCTGCATGTCGCGCTGCGGGCGCCGCGCGGCGCTTCAATCGGCGTCGATGGCGACGACGTGGTGCCCAAGGTCCACGCGGTACTCGATCGCATGGCGGATTTTTCGGCGCGCATCCGAAGCGGCGCCTGGAAAGGTCACACCGGCAAGCGCATCCGCAACATCGTCAATATCGGGATCGGCGGTTCCGACCTCGGTCCGGTCATGGCGTACGAGGCGCTGCGCCATTACAGCGACCGCAATCTGACCGTGCGCTTCGTCTCCAACGTCGATGGAACCGATTTCGCCGAAGCGACGCGCGACCTCGACCCGGCCGAAACGCTGTTTATCATTTCGTCGAAGACTTTCACCACGCTCGAGACGATGACCAACGCGCACACCGCGCGGAGTTGGAGTCTCGCCGCGCTTGGCAACGACCAGGCGGTCGCGAAGCATTTCGCCGCGGTCTCGACCAACGCCGCCGAAGTGGCGAAGTTCGGCATCGACACGAAAAACATGTTCGGCTTCTGGGATTGGGTGGGCGGCCGCTACTCGATGGACTCCGCGATCGGCCTGTCCACGATGATCGCCGTCGGGGCCGACAATTTCCGCGCGATGCTGTCCGGCTTCCACTCAATCGACGAGCATTTTCGCACCGCGCCGTTCGCCCGCAACCTGCCAGTCCTGATGGGCCTGCTCGGAGTCTGGTACAACGATTTCTTCGGCGCGCAAACCGTCGCGGTGCTGCCGTACGAGCAATACCTCAAGCGCTTTCCCGCCTATCTGCAGCAACTGACGATGGAATCGAACGGCAAGCACGTCACGCTCGAAGGCGCACCGGTCGATTATCAGACGGGGCCGATTTACTGGGGCGAGCCCGGCACCAACGGCCAGCATTCGTTCTACCAACTCATCCATCAGGGAACGAAACTGATCCCGTGCGACTTCATCGGCTTCTGCCGGCCGCTCAATCCGCTCGGACGCCATCACGATCTGCTGCTCTCGAACGTGTTCGCGCAAGCCGAGGCGCTCGCATTCGGGAAAACGCCCGAGCAGGTCAAGGCCGAAGGCACGCCGGATTGGCTGGCGCCGCATCGCGTATTCGAGGGCAATCGTCCCTCGACGGTAATCCTGGCCGACGAGCTAACTCCCGAAACGCTAGGCAAGCTGGTAGCGCTCTACGAGCATAGCGTCTTCACTCAAGGCGCAATCTGGAACATAGACTCATTCGATCAATGGGGCGTTGAACTGGGCAAAGTCCTGGCGCAAAAAATCATCCCGGAGCTGGAAGCCCCTACCGAACCACCGCTGGCCCACGACAGCTCGACCAACGCGCTGATTCGCCGCTACCGCGCCCGCCGCAAGACGTGATGACGGTGCGATCGCCCCGACTGTGGCGGCGATGGAACGGGCGACGAGCGACCATACGTCGAAGGCGTCGGGGTTCAAGTCCGCCGCCACGCATGGCATCCACCGGCGCGCATCCCATATGATTGTCGCTAAATCCGGCGGTCGTCCCGCTCGAGGCGCCGGCCGCAGCCGCATTTTGGAGGAAGTTAGATGATGCAGTTGGTCGAGGTTCGGATGACGCGACAAGTAGTCACCGTAAGACCGGCCGATACGCTCGCTGCCGCAGTATCCAAAATGAAGGCGGGACCATTTCGCCGGTTGCCGGTCGTCGAGGCAGACCGGCTCGTCGGAATCGTGAGCGAATTTGACTTGAAACGCTACGCAGACGCGCTCGACTCGACGCTCGTCGAAACCGCGATGACGCGCCATCCGATCACCGTGATGCCCTCGGACACGCTGGACCATGCGGCCACCCTGCTGCGCCAGCACAAAGTCGGCGCGCTTCCCGTTATGCACCTGGGCAAGCTCGTCGGCATCGTGGCGGCAAGAGACCTCATGATGCCCGAGCCGCAGCCGCTGCCCGAATGGGATCCGCGCAACCGGCGGTAGAGCTAATCTCGATACCGGTTGCCGCGAGCGGCGTGTCATTTTTGTGCCGCTGCTGACACCCAATTGCCGCCGCCCGCACGCTTAGTTCGCCTGCAACAAGCCCGTTCATTCACGCCGCGCGGCATAAATCTTGAACTGTGAGAACCAGGCGCGGCCAGGGCAGTGACCTGAGAAGGGGCAATCTGTGAGCGAAGACAAGCTTGCGAAACGGAACTTCACCGACAGATTACTTTGGGCTGGCCTGGCCTTGGCTATCGTTGCTGCGGTGGCAATCGGCTGGACTGCCGATAGAGACGCGAACGAGTCCTACGCCTGGAGCAACTGGATAACTCACACGCAGGATGTTCTCGGTGTCCTGGACGACGCTCGAGGAAATACACTCTCGGCGCTCGCGGCAATTCAACACTACTACCAGAGCGGCGATCGGAGGAACTTGGACAGCGTTAGCAATATTGTCTCGAGACTCAAGCGCCAGTCTCTAGTACTCCGGTCCCTGACCCTGGATAACGCGTCCCAGCAGAATCGACTCGATCAATTCGATCGGCTTGGGCGGCAAATGACAGCGCTCTCTGAGGACATTATTCGTTCGGCTCCGGCCTTTAGCCGGCAACCGTCTATCAGTACGCCGGCGGCTGCGGCGCTGAGTACTGTTGTTTACCAACTGCTTGAGCAATTGCAGCAAATGTCCACGGCGGAACACCTGCTGCTGACAGAACGCACCGCAAGGGCCCGCGCGACGTCGCGCCAGAGCATGACCGTATTGGGAATCAGTGGCAGCATCGTCATCGTATGGCTGCTGATAGTCGGCGGCTATGCCCTCCTGATCACGAGGCGGCTGACTGACATTGCCAAAGCACTCGCGATCAGCCAGCGGGAATTGGCTCGCGTCACCGAGCACAAGCGCGTCGAGGACGAAGCGCGAGCCGGGCGCAACCGTGAGGAGGCCCGCTACCGCAGTCTGGTCGAGCGCGTGCCGGTGGGACTGTACAGAATTTCTACCGGAGGAGACATCCTCGAGGCCAATCCGGCGATGGTCGAGATGCTGGGTTTCAGAGATGCCGACAGTCTCAAACGCGCCAACATCAAGGAGCTATGGCTGGACGCGGGAGAGCGCGCCCGGCTCGAGGCTATCATCGAAGGAGAGGGAGTGGTCCAGTGCTTCGAAATGGGGATACGCCGCCCCGACGGCAGCATCATCTGGTGCGAGCAGAGTGCGCGCGCTGCCTACGACGCAGCCGGCAAGGTCGAACACTACGAGGGGGTGCTGATAGATATCACCAGCCGCAAGCGCGCCGCGGAAGAGGCCAATCGCGCGCGCGATCAAGTGCGTGACCTTGCCCTCGAAACGGCCCGTCTGCGATCGGATTTCCTGGCTAGCATGAGCCACGAGATTCGGACCCCACTCAGCGGAATCATCGGGACGGGAGAGCTGCTGTCGCTTTCCGCTTTGACTCCCGAGCAGCGCCGCCAAACTGATATCATCCGGTCCAGCGGCGAGCTGCTGCTGACCATCGTCAACGACATACTCGACTTCTCGAAACTCGCAGCCGGCCGGGTCGTGCTCGAGAAGCTCGACTTCGACCTCGTCGAGCTGACGGAAAGTCTAATCGATTCTTTTGCAGTGGCTGCTCGGACCAAAGTGATCGAGCTTGCCCTGTATGTGGACGTAAGCGTGCCGAGCGGTTTGCGCGGGGATCCGAACAGGCTCCGCCAGATTCTCAACAACCTGGTATCGAACGCGATCAAGTTCACCCAGCATGGCGAGGTGATGGTCCGCGCAAAAAGAGTGGAAGACGCGGCCGGCGATGTGCTGGTCCGCTTCGAGGTGATCGACACGGGAATTGGAATTCCACCCGAGACGCAGGCGCGCCTGTTTCAGCCGTTTGTTCAAGCGGAAGGCTCGACCAGCCGGCGCTTCGGCGGCACCGGACTCGGCCTGGTCATCGCGGCCAGACTGGTTGATCAAATGGGCGGCGAGATCGGATTTGAAAGCGCGCCCGGAAAAGGATCGAACTTTCATTTCACCGCGCGACTCGAGAAAGGATTGGAGATTGTCCGTCCGTGGATGAATGCGACAGGCGCCTCATGCTTCAAGGGGATGCGCGCGCTGATCGTCAACGATAGTCCAGCCAGTCGTCAAGTCATTTCCGAATACCTATCGTCGTGGGGAATTGAGAACGTGGCGGTCGGCAGCGGGGCCGAAGCCCTGGATATCCTGGAGCTGGCGCGTGCCGGCGACGAGAAACAAATCATTGTGCTCATCGATGAACGGATATCCGGCTTGGGCGCACTCGGCTTCGCGCGTGCAATCAAGCAGCACTCCGATATCAAACATTGCAAGGCGATCATGTTTAGCGCGGAAAGCGCTGCGCGGAATGCGGCCGGAGTGGTGGATGCATGGATTACAAAGCCGGTGCGCCCGTCGCAGCTGTTCAGCTGTCTCCTTGAGCTATGCGGAAATGCCGATGGCGTCACCACCAAGACCATCACGGCCGCGCCGCCGCGCCCGATTGACAATCAACCGCCGCCATGGCGTAAGGAGGTACGGGTGCTGTTGGTGGACGACAATCTGGTTAATCGAACTATGGGGGCGCAGCAGCTTTCCGTCCTCGGCTACACAGCGGAAATCGTCGACAGTGCGCAGCGAGGGCTGGAGGCCATATCGAGCGGGTGCCCCGATATTGTCTTGATGGACTGCGAGATGCCCGAGATGGACGGCTACGAAGCAGTCGCGGAAATTAGGCGGCGCGAAGGAGACCCTCGGCGCACCGTGGTAATCGCTCTTACTGCGCACGCGACGGAAGGCGATCGCGCCCGATGCGTCAACGCCGGGATGGACGATTATCTGAGCAAACCCGTAAAGCTGCAGGCGCTGGGAGACATGCTGGACACCTGGGCACGCGGCAAATTCGATCACGTCCTCACTTCGGTGCAGTAGATGACCGGAGAGTGCCTGCGAGGTGCTCGATAGGTGCGATGGACGCGGCGGGTGATGGCGGGTAGAAGTAGCCATCATGCCGCTTGAGTCGTCGATCGTGGGAATCGCGGGTGCGCCAATGGCCAGTGAGATCGATTCGCGCTGGACGATGGCGTATGCCGCAGCGCTCGGCGACGCGATGCCATGCTACATGGACACCAATCGCGGCGTGATTGCGCATCCGATGTTCCCGGTCTGCTTCGAATGGCCGGTGCAGGTCGCGATGCGCGCACAGTTCGAGAAATCCTCCACGCTCACGCGCGACGAGGCGATCCGCGCCGTGCACGCGACGCATGACACGGTGCTATATCGCCCGATTCGGCCCCCCGAACGGCTGACGACGCAGCTCACGGTCGCGGGAGTCCAGCGACGCACGCCCGGCGCATACATGGTCACGCGCCTCGATACTGTAGATGGCGCAGGCAAGCCGGTTTGCACCAGTTGGTATGGCGCGCTCTATCGCGGAGTTGAGGTCAAGGGGCCTGATCTTGCGCCGACACATCCGCCCGCGCCGATGCAACCGATCGTCGCGGAAGGCGAGCCGCGTTCGGAGTGCCAGCTCGATGTCCCGGCGGGCATGGCGCACGTCTATACCGAATGCGCGCGAATCTTCAATCCTATTCACACCGACGCATCGGTAGCGCGCGCCGCGGGGCTGCCTTCGATCATCCTGCACGGCACCGCGACGCTCGCGATGGCGGTGTCGCGAATAATCGAGAGCGAGGCGGGCAACGATCCTGCGCGAGTTGAAAGAATCGCGAGCCGTTTCGGCGCGATGGTGACGATGCCCTCGACGCTGACGGTGCGCGTGCTGGGGCGCGACGACAGCGCGGATAGGGTAGCCGTATTCTTCGAGACGTTGAGCGGCGAAGGCCGGCTTGCGATCCGCGAGGGCCTTGTGGTGTTGCGGGCTTAGCGGGACAGCAGAAAATCCTGACCCTCTAACCCTGCACCCTCACCTACCGGCCGCAAAGCGGCCGGCCGCCGTGAGCCCGTGGCACATCCCGTGAAATAACCGGCGAGGTAACCTCGGACCTTCAACAAGCAGTTGCGCCTAGAAGACGGGACCGAAAGTCATTCCGTAGCTACCGTCAAGGACCCCTGTCAGTACAACCGGCGGCGTCGGGGTTCCACTCGTCGTCAATTGCGGCGAGCTGAACTGGGAGATTAGGTCATTGATATAGTTCGAGACCCACAGATTGCCGCCGCTATCGAGAGCCAGACCCCACGGGCCGTCAAACGCCGAGCCGCTCAGCGTCACCGCGGGCGTCGGGGCGCCGGTCGCGCCCAATTGATTCTTCGCGAACTCCACTACCGTTGCGTTGCCATAGTTGGCGACCCAAAGGTTGCCTTTACCATCGAAGACCATCTGACCCGGATCATCGAGGCTGCCGCTGCTGCTGGACAGGATAACATTGGGCGTTTTGGCGCCGCTCGAACGAAGCTGGCTGGCGCTAAATCCCACGATCGCCGAACTGTCCTCACTGGAGATCCACAGGTTGCCGGATTTGTCGAAGACGCCGAAGTTTGGATCTACGAGCGAACTTGAGGTGATGTTTATTTTGGGAGTGATGTCGGAGTTACTGCCGGCCTTCAATTGCTTGTGAGTAAGCTCATGTACTCCATCGCCGTCAAAGTCAATGACCCAGAGGTTTCCGTGCTTGTCGAATGTGCAACCGTCGAGTGCATCGAACATCGTACTGCCGATCGTCGCGTGCGGCGTCGGATTCGAAACCGTGCCCAGGTTCTTGAGCTGTGCCGGGGTGAATTCCAACACCAGGGAATTACCGAAGGTGCTAACCCACAGGTTTTTCGTTTTGTCGAAGGCTACCCCCTCCGGTTCGTCGAGAGCCGCGCTGTCGAGCACGATAGGAGAAGGGGTGCCGCTGCTCGTGAGGTCGCTCGGTGTGAGCTCGACCACTCTGCTATTCCCCGTATCTGCCATCCACAGGCTGGCTGCCGGTTTGCACCATGCCGGCGACGACGCGCCGCATGCGACAGCCAGCAGCGCGATTGCTGGGATAGAGCGCAACGAGAATGCGGCAGACCTGCTGGAAGTGCGGTTAAACGCTCTGAACGTGTGCATTGTCGCCTCCGTTCTATCTGTCCAGCGAGACTGGGTCCGTCGCAAGCGCCTAGTATTGCGCGAAAAATTCGCGCCGCGCCAAGACAGCGCATATAGACTAACTGTCGGCCAGCCTATGTCAAATGCGGGTAGGCTTACTCAAACTGTTCGTCGGAGGGTTTGACCGCGCGGAACTGAATCAGCAACGCGATGTCGTAAATTGTTTTGAGCACGCCCGCGCAAATCAGCGGCCATCCGAACGACGAATGATTCAGCATCGCGCCCGCCGGCAACGGCGCCATCGCCGCTGCCAGGCTGCGCGGCACATTGGTCACTGTCGCCGCGGCCGCGCGCTCCTCGGGCGGCACCACCGCCATCACGTACGACTGGCGCGCGGGAACGTCCATCTGCGAGGTTGAAAAGCGCAGCAGCAGAAATGCCATCGCCAGCCCCGGGGTCGGCATCAGCGCCGCGACGATCAGCATGGCGTTCGACGGCAGATGGCTGAACACCATCGTGTTGATCCGGCCGAACCGCGCCGCAAGCGCCGACGAAATGAACTGTGAGAACGAGCCAAGCAGTCCGGCCGCGAAGAAAAACGTACCCGCCGCTTGAACCGAGAGGTTGAAGCGGCGAAACAGCCACAGCGCCAGCAGCGACTGAATTACGAATCCGCCGCCGAGCGAGTCGAGACTGAACAGCGCCGAAAGCCGCAGCACGATTGCCCGCGACTTCGCCAGCGGCGCGGACTTGGCCGGCTGGCGCTCGACTTCGATGGCCGGGGAGAGACGCCGATAAACCCCAAACGCAATCACCGCGATGATCGAGTATGCGACAAAGCCCGACCGCAGCGCCGGCGCAAGCGCCCATCCATGGCGCGCCGCGAGTATCGCCGGCACGCCACTGGCGAGCGCGCCAAACGCACCAGCCGTCGCGCCCGCAACGTTGTACAGCGCGAACATCGCGGTCAGATCGCGGGGTTGTGCGGCCTCAGCCAACGCCGCCTGTTCGACGGG
>Ga0074044_10002978_pt1 | contig 14635 bp, 18 predicted proteins | sample BogForMeECP23OM1_FD_94443 | JGI IMG/M metagenome (GOLD analysis project Ga0074044, IMG submission 94443) | Bog forest soil microbial communities from Calvert Island, British Columbia, Canada - Bog Forest MetaG ECP23OM1 | ecosystem: Environmental > Terrestrial > Soil > Wetlands ... | reverse complement strand
CGTATCCGCCGCGATCATCGGTCGGCCTTAAGCTCTGCCAACGTGCGGGTGAAGCGAACCTTGCCGCGGAGCTGGCGCAGGCGAGCATAAGTCCGCGATGCCGCCACGAGCTGCAGCCCGGTACGAACCGTTTGCGTGATGCCTGTACCGCTGGCTCGCTGCGCCTTCTCGAGAAGCTCCAACGGCACCTCCACGGTGATCTTACGCGCTGTCTCCATAATGGATCCTTTATACCATACTCGAGGCCAGCATTGAATATGGTATTTCCGGCTCGCACGAGCAAGGCAGATGGCTGTCGAAACTCGCAGCGGCGTACGACGGGGCGAGAAGAACTTACGGTGTGAACTTCATTGTGGAATTGCGGCGGCTGGCGGTTTCCTCGAAATAAGTTTGCCGCTCAGTAGGTTTAAGTTCTGCGGGGAATGTCTTGTGCTCCAGCCAATAGCGAACGTTGCCGAGGAGCTGTGGAATGCGCTGCAGGATTTCGCGGGGATCACAGCCAATGTTGAGTTCATGCTTTCGGTACGTGCCTGCCCATTTCCAGACGTTATCGAACATGCGGTGGTGCAGCTCCCGGACGTAAGCTTCTTCGAGCGGGTCTGTGGATTTCATTGTTCGATTGTCAAACGCCCATTCTCGTGCCCGCAGAATGTTCAACGCTTCGTATTCGTTCAACTCTTCCATTGTGCTGATGCGGGGAATCAGTTGTTCGGCTTCCTCCGGACGAATGGGCGTATTCCCGTCGGAGTATCTATGGTTGAGGATGAAGTTCATTTTGATTTGTCGTTCAAGCGTCGCTGGACTTCATCCTCAATCAGTTGGTTGGCGTTTTCGGGTTTCTGGTCTTCGAGCGCCATGGTATGCACGACGGTCTTGACGTCGCGAGCGGCGCGTTCGCGTGTGGGCTGTTCAGCGAGTTCCGCGAAGGAGCCGGACTTCGGCACGAGCGTGTAAACAAGGTCGCATCCCATGGCATCGGCGACGCGGCGAAGAGTGCGCAACGTGATGCGGTCAGTCGCCTCGGCGCGTTCGAATTTTTGAACGTTTTGCCTCGGGGTGTGCAGGCGCCGGCCGATTTCCGCCAAGCTAAGTCCGAGCGCTTCGCGGATAGAGGCAATCCATCCACATGAAGGACGTGGAGGTAGGTTCCTCGACCCGCCAAGGATGCGGTCGAGCTGAGATAGGCGTAAATGTCTGAATTCGCGGTTCATAGCGTTTCCATGTCATCCTATAATGCGACACATTGGTTTATAACGTCAACTCATAAGATGACATATAGTTATTTGTCGACAACCTATAAGATGACATTTCTATGTATAATGTCATTCTATAGGATGACATTGCTCTACTCGACGCCTTCGTGTCTCTGCCTGGAGAACTCTTACCCACGCGTAGCTGCTGAACATTTGCTGAACTCTACGGCAATATGGAACCTTTAAGCGTGCGAGCAGTTAAGGTCTGGAAAATGAGTATGATCGCGAAGCAAGGTTGAAATTTTCGGCGGCGGTTTGGAAAACACCGTGAGAGCCCCTGCCTAGTGAGCAGGTGCTCTATACATTGGTCGACATGCAACGGTCTAGGGAACCGTTGCCTTGGGAGGCGAATCCTCACCACGGGACCGCAGACCTTTTGGCATAACAAATTATAGGGTGGGTAGAGCATTCGGCTATGGCCCGAATGCTTGGGCATGTGAAGTGAAATCGGCGGTGCGCAAGTTGCTGAGCCAAGAGCCCTTTTTGGTAACCTGTCCAATATCAACAAGTGCTGTCATAAAAATGTAGTAACCGAATCGGGGGAAGAGAAGGAATCGACCCTGGGGGGCACGGGCGCAGCAATTGGTTTCTCGGTAGAGATCTTCTGAGCGAGAAAGCAATTCTACCAACTGCATCGCGTGGAGGATCACGCGTTGAGCAGCTTTGCAATCACATCGGCGGCGTTGTAAACCAACCTGTTTGGCGGGAGGAAGGATGGAATTTCCCTCAGGTCATCTCCGCAGGTGACCAGGCCTCTTTCGACGAATTTGCCGGCGCGTACCTGAGGATGTCCGATGTTCGCCAACAAAGCGTTGCAGAGGCATTTTCGCCCCAGAGTCTTCTCTTCCTGTCCACCCTTGGACAGGTACACGGTCAGAGGCTCTGCCGCACAGCGATAATCAATCGTGCCCGCGGGAGTCCTGTAAGTCTCGCGGAGATAGCCGAGATCGCAGATGCGCGGTCTGGCGAGATAAACTTCGCGCTCCGAGAGCGTGTCTTCTAACTGGGCGGTTTTGAATGGGTAACCTGTCGGCGAAGCCAAAGGATCGGTGAAAACCTTGGCCTCCCCGGAATTCGCTTTCTTCAAGAGCGCCTGCTTGTAATCGCCCCTCAAGCCTGACTCTGCGCAGAAGGCGAAGGCGGTTCCGACTTGCACGCCGGTTGCGCCGGCAGCCAGGGCGCCGCGGAGCCTTTCAGCAGTGCCATATCCTCCGGCGAGCCAGAACGGCAGACCCAGTTCGCGCATCTTTTCCAGGTCTACGATGTCGCGTTCCCCATAGATCGGTTCACCCGCTTTGTCGAGCTGCAGCTTTCCGCGGGGTGGCGCATTGTGTCCACCAGCCGTGGGCCCTTCGACCACGAATCCGTCGACCCTGCCGTTGGCCTTCTTGCGCAAAGTTACGGCAAGGGTGTTGGAGGCGACGATGGCAAGAAAATTTGGGCGCAGGAGTGGAGGAAGCGCACGCTCCATGAAATCCTGCGGCGCAAAGTGGATCGTGGTGTCATCGCCATCCTGTGCGCCGGTGACCTGCAGCTCGTAGCTGGCGGGCTCGTGATTGGCCAGAAGGTCGAGCACACCAGGAATTTTAAGGGGGATGCCCGCGCCCATCAGTACGTACGCGACGCCGGCCAGCATGGCTCCATAAAGGGAAGACAAGTGTGGAATCTGAATCTTCTCGAGGTAGTTGATACCGACGGGGTGGTCATGACCTTCGCGGGCCAGAGTTACCTCGACAAAGTTGGCCACAATGCACAACTCGAGCAGCTCGCGCGGACTTTCAAGGGAATGCTGCGGCAGGCTCTTGTAGGGCTCGGTTTCTGACTTGCCGCCGGGGATGTAATACTTTTGCCAAATGCGCTCCGCCATTTTGGGGAAAGGAAAACGATCAAGGCCACGCCGCATATGCCCGCCGGGATCGCCGTCCTGCAGCCGCCTGGCTAGAATGAGATCCAGAGCAATACCGGAAACGACCCCGAGTTGACCGAGTTGAGATACCGCCTGCGCGAGTCGCCAACATGATACGCCTGCGCCCATTCCACCTTGGATGATGACTGGATGTTTACTCACCATATGTCCAAGCATTGCACGGCTATTCTCGGACGACCGCCTTCGACTTGAAACCCAGATACTATATGTTAACGGTCATTTCAGTCCTTCGGATGATTTCTGCATTAATGATCGATTTTCCGCGCGAAAATGGAGCGGGTCTCTGAGGCTTTGCAATTCTCTGTAATAATAGAGTGAAGTGAGGCGTTTTCCGCTGAATCTCAGTTTCTTTAGAAACTCCATTTCTTCCTTGGTGGCAGTCCCGCTTAGAGAACTATCATTCAGGAACTCTTTGAACCCCGGCTCTACCTCTGATTGGCCAGGTTCCCTTTCAACAAACTCAAATTTCTTAGGGTGGCCTGGGGCGAGTCTGTGGTTCAAAACAATTTCCATGCCAAAATTCTTGAGGTTGATATCCCAGAATTCGATTAGCGGATCCAGGAAGGACACGCAGTTCTCAACGGACACGTTGAAGACATCCGTCTCCAGGAACTCGAGAATGCTGACTCGCATCGCTTCATAGCTACGGCCGCTGAGTCGAGCCACCGAGTGGAGCCAGGTTTCACTTTCCAATTCGTCTTTGGCCACTCTTTTGACCACGTCCAGGAGCTTTTGTGTGACGAGGCGTTCGAGTTCGCCGAACGGTTGCTTCTCAAAAATCGCACGTATTTGTTCTTCTTTGGCGGGTGCGCACTTGCGGAGAATCAACTCTCGAACTTCTTTAAACAAGGGCGTGGGTGGGTCCCCCAGGTTCCTCTTCAATTCTTCCTTGCGCTGGTGCTCAGCCAGCTTCGCAAGCTTGCCGCTGGGGAGTTTCAGGAATTTTCCCATCTTGTCGTAAATGTCAGTTCGGCCAGGCGCGGGGGGCAGTTTCTTCCGAGTCAGCAGCTGGGAAATGTAGGACTCCGTCACTTCGGCGGCAGCGGCCAGGTCTCTTTGCTCCTGGCCTAATTCTTCCAGTCGCTGTTTGATCACCAGGCAAACATCCACACCGTGCCTCCGTGATTAACCGCTCTTGGTTAATCCAAGAAAATAATCTCAGATTCCGCTTGACATGTCAAGTGAATTAACTCATCGTAGTTAACGGACTGAGGGAGTATCCAGAATAGCTTAACCAATAGTGGTTATCTGTATCGCCCCCTTGGCATCGAGAACCAAGGAGAGTGTCATGTTTGCACGCAGAGTTTATATGCATCTGAAGCCCAATAGCGTTGCGGAGTTTACCCAGAGGCTGGAGAAGGACGTCCTCCCTCTACTTCGAAAACAGAAAGGATTCCAAGACGAAATCACGTTTGTTGGCCAGGGCGGCACGGAAGCGTTCGCAATCAGTTTGTGGGACAAGGCTGAGAATGCCGAGGCTTACAACCGCGGAACTTACCCAGAAGTGACGAAGATCCTCGCCACGGTAGTTGAGGGTGCTCCTCAGGTTGAAACCTATGACGTCGCTAACTCGACGTTCCACAAGATCGCCGCTGCCGTAGCGGCCTGAAGCCAGCAGGCCCTTTCGGTTTGGAGGGGGGCGGGCTAAGTCAAGTCCGCCCCCGCACTACTTCGGCGAAGAGGGAACTCGAAGAAGAAACGAGGTTGTCAATGGTCAGGAAAATCATCCCGTGGGTCCCCATTGACGGAACTCGGTGGGGAAAAGAGGTCGCCAATGGTTACGAAAATCTTGGAGTGGGCGTCCATTACGGCGTTGCTCATGGTGGTGTCATGGCGCCCCTTCGCGAGTTACCAAATACCTCTGGACTTGGTGGTTTGTGCGTGCGCCGTCATGGGGTTCCTAAGCTTTAATTTCATCAAACACAGAATCGGGACTCACTACGGCGTTGATTGCAGACCGGACCTAGGGAGCAGGTCACTGTAAGCCTTTGAGCGTAGTGGTCCTGGGCGCCACTGAAAGAGCAAGCGAGACGCTAATGCCAGACACAATCAATACGGGAACCAGGCGGATCGAGGAAGCTACTCTTTTCCCGGAATCCCTGCGATTCGAAAGCGAGCCTTGGACCGCTTTTTACACGGCTGGTGAAATTATTCGAGAATTGCGGAAGGCGCAGGAAATCAAACGGGTCAGTGTCCCTGCACCGAGAAATGACATGAGCAAGGCGGCTTGAAGGACGACCAGTTACAAAGATTGATTCCAGCGGAAACGACTAACCGCTGGCGCCAGATGCTGCCAAACGATGTGCCACTGTAGACGCCGAGAAGAGCCCAAATGCCAGACACCATCAAGACGGGGACCATTCTGATCAAGGAGGGCACACTCTTGCCGGAAGTCCTGCGATTCGAAAGTGAAGCCTTCTTGCCCGGCTGGAGAGTTGTCAAGGATCTCGATGGGTATGGACTTGGCCAAAAAAATCGAGGAAGTGAAGTGGTACTTCTTCTATTTGGCCAGCGAGATCAGGGCAATCACCCTTGGTCACGAGGAGTTGGGAACCCTGCGCAGGGCAGTCAAGCAGATCCTGGCGAAACGGGAGGGACAGAAGTTTAACTCCCTGGAGATCACGAAAGTGGCTTCGAAACGGTTCCTCGGCATCCCTTTTTTGAGTGTTACGGCGCATTTTCGCCATATCCAGCAGGGAATTTGCCTGGTCCCTGCAAAGGATTTCGTCTTGAGAATGCCAGAATCCGGCTGCAGTAGCGGCGGGGAAGAACGTCACGGAGCAGTGGCCAGAAAGCAATACGCGGCTCTGTTTTCAAATTCTTAGGAATTTCGTGGGAGAGATGAAAATGAAAACGATGCGCAGAGTGGGCATTTCACTCGTTATGATCCTGCTTTCAGCTCCTTTAGTTCGCGGGCAGGATCTTTCCAAGTATCGGGACTTTTCGTTGGGTATGAGTTTGCCCGAACTATCTAGCCAGGCTGACCTAAGACCGCTCCAGACAAAGTTGATCCAAAAGCATCCAGCGGTAATTCAAGAGTTGACGTGTTGGCCGGGCGGTTCCTCTGACTATTCGCGCCAAACAGACTCGGTCCGGCAGATTTTCTTCAGCTTCTACAATGGCGAGCTCTTCAGGATGTTGGTGACTTATGATCAGGACGCAACACATGGGCTAACTGCCGAGGACATGGTACAAGCCATCTCGACAAAGTACGGAACTCCGACTAGGCCTGTTGGCGAGATCAGCTTCCCAACTAACGAACTGTACAGGTCGACAGAAAAGGTCATCGCCCGCTGGGAAGATTCGCAGTACTCGGTAAACCTAGTCCGTTCTAGATTCCTGAACTCTTTTGCGCTTGTCATCTTTTCGAAACGGCTGGATGCAGAAGTTGAGGCTGCGCTGGCCAAATCCATAATGCTGGAGGTTCAAGAGGAGCCGCAGAAAGAAATCGATCGCCAGAAAAAAGAGACTGATGACCTCGAAGCAGCGCGGCAGAAGAACCGGAAGATTTTTCGCCCGTAGTGTTGGCCTAGAGCCACAAAGAGTTGACTGTTTTCAGTGTTTCGAAAGGATTGAACGGAGGTCAAAGAAATGACAGTGAATATCACTCCTCTGCATGACCGCGTTCTGGTGCGCAGACTGGAAGAGAAGGAAACTGCAAAGGGCGGGATCATTATCCCGGATACGGCGAAAGAAAAGCCCCATGAAGGGGAAGTAATCGCCGTCGGTGCCGGCAAGATGGAAAAAGGCCAGCGCATCCCGCTCGACGTGAAGGTCGGTGACCGGATCTTGTTTGGCAAATACACCGGCAACGACATCAAGATCGATGACCAGGAGTACCTGATTCTCCGCGAGGAGGAAATCCTGGCAAAGGTTAGCGGAATGGCCAAAGCAGGATCCGGCAAGAAATAGGTTTCACCCGAACCGAAGATTTCGGCCGGACTAGAAGTACTCGATCACCCGGGAGGGTAAAGTCTTATGTCAAAACAAATTGTAACTGGTGAGAATTCACGTCAGGCGATTTTGCGCGGCGTCAACATTCTGGCAGACGCGGTAAAGATCACGCTCGGCCCGAAGGGACGCAATGCAGTGATCGAGAAGAAGTTCGGGGCACCCATCATTACAAAGGACGGCGTGACGGTGGCGAAGGAGATCGAGCTGCAGGACCCGCTCGAGAACATGGGTGCACAGATGGTGCGTGAGGTTGCGTCCAAGACCTCTGATGTGGCTGGCGACGGCACCACAACCGCGACCGTGCTGGCCCAAGCAATCTTCCGTGAGGGTGTGCGAACGGTTGCCGCAGGCGCGAACCCGATGGCGCTCAAGCGCGGCATTGATAAGGCCGTGGAAGTCGCCGTGGAAGAGATCAAGAGGCTCTCCCGCGACGTAAAGGGCGACATGATCGCCCAGGTGGGCACGATCAGTGCCAACACCGACAAGCAGGTGGGGAGCATCATCGCCGAAGCCATGAAGAAGGTTGGCAAAGATGGCGTCATCACTGTCGAGGAATCCAAAACGATGGAGACCACCCTCGAAGTAGTCGAGGGCATGCAATTCGACCGCGGCTACCTTTCACCGTATTTCGTCACCGATCCGGAGCGCATGGAATGCGTCCTTGAGGATGTCCGCATTCTGATCCACGAAAAGAAGATCAGCTCGATGAAAGACCTGCTCCCTTTGCTCGAGCAGACGGCGAAAATGAGTAAACCGCTGCTGATCATTTCCGAGGACATCGAAGGTGAAGCCCTGGCAACTTTGGTTGTGAATAAACTCCGCGGTACCCTGCAGTGCGCTGCGGTGAAAGCCCCCGGGTTCGGCGATCGCCGCAAGGCCATGCTCGAGGACATTGCTATTCTCACCGGTGGGAAGGCCATCACCGAGGATCTCGGCATAAAGCTCGAGAACGTGAAAATCGAAGAACTGGGCAGCGCCAAAAAGGTGACCATCGACAAAGACAACACTACGATCGTCTCGGGCGCCGGCAAGACCAGCGAGATCCAAGGCCGAATCAAGCAACTCCGTATGCAGATCGAAGAGACTACATCGGACTACGATAAGGAAAAGCTTCAGGAGCGTCTGGCCAAGCTCGTCGGTGGCGTCGCGATCATCAAGGTGGGTGCGGCAACCGAGACCGAGTTGAAAGAGAAAAAGGCTCGCGTCGAGGACGCCATGCACGCCACCCGTGCCGCAGTTGAGGAAGGCATTGTCTCCGGTGGCGGTACCGCTCTTCTGCGTTGCTTGCCAGCCCTTGAGAAGCTCAAGCTCCACGACGATGAAGCGATCGGGGTGAACATCGTAAAGCGTGCGCTCGAAGAACCCATGCGTCAAATCGCCCAAAACGCCGGGCATGAAGGCGCGCTGGTTGTAGGACGCGTGCGCGAATCGAAGGAGGAAAACTTTGGTTTCAACGCGGAGACCGGTGAGTTCGGCGACCTGGTCAAAGCGGGAGTGATTGATCCAGCGAAGGTCACCCGTCTCGCACTCCAGAACGCTGCGTCGATCGTCTCGTTGATGCTGACCACGGAAGTCCTGATCGCCGACGTTAAGGGAGAAGAAAAGACGGTCGCGGCCGGCGCAGGCTATGGCGGAGGTATGGGAGGATCGTACTAAACGCCGATCTAATTTGCGCCGGATGCGAGCGAACCCTGAAGAGTGAACACAGTTGTTGCGTATTACGATCGACGGCAATGTGAACTGACATGAGTTGTCTGAAATTACCCTTGGCCAAGACAGATCCGTAAACGTTTAATGAGGGAGCTAAAATGAGAACTATGAGTCGCTGGGAACAACCTTTCCGCGGGGCTACGACCCTGCAGGAACAGATCAATCGCGTGTTTGGCGATATGGTGGGACGTACGGCCGAGGAGTCGAACTTGACCCCTTGGGCACCGGCCGTCGACATCTACGAGACAGAGCATGAGCTGGTCGTGAAGGCGGACCTGCCAGACGTGAATCCGCAGGACTTGGACATCCACGTCGAGAACAACATCCTCACGATTCGCGGCGAACGCAAGTTTGAGAATGAGGTGAAAGAGGAAAACTACCTGCGTGTCGAACGCGCGTATGGCTCGTTCAGCCGGAGCTTCTCGCTGGCGAACTCCGTGAATTCGGAGGCGATCAAAGCCGACTATCAGAATGGGGTGCTGACGCTAAGCATCCCGAAGCGCGAGGAAGCAAAGCCGAAGCAGATCAAGGTGAATGTGGGGAAGCTGGCTTTGGCGGCCGCGGCAGGGACTCGCTGAAGAGACCCAGACCGAAGACGAAGTAGGGAGGGGCTGGCGATATCGCCAGCCCCTTCTCGTTAGAAGCGACGGTTGACGAACCCGCTGCCGCGATTTGAAATAACCCCTGAAGGCGCAGAAATAGACCTGTCCAGGGCGCGCATGAAATGGCGGCGCGATAACCAGAAGGGCGATGAGCAAGAGCCCGACGCTACGCCGGATGGCACTCGATAAGCCACGACGCTTCTGTCGGGATAATGCGGGTGAGAGAAAAACGGGTGGAGTCAAGGAGAGAGCGAAAGTCCGCTTCGGTGCGTTCGCGACCGCCGATTACCAGCATAAGCAGGTCAATGAGACCGGCGGGGCGGGCAGCGGAATCCACTATACTTTCGATGAGAAGGAGGGTGCCGTCCGGACGGATGGCCCTGCGCGTGTTGCGGAGGATTCTGACGGCATCGTCGTCCGGCCAATCGTGGAGGACGCCTTTTAGCAGGTAAGCATCGGCGCCTGCGGGCACGGAGTCGAAGAAATTGCCTCCTACGGTTTGAGAGCGTTCGCCGGGATCGCCCTTCAAAACCTCGCAAGCACCTGCCACGACCTGAGGCAGATCGAATAGGACACCTTGAAGGCTAGGGGTGGCCGCAAGAATGTCGCGCAGCAGCGCACCTTGGCCGCCTCCCACATCGACCAGTCGCTCGAAGCGCGAGAAATCGTAGGCCGCAAGCAGGGCAGGGGTTGTCCATGCGATGCCTTGGGTCATGACGGAATTGAAGAGTGAAGCGTCGGCGGGATGGTCGGCGAGGTAGTCGAAGAAGCTCTGACCGAAGATTGCTGGGAAGGCGGGCTCGCCGGTGCGAACCGATTCGTAAAGCTCTCCGAGCGGGCGCCAAAGAAAGGGTGCGGGCAGAAACAAGGCGCCATCGCGCCGCGATTGGGGATGATCCGTGCGTAGGACCTCGGTGAGCGGCGTGTTACGGAAGCGACCGTCGGGCGCGAGCGCGAACATTTCGAGAGTGGTGAGTGCGCGCAATAGACGCTCCAATGTTGGGGGGTGCGCGCCGCAACTCGAGGCGAGTTCTGCGATGGTTTTAGGGCCGGAAGCAAGTAGGTCGGGAATACGCAGCTTTGTTGCAACGTGGATCGCTTGCGCGGCGAGGATGCCAGGCCAGATGTATTCGATGGGGTTGGTCGGCATTAGTGATAGCACGAACCTTTTTGAAAATGGGCGAAAGTTACGGATGCCCAGCCAAGTCTGAGATTATATCTCCAAGCCACCTTCGAAGGTGCGTAGATCCTCTTGAGGGCCACCGCAAGCCCTCTGCGCATCCGGGCGGAGAGGAAAGGCCCTAGCAGCCTGTGTGTTGTCGATATTAAGTGGGCTTTCCGCGAGGCAGAAGGCACATGATCGAAGGGCTTCATTCTCTTATCTGTCACGGAAGAGACGGCAAGGACCGAGCATTTTGGTACGAGCTTGCGCGAGATGAGGTGTACCCTGGCGATAAGTCAAGGATCTCGATGACTGCGGATTGGATCGAAAAATCCGAGAAGCGGGATGGACCTCCTTCTGGGACAACATCGTGTGAGGACTTGAGAAGCTCCCGTTAAGGAGAAAAGGGGCAATGCGGGAACGGTCTCGGGCGTGCACAACTCAGTGGCGGAGCGCGGATTAAGTGCAAACTCAGCACTCGCACTCATGAATGGCCGCGCTGAGGAATGAAAACCTTTCGTTTTATACGCTCTTTTGGCTGACAATTGATGGCAGACAATACCCGGATCTCTGTTTTGCCATTACGGCCACCTCGGGATTTACCCTATATGACCTGGCGCGAATACCATGAGCTGACGAAGCACAGTGCCGAATCGCTGCGGCGAACTCAGCATTATCTCGATTGGACCAATATGCCCAATCCGTTTCGGCATTATGAGGGCGTACCCATGCTCGATTTGCCGGCCGACCCACCACCTCCGCAGATTTCAACGCTTGAAGTACTCGCGGGCAAAACAGGAAATACTTCGGCCAGGAATGGCGCGGGATTCCTTTCGCAGTTGATGTTCTATTCAGCCTCGATTAGCGCGTCCAAACGGGTGCCGTCAACCGGTTACACATACGCACTGCGCGTTAATCCTTCTTCTGGTAATCTCCACCCGACCGAATTTCATTTCTCCACCCAGGGCCTCGTCGATTGGTCCGACGGTCTCTATCATTACCGCCCCTCATCCCACATGGCAGAACAACGCGCGATCGGAGATTTTGGCGGGAAACTTGTCGGCACCTCTGCCCCGCTGGTTTTCGTTCTGACCAGCATTGCCTGGCGCGAAGCCTGGAAATACCGGCACCGAGCATATCGGTATTGCTTGCTCGACATCGGACATGCGTGGCAGGCCCTCACCCTTGCTGCTCGATCTATCGGATGCGAAAGCTATGCGCTTGGCCATTTCTCAGATGACAGAGTGGGGGAATGGGCGCTCCTCAGTCTTGATGAGTGGCCCATGTTGATCGTCGGGCTCCACGGCCCATCCCTCCCCGTGAGGATGCTGGATCCAGTCGAGACGATTTTGTTTGATGGTCAGCCCAACCGGCTGTCGGAAGAGCAAGTACCTTATCCTCTGATCGAAAGAGTCCACGCTGTTACGAAGCTGAGTACGGAAGCCACCATCCCTTCTCTTGGCCAGCCGAAGGAATCCGGCCGCGGCGAAATCAGCCTGCCGCCTCATGTCTCCATGAGCCGCAGCTTCGGCGACGTCGTTCGTTCGCGGCGTTCCGCTCTTGGCTTCAAGGGTGGGGACGGCTCGATCTCCCTCCCGCAACTTGCGACTCTCCTCTCAAGCACAAAGGAGCCCCTCTTCGCCGATTTCGCTACAGCTCGTTTCGTTCATCTGTATCTTTACGTCCACCGCGTTGAAGGCTTGGCGCCGGGTGTTTACCGCTACTGGCCGGAGCACACAGAGCTGGAGAAAATCAAGGAAGGGGACCAACGCCTGGTAGCGGCAGCTCTCAGTTTGGGACAAGACCTGGCGGGTAACGCTTGCCTGGCATTCTCCATGATCGGCGATTTTGAGAATGCTGCGCGGAGTTACGGCGATCGTGGATATCGATACGTGCATTTCGAGGCGGGTGCTATTGGTCAACGAATGTATCTCGCTTCCGAGGCGCTTGGCCTGCGAGCAACAGGCATCGGAGCTTTTTTTGATGAGGAAGTAAACCGATATCTGAGTCTGTCCCCTGAGCTAGGACAAGTCGTCTACCATTTCGCAATTGGTTACCCGGTTCCCGATCCGCGCTTGGAGGCTTGAAATTAAATGGTCGGGATCCTGGTGCATGGGAACAACCACTTCATTCTGTCCGGGCCATTGCCCGACGAAGCTACCACATTGGCGTTGGTGCGGCACTGGTCCATCATCCAAATTGGTGAGGTGAGATCGTCGTCTTTCGGCCAGTGGCAGATTCGCAGTAGAGAGTTCCAGGAAGACCTCGAATGGGCAGTAGTTGTCCCTGGCGACCGTGAAGTTCCTCCGGGAGTGGCGCAATTACTTGGAGAACTTTCCGTTCGCGGCGTGACCATCCGTAGATTGTGTACCGGCTGTTGGTAGCGCGCAGGGGAAGAGTAGCGTCGCTCACTCGAGAGCGCTGAGGGTCCTGTACCCCAAACGGCGTTCGAGGAGACCTGAGCGCAGCAGTCACTCAGGTGCACTGCGCTTCCCCCAATGGTACCTCTGGGGAGCCAGATGTCCGGGCGCGTAATACGTCCAAATGGTCGCGACAGTGCTCAGAGGGGTCATTCCTAAACACTTGGAATGACCAACCGGTGGTAGACTGCGAGTATGGCTACCAAAAAGAAAACGAAGAAGAAGCAGACGAAGTCGAAGAGAACTGCGGGCAAGAAGGTGGCGCCGATGAAGAAGGCGGCTGAGAAGAGGGTAACTCCCAAGAAGAAGTTAGCGAAGAAGAAGGCAGCTCCGAAAAAGGCGGAGGTGAAAACGAAGACCGGTGGCAAAAAGACAACCGGCGGGAAAACGGCGGGCGCAATTAAGAAACAGGTTCAGGGGAAAAACCAAAACGTGGATACGGAGGCATTCGCACTGGAGCGACTGGGAGCGCGGTCGGGCGAGCAATCGGGAGATTTGGAGGGATTGTCTAACGTTCAAGGTGCGGATTCGGAGAGTGTGGACGAGTTGCTCGAGCAAGGAAACGCGTTCGAGGCCGACGTGGTGAAGGGCGTGGAAGACGCCGGGGACGCTGACGAGGGGGAAGTTCGCACACATGAGGTGCCGCAGGATGATGTTCCCGGCGAGTATCGGGATAAGAAGTAGTGAGTGAGCAGGTCCTACCGGTGCCGCCCGCTCCGGCAACCCTCGCTGGCGACGGCTAACGGAACGGCGGTGCTGGCGCTAACTGCGTTTCTTGATTTGGCGCACCCTCTGCGTTCCGCCACTGTCACCGTGGCTGGCCATTCGGATGCCTGACGCGGGTTTCCGCTGCGGGGCTTTTCCTTCGGCGTCGCGGCGGAACTTTACTCGTCCGCCGCCGCACTCGTCAATAGGCTTCAAGACAGCGCCAATCGGCTCTCCTATCCAGTTCCATACCCCGTGATTTTTGAAAACCGAATTGCGCACCAGTTCTTCGGACGTGTAAGTCCCGTGACTCACGAACAGATAGTAGGCTTTTTGGGACACGACGATTGCATTGCGGCTCGAAATGTCGATTATTTTGCCGTTGATGCTGTTCCATGCGTGGGCAAGCCGCCCGCCGAACGTGCCCTCGTGGTAAAGCATCTTGCCTTCGCTGTAAAGCGTAGCACGCTGGGCGTTTACGTAGCATCGGCATCGCTCCGGCGTTAGCTGTGCCAGCACCTTATGGAGGATTGCCGTTTCCCGCTTGGTCAGTCTCATTCGCTTAGAATACCAGCCTCGCGGGTCAACTCCACAATCACCCGTCGTCTGTAAGCAGGGTCGGCGAGTCGAAACGCTAGTGGGCGGAAGGTTTGCAGTACTTTCAGAAATTCCTGCTGTCGCAATCTCCAGAGGGGAATGCACAAGGATTGAACCGGGCGAGCGCAAGACGGCCGAAGTTGAGGGTTGGATTCTTGGAGTTTTGTAGCGCCCCAAGAGTACAAGGCGGGCGAGCCGAGTGAGGATAGAATCAGGAAGCTGGAGGGATGTATATTGGGTCAGGTCGTTCCGCCAGCGTGAGCAATATAGAGGTCTCTTATGTACATCTCGCCGCGCTACAGCGT
>Ga0074044_10002977_pt1 | contig 14636 bp, 11 predicted proteins | sample BogForMeECP23OM1_FD_94443 | JGI IMG/M metagenome (GOLD analysis project Ga0074044, IMG submission 94443) | Bog forest soil microbial communities from Calvert Island, British Columbia, Canada - Bog Forest MetaG ECP23OM1 | ecosystem: Environmental > Terrestrial > Soil > Wetlands ... | reverse complement strand
CCAGCAGCCGCGATCCCACCAGGTGGCCGTGCGTGTCATTCACCAGCTTGAAGTGGTCCAGGTCAATGAACACGATGGAAAACTCGTAGTTGTAGCGCTGTGACCGGTAAATCTCCGTATCCAGGATGAAGCCCATGTGCCGCGCGTTGTACAGCGACGTGCAATCGTCCTTGATGGTCAGCTCGTGAATGCGCTTCACGTGACGCGCATTTTCCAGGGCGATGGCCGCGAAATCCGAAAGCGCTTCCAGCAGCTTCAAGTCCTTGGGGTCGAATCCGTCCGGTCCCACGCAATTGATCAGTTCGATCACGCCCAGGCAGGTCTCGCGGAACTTCACCGGCACGGCCACGATCGACCGCGTCTCCATCTTGGTCTTTTCATCCACTTTGCCAAAGAACCGCGTGTCTTTGGCGGTGTCCGGCACAATCACCACTTCGCCGTGCTGCGCCACCCAGCCGGCAATTCCCTGTCCCAGCTTGATGCGCACATCCTTCAGCGCCTGCGAGGCTTTCCCGACGGCCAGCTCAAAGTAGAGTTCCTGCTTCGCTTCATCCAGCAGCAGCAGCGACCAGTTGTCCGGCCGCAGAAATTCATCAATCTTCTCCATGATTGTCCGCAGCACTTGATCGAGCTGCAGCGATGAAGTGAGGGCTTTCCCCAACTCCTGAAACACGGCCACTTCGCCCGCTTCGCGCTGGTCCGCGGGCAGGCCGGCGTTTCGCCGCCGTTCCACCGTCGGAAACTGTTTGATTTCCTCTAGGCTCACTCGAGCACGTTTCTCCGGGTAATTCCCCAGCTCGCAGGGTCCATCATCCCTTGACTCCCCGCGAGTTCAGACACCTATCCCACACCTGTACCTGAATCTGCCAATCTGGGCCAGTATAGGCGCCTTGGAAAATCTCGCGCAACCCACTCGTGGTACAGGCGTGGCCATCTTGCCATCCCGGGCACACCCGGCGTTCTGACGCACCTGGCAAGCTTTTTTGACCTACCCGCCTCCCCCATCCCATCGCCCCTGGCGCGACGTTCGATCGACGCTCGGTTTCCCATGCGGCAGGTCAATGCCGTTTTTCAGGCTGTTGGATCTTAGATGTCCGCTAACCTGAAGTTCCAGGCGCCGGCATCCCCCCTGCCAGGCCGAATATCAACTCGGTTTCATCTGGCTACACTTTGCCCGAAACAGGGGAAGAATCCAAGGTTCCGCGGCGAAGCGCGCGTTCTTTCATGAAGGCAAAGAAGACTGGCACGAGGATCAGGACGTGGATGGTGGAGGTAACCATGCCGCCGACGATGGGGGCTGCAATCGGCTTCATCACGTCCGAACCGATGCCGCTCTCCCAGAGGATGGGCATGAGACTGGCGAGAACGGCGGTGACGGTCATCAGCTTTGGCCGCAGACGTTGGACTGCTCCCTCAATAACTGCGGCTTCGATGTCTTCATGTTTTAACGGAGTCCCTGTTGCGAGTCGCTTGTCGAGCGATTCGTGGAGATAAACAACCATGACGACGCCAGTTTCCACGGCGATTCCGAAGAGTGCAATGTAGCCCACCCAAACGGCAACGCTAAAGTTGTAACCGAGCCAGTACTGGAGGATGAGTCCCCCAGTCATCGCATAGAATGTGGGAAAGATGAGGACGGCAGCTTCGGTTGCCGAATGAAAGACCATATAGAGGAGCAGGAAGATTACAAAGAACACGATGGGCACGATGATCTTCAGGCGCGATTTTGCCCGCAGCTCGAACTCATATTCGCCGGACCATTTGTAGGTATAGCCGGGCGGCAACTTGAGTTTCTCGCGCAGGAGGCGGTCTGCTTTCGTGACGAATCCGCCGTAGTCCTTCGTCGCTAGGTCCAGGTAGACATAGCCGGTGAGAAGCCCATCCTCATCGCGAATCATGGCAGGGCCACGGCTGAAATAGACTTTGGCGACTTCGGAGATGGGGATTTGCGCGCCGGTGGGAGTGGAGATTACCACGCGTTTGAGTTCCTCGATGTCGTCGCGGAAGTCTCGGCTGTATCGGACATTCACGGGATACCGTTGGCGCCCTTCGACATTCTCTGCGATGTTTTCGCCACCGATGCCGGAGGTTACGGCGCGATGGACGTCTCCGACGGTCAGCCCGTAGCGGGCCGCTTCGAGGCGGTTGACTTCGACATTGATGTAGAAACCCTCGGCGACGCGTTCGGCGAATACGGAGCGGAGTTCGGGAATACTCCCCAAGATTTGCTGCAACTGGGTCCCCGCTTGTTGGATTACTTCCACGTTGGGGCCTTGGATCTTAAGTCCCACAGGGGTCTTGATGCCCGTCAACTCCATGTCCAGCCGGTTCTGCACGGGCATGGTCCATGTGTTTGTCAGGCCAGGAAACTGGAGCTTCTCGTCCAACCCACGGATCAATTTTTCGTAGGTCATTCCCGGACGCCACTCTTCGCGCGGCTTGAGCATGATGGTCGTGTCGTACATGTCCAGAGGAGCGTTGTCGGTAGGACTGTCGGAGCGGCCCACGGCACCAAAGACACTTTCCACCTCGGGGAAGGATTTGATGATGCGGTCCTGCTCTTGAAGAAGTGCCGAAGCCTGCGTGATGGAAATGCCGGGGAGAGCGGTCGGCATATAGAGTGAAGAGCCCTCATACAACGGCGGCATGAACTGGCTGCCTATGCGCCAGGCGAGAGGAAAAGTGACCGCCAGAAAGACGAGGTTGAGGAGTAGCGTGGTTTTCCTGTAGCGCAAGCAGAAGCGGAGTACGGGCAGATACACAGCTTGTGTCCATCGTGAGAAGGGATTCGCCGACTCGGGGCGCAGATGGCCGCGGATGAATATGACCATCAGAACGGGAACGAGGGTGATGGCAAGAATAGAGGAAAAGCCCACGGAGAGTGTTTTTGTCCAGGCGAGCGGGCGAAACATCCTGCCTTCCTGGGCTTCAAGAAGAAAAACTGGGAAGAACGAGACGAGGATGATCAGAAGGGAAAAGAAGATCGCTGGGCCTACCTGTTTCGCACCGCCGAGGAGAATGTTTCTTCTCTCTTTGTCTGACAGTACGAGACCCGATCCTGGCGCAGACGATGGGTGTTCCGACAAATGGCGATGGCCGTTTTCCACCATGACGATACTGGCATCAATCAGGACGCCGATGGCGAGCGCCAAACCACCCAGAGACATGATGTTCGAGCTGACGTGCAGAAAATACATCGGGATGAAAGAGGCGACGACGGCGATGGGCAAGGCCAGAATGGGAATCAATGCGGACCGAAAGTGAAACAGGAAGGCGATGGTCACAAAGCTGACGATGGCCACTTCGAGAAGAAGATCCCGCTGCAGCGTTTCGATGGAAGCATGAATCAGGCCAGAGCGGTCATATCCGGAGACGATTTCAACGCCTGCGGGGAGTGCGGGTTTTATCTCGCCGAGTTTTTTCTTAACACCATCTATGACCTTGAGTGCATTCATGCCGTCGCGCATCACGATGATTCCGCCGACGACTTCGCCTTCCCCGTTCCATTCCACAACTCCTTCACGAATGTCAGGGCCGAAGGCAACAGTGCCGAGGTCACGCACAAGGACCGGTGTGCCGTTCTTCGTGGTGACGGGAACGCTTTCCAGGTCCTGGAGTGAACGCAAGTAACCCAAACCGCGAATCATGTAGCGAGCGCCCGCCATCTCCAGGACGCGGCCACCGACCTCATTGGTGGAGTCGCGCACCCGGTCAATCACGGTGGAAAGAGGAATGTTGTAAGCGCGAAGTTTGTTGGGGTCGAGATTGACTTGATACTGACGGACGAATCCGCCCATGGAGGCGACTTCCGCCACACCTGGAACGGTTTCGAGCTGAAAGCGGAGATACCAGTCCTGCAGGCTACGCAATTCGGCAAGGCTGTGGCGGTGAGAACGGTCGATGACGGCATATTCATAGACCCAACCAGCTCCCGTAGCGTCCGGTCCAATCATGGGGGAGACGTTTTTCGGCAGAACGCCCTGAAGTTGCTGGATGTATTCGAGTACGCGGGAACGCGCCCAGTAGAGGTCTGTTCCATCCTCAAAAACCACAAAGATGTAGGAATCGCCAAACATGGTTTGGGCCCGGACAGCCTTTACGTGGGGAGCAGCGAGAAGAGTGGAGACGATGGGATAGGTAACCTGGTCTTCGATGATGTCGGGAGGCTGACCTTCCCAGGGAACGTGAACGATGACCTGCACGTCGGAGATGTCCGGCAGCGCATCCAGGGGAATGTTTTTGAGTGACCAGATTCCGGCAAGGAGAAGCAAGAGAGTTCCGGTGAAAACCAGGAAGCGATTGTTCGCGCACCAATCAATCACGCGGGAGATCACGGCTACATGCCTCCTTGCGCTTGCAAGCTGAGCTGCTTCGTTGCGAGGACTGCCCCGTTCTTACTGGCTGTGACTGTGACTTTCCACGTTCCTCCGCTTTCAAGAATTGCTTGGCCATCATAGATGCCCCCGCCTTCTTCATTGAGAGACGTGACCACATTCATCGCGGCCATGCCCATCTCCGGCATACCCGCCATATAGCTGCGAACGTTGACCTGAGCGCCCGTAACGGGCGACCCGTCAGGAGCGGACAACTTGACTCGATAAATGTTTGTTCCTTTGTGCGGAGTTTGGGGATCGGTTGAGAAATCAATTTGAACTGTGCTTTGGGTGGTTAAGCTGTTCTTAGGCTCTGTTGGGGTTGCCCCTGGCGGCGGAGCGGCATACGAACCGATCGCAGCTTGAAGCTGGCTTTCCGAATCGATCAGAAAGTTCGCGGAAGTAACAATGCGTTCACCCGCTCGCAGTCCCTTCAAAACGATGTACTCTTCCCCGGCTTGGGGGCCGAGTTGCACCTCACGCGGCTCCAGGTAACCGCTGCCACGATCCACGAAAACAATCTGCCGCGTTCCTGACTGCAATACCCCACTCACTGGAATTGTCAGTTGCTTTCCCAAATTCACCTGAAGGCTGACATTGACAAACATGCCAGGAGAAAGAGCCATGCGCGAATTGGAAAACACCAGGCGCGCACGTGCCGTGCGCGTGGTCATGTCCACATCGGGATAAATGAAATCCACCTTTCCCTGGAAGGCGCGGCCGGGATAGGAATCGACGGTAAGAGAGGCGGGGGCACCCACCTTGATGCGGCCCAAGTCATTCTGGAAAACCTGAGCAAGGACCCAAACCGTTGAGAGATCAGCAACAGTATAGAGCCGCGTATCCGGCTGAACCATCAAGTTCGGGAGAGCGCTGCGCTCGGTGATGTAGCCGGAAACAGGAGAGCGAATTTCCAGGCTCTCTCCGACTTGGCCCGTGGTTTCCAGACGAGCAATCTCCTGTTGTGGAATGTCCCATTGCGCCAGGCGTTCCCGGGACGATTCGAGCAAAGAAGCAATTCCCGCGGCAACACCGGGCACCGTGCTCTGCGAAAGCTCTTGCGCATTCTGTTTGGCAAGAAGGTATTCGCGTTCGGCGGCAACAAGTTCCGGGCTGTGAATGGTAAATAACGTCTGGCCCTTCTTCACGTATTGGTACGTGGCATCTGCAAAAACCTTCTCGATGTGGCCGGAGATGCGCGTCTGCACGTAAGAAACGCGGCGTTCGTCAATCGCGACCGCACCCGTCGTGCGAATGGTGTCCTTCAGGTCCTTCCGCTGGACGACCCCGAACTTCACGCCAATGGATTGCAAGCGTTCGGGCGAAAGTTGCATGGGAGAGAGCGGTGTCTCCGCAGGCGGTGGGGTCGGCACGGCAGAAGCACTCATCTCCTGCTGGGCTACTGGATTGGAGGCGGGTGTGGCGGCAGTCTTTGTCTCAGCGGGATGATGGGCCCGCCACCAGAAACCCGCAAGCACTCCGATCAAAATCAGGTTCGTGACGAGCACGATGATGAATGCAGTTCGATAGTTTTTCATGGAACGTTTCCTTTGCGCGGTTGTTCAGCGCAGCGTTACTCCAGTCACTTCTTCCATCTGTGCCAAGGCGGTTTCGTGTTCAGAGAGCGTCTGCCAGTATTCTTCATCAAGCTTCAGGACATCGAGGAAGGAGGCCAGCAAGGCCTGGAAATCCTGACGATTGGATTGGTACGCGGCCATGCCCGCCTGCAGCTCAGCCCGGGCCTGCGGAATCAAGCCTTCGCGATAAATCTTCAGTAGCTCCGCTGATTTGTCCGCAATGAGAAATTGCTGGCGGAGTTGGAATGCCGTCTGCTGCGATTGCATTTCGTATTCACTCTTTGCGCGATCCTGGTCGGACTCGGCCTGGGCCAGTTCGGGCCGTTGACGACGGCTTCGGTATATCGGAATGCGCATGCCGACGGTAAATTGGTAGTAGGCGCGGTATTGCGAAGGGTCTGTGCGCTGCCACATGCCTTGCACATTGAAGTCGGGGTAGAAGTCCTTCTTCGCGAGGTCTACCTGCAGTCCCTGGCGTTCCACCATCTTCTGCATACCGGCGAGGTCGGGATTGCTGGCTTTCGCCTCAGCTAGGAGCTGATCGAAATTGTAGGCAACCGTGCTCTCGGAAAGCTCAACCGTTTCAAGGTCCGTCGAGGATTGTGAGTGGTTCAAGAGATTCTTCAGCGCTGCCTGCGTTTTCTCCTGTTCGAGTTGATTCATGTTGATTTCCCGTAGCAGCTTGGTGCGTTCCAGTTGGGCTTGGAGTACATCCTGCTGATTCCCAAGCCCGCTCCGATAGCGGGACTCCGCCGCTTGTTCGACCTGCTGCAGGAGTTGTGCGTCTTCATCGAGAATCTTCTGCCGTTTGGCCAGATAGCCCAACTGAAAGTAAGTCATCTTCACAGCCGCCAGTACCGCGCGCCGGACAGACTCCACTTTCTGCTGGGTAACATCCGCGTCCTTCCCGGCAATTTCACCGCGAAGCCGCAGCTTGCCCGGGTAGGGAATGTCCTGCGAAAACCCCACGCCGAAATACGCGAAGTCGCTGTTCGTGTATCCCGCAAACGGGCGTGGACTGCCCACGTTCATCTGTTGCAGGACGAATTGGGGATCCGGCAGCGTTGCGAGCTGCGTCGGAACCTGCTTCGCCGATTCCCAGGCGTGCCGCGCCGCCCGGATTTGCGGATTGTTCTTTTCCGCCTCAGTCAAAAGGTCCGCGAGCTTCGCGGGTGCCCCAGCGGGGGCGTTCTGAGCACGCACGCCCGGTGCTGCAAATACAAGGAGAAAAACTCCTAGAATCCGAACAAAAGTGAACTTCATAAACAGTCCTTTCGCGGTATTGGGCCCAGGGCCGACTTCGCTCAATGCTTGCAATCAGAGACTTTGGAGCGGGACGCACAAAGACACTTGTGCGTACAGTGAGCCGCGATCAGGACTGATTCAGATCAGGAAGATGCAGAGAAGGGATTGGAACGAGGGTGGTGAAGGCTTCTCGACGACAGCTTGTGGTGTGCTCGACGGCCTGATGGGAGGAACTGCGGGCATGTTGACAGTCACCATGACCAGGGTGGCTGCCGGGCTAACCTCAGCCGTCTTGTATTGCACTTCCGGGAGTGGAGCTTGCGAGGTGGTGCAGCACGACTTATCCGAACCGCTGGAGAGTTGCGCCCCTCCCTTGTGGGACCGCATATGGTCGCACGGCGATTGGGTCATCGCCTGCGCGCACTCAGCTACGCCGGAAGAAAGCATGGCACACGCCGAAAGCGGCACCAGGCCAGCGGCAAAGACGCTCAACGCGATTCCGAGAATAAGCAGCCTTCGCATTAATTCCCAGTTTAGCATGCAGGGTTCCCGCGTGCTCTATAAACAGGTTCGCGTGTTCCGTCGCCATGCGCTGTGACCTAGGTCACGCTAGGAGGACCCCTGCATCATGGGAGTCACCAGAGACTATGACCTGAGGAACACGATATTAGTGCGTTCCTCGCGCAAGTAAACTTGGCCACCGCTCGAAACCCGCTCTCCACATGAACCAGAAACACGCCGCGCGCCTCGCTTCCCAGCGCTCGGCGTTTGACACTTCCTCCTACCCCACCTATAGTGAGCGCCAGGGACGCCGCGTCACGACTGCGCTGCTTTCGGCCGCGTCTGCCTCCGCTTCCGCCTTCCCGGAATCGAGGCGCTGTTGCGCTCCCCGCGGATAGGTCCAGTCCTCCGTCGCTGTTACACTTTCCTCTACAGGGACAGCGCATGGCTAAGGGAAATTTCGGAGAACGTCTGAAGCGCGAGCGCGAGCTTCGCGAAGTCACGCTGGAAGAGATTACCGCGGCCACGCGCATCGGCTCGCGCTTCCTGGAAGCCCTGGAAAACGAAGAGTGGGGCAAACTTCCCGGCGGCGTGTTCAATCGCGGCTTCGTTCGCTCCATCGCGCGCTATCTCGGCCTCGATGAAGAGGCTCTTCTCGGCGAATACGATTTGGCTCACGGCACCCAGGTTGCTCCCGCCCCCCCTCCGCCTGAACGTCGCATGTCCTCCTCCAAGTGGATTCCCTTCCTCCTCTTCGTCGGTTTGCTCTTTTTCCTCTTCTGTGCCGTCATCGGCGGCGTCTACTACTGGCGGCAACACGACGCGCGCCGCACCCAGACCCAATCCATCACTTCCGTCCCGCCCGCTGCAAACACCCCGGCCACATCCGCTTCTAACCCGCCAGCCTCCCAACCACAGTCAGATACACCATTCCCCGCGCAGGAGCCGCGGCTCGATCTGCTCGTCTCCGCCAGCGCCGCCACGCGCGTGCGCATCCTTGCCGATGGCAGACTGCTTTTTGAAGGCGAGTTCCTGTCCGGTGAAAATCGCCACTTCCAGGCTGCCGATGAGTTTGAGGTCACTGCCGCGGACTCCAGTGCGGTGTTGCTGGAATTGAACGGCCAGGCCATGCCGCCGCTCGGTGCGCCGGGAGCCTCGGGTACAATGACCTTAGGTCGTAAAGACCTTAGGCAGGCATCCGGTGGAAACTCTCAGCCCTGAAGTACTGGAAGATTTGCGCCACGGTCGAGCCCCGCGCGAACGCAAGCTGGCTGTTTGCAGCACGGGCGCGCACATTCCTGCCGTGGACCGCGCCGAAATCCTCACCGTTCTCGCACAGGATTCCGATGAGCTGGTCTCCTCTCGCGCGCAGGAGGCGCTGCTCTCCGGTTCGCTGGACATTTTCATCGAAGCCATGAACCGCGAACACCCCCTGCCGGCGCTCTTTGCTTACGTCGCCAAGAATTTCGCGGCCAAGCCCGGCATCCTGGACGCGCTCGTGGCCAACCCGAAATGTCCCGGCGAGCAACTTGCCATCGTTGTGCCGCACTTGACGCCCGCCCATGTCGAAGCGCTTTTTGATGAACTCGATCGCATCAGCCTTTCCAGTACGCTCGCCGTTGCTCTGGAGCATTATCCCGGCCTCACCCCCGATCAGAAAAGCACGCTGCAGGAACTTCGCAGCACCGCGATTGACCAGAGCCGCCTTGCCGATGCCGCTGCGGAAGCCGAGCCGGACCCGGTCAGGCGCCAGACTTTGCTCCAGCAGATCAGCCACATGACGGTTTCCCAGCGCGTGCAATTCGCCATAAAAGGCGGCTCGGAGGCCCGCCGCACTTTGATCCGCGACTCCAACAAAGTCGTTCAGCGCGCCGTGTTGCAATCCCCGCGCCTCACCGATCAGGAGGTCGAAGCCTTCGCCTCCATGCCCAGTCTTACCGATGAAATTCTTCGCCTCATCGCCACCAACCGCAATTTCCGCAAGGACTACGTCGTCGTCCGCAACCTTATGAATAATCCCAAGACGCCGCTGGACGTCACCCTGCACATGCTTCCCATTCTGAATGCCCTCGACCTCAAGCGCCTTTCCATGAACAAGAATATTCCGGAAACCCTGCGCTCCACGGCCAGCAAGCTCATGCGCACCCGCGCCGATCTGAGGAAATAACTCGCACGCGTCTTGCACCCGGCCTGCCCCTCTCACAAACTCCCGGCGGCGCTTCCCTTTTTCCTGATTCGCCCATTCGCATCGCGCTACACTGAACGCATCTCCTTTCAGTGGAGGCTTTCAGAATGCTCCCACGCACATTCGCACGCAGCACTTCACTTGCTGTTCTTTTGACGGTCGCCGCGGCTCTGCTCATGGTCTCGCACGTTGCGCTGCGCGCCGCCTCGGACCCATGGACTTCCACGCAAACCGTCCAGCCGGCGGATTTGCTGAAGGAACTCAGCGACTCCAAATCCGCTCCCACAATTGTCTTCGTGGGCTTCAATCGCCTCTACACTGCCGGGCACATCAAGGGCGCGCAGAACCACGGCATGGCGGGAAATGAAGCGGGCCTGCTGGAACTCAAGACTTGGGCCTCCTCGCTGCCCCGCTCCACCAAGCTGGTCATCTATTGCGGCTGCTGTCCGATGGACCGCTGCCCCAACCTCCGCCCTGCTTTCGCCGCGCTTCGCGATCTCGGCTTCACCAAACTTCGCGTCCTCCTCCTGCCCACGGATTTCGCCATGGACTGGGCTGCCAAGGGATATCCCTACGATAGGGGCCAGTAACGCCCTCGCCCTTTGCTTGCACGCGCTCCACGGGGCAATCCGGTCATCTGAAAACCCATTTACACGTCTCGCCCTCTAAACAGTTACACTTGTCCCCATTCTTGATTTGCTGACTGAGGACATTATGAGATCTCTGACCAGACTGTTTTTCGCACTCATCGCGGGCGGCCTCTCCTTTGTTTCCGCTTACGCGCAATCCCAACCGGTCGCCCTCGATCTCAAAACTCCCGTTCCGTTCCGCTTCGTGGCCTTCGGCGACACGCGCTTTCACGATCCCGCGGACACCAAGCCCGCCAATCCCGAAATCCGCCGTGCGCTGGTTGCCGCGATTGCCCAGGAAAACCCCGTCTTCATCTCCATCGGCGGAGACATCGTTTTGGATGGTGACAACGCCAAGGACTGGCAGGTGTGGGACGCGGAAACCTCACTCTGGCGGGAACGCAAAATCCCTGTTTACCCCGCGATCGGCAATCACGAGCTGCACGGCGACCTGAATGCCGCTCTGGCCAACTATTTCCAGCGCTTCCCGGATATCCAGAAAAGTCGCTTCTATTCCACGCGTATCGCCAATTCGCTGATGCTCGTTCTCGATAGCAATCTCGACGAACTCACGGGCCCGCAGGGCGCCTGGCTCACGGCCCAACTCGACGATCTTCCCGCCGATGTGGATTTTGTGTTCTTTGTTTTCCACCACCCGCCCTACACCAGCTCTTCCGATGAGAAGATTTTCGGCGGTGGCCATTCCGCACGGCCAACGGAACAAGCCCTCGCCAAAATGCTCGAAGAACGCCAGCAACGCACGCGCGCGCGCTTCATCGTCTTCAACGGCCATGTCCACAACTACGAGCGCCACGAACACGGCGGCGTCACTTATTTCGTCACAGGCGGTGGCGGCGCGCGTCCCTATCTCATCCAGCGCGCGCCCGACGATCCCTACAAAGACATGGGCATTAACTACCACTACCTTCTCGTCGAGGTCGATCGCACCGCCGTGGAAATCACCATGCACAAGGTCGAGATCAAGGATGGCTCACCCATCTGGTCCACGCCAGACAGCGTGACCATCCGCGTACCCGCCGCCGCTGCCAAGGCCGCCGCTGGCAAAGCGCGATAATCGCTTCGCCGATTTCAACTGCCGGCCCGCCCTGCAACCGGCGCCACCACCCAAACGTACTCCAGCACTTCGCTTCCCGTGTTCGTTACGTTGTGTTTTGTACCCGGAGGAATGTACGCCATCCGGTGCGCGCTCACAGGCATATCCGCGTGACCCTCCACATTCGCTACGCCGCTCCCCCGCAGAATCACTAGCGCCTCTTCGTTCTGCCCGGTCGAATGCCAGCCCACGCTCTCTCCGGGTTTCAAACGCACCGAGCCGCCTCGCATCCCCGCCGTCTGTGGCGCGCCTTTCAGCAACGGACAATCTCCTCCGGCGCACTCCAGCGAAAACGTCATCGGCTCCTTTTTCCCCGCTGGCCCCTGCGCCCATATCCCGATCCCTAGAAACGCCAGAGCTCCCAGCGTGCTCCACACCAGTTTTTTCTTCATGCCTTCTCCTCGAGCTATTCCATTCCCCCCATGATCTTGGCTTCGTTTACACTAAACTCGCAAGTCCAGGCCCGTTCTCCCCATTTTTCTCTCGGCACTTTCCGGGCTAGACTATCGCTTCCCAATTCTCCGCCGAGTTTTCTCCGCCGGAGGTTCGCCATGCTGCGCCAGTTTGCCCAAGGTGGGTTTCACCCATGAACATCGATCAGCTTCGCAAGCTCTGCCTCTCCTTCCCTGCTGCCACCGAGCAGATCCAGTGGGGTGACGATCTTCTCTTCAAGGTTGCCGGCAAAATGTTCGCCGTCACGGCGCTGGAACCAGCCCGCGTGTGGCTCTCGCTCAAAGTGACGCCAGAAAACTTCGCGGAACTCACGGAGCGTCCCGGCATCATCCCCGCCCCGTATCTCGCGCGCGCCAAGTGGATTGCCCTCGAATCCCGCGACGCCCTTTCCGCCGCGGAACTCGCGACCCTGCTTCGCTCCTCCTATGACCTGGTCGTTGCCAAGCTCCCGCGCAAAACGCGCGACGCCATTCTGCGCGGCTATTCGCGCGCCTCTTCTAACAGCCGCGTGCCTCACAAACGGAATCGCCGCAAGTCACCAGCCGCCAAAGAGCGCGCCAACTAAATGCGCGCCTCCGAACTAGCACCAGCACACACGTACTTCGCCGTACGCGCCACGCCTTTCACTCTTGTTCGGAGTTTTCGTGCAGGAGGGCTCTTCGAATTCTCAGCTTCTGTGCCGCTTCTCTACGCCATCGCCTTGGAGCCCGCCGCCCGCCGCAAGGGGCGCGCGCCAGGCACCGGAAATGTCATCTTCCAAAAATTGGTTTCCGCATTCACAAATTCCAGCCCTACGCTCAGCTTGCCGTCCCGCTCTCTCTTCACGTACACGACGCGTGTTTCCACCGACCGGCTGGTGTTTTCGTTCACTAGCAGCAGTTCCTGGCCCGCCAGGACCGGCTCGTCCATGGCGAGCAACGCGCCCTGTTTGTTGACCGATCGTGTCATCGCACGGACGCAGAACTTCTCGCCCATCTCATTCTGCCCGTGCACCACAACCGGCAGCGACATGGCCACGCGCAGAGTCCGTCTGCGCTCGCGGTATCGAAAATGTAGTACGCCCATGGGGACCTTCCTACTCCTCAGATCTTACGTCTTACGGTCCGCCTCCAACCGACACCGATGACCTTCCTAAAAGCACCCAGCGGCAGTTCTTGGACCTGTTCTGTGCTTCCTCGGAAGAATCTTTCGTGCGGCTGACTCTGCGGGTATTCTGCCTTGCAGCACGCCTCCGGACAATAGCTGAGCGGTACTAAAATACTCCGTTCCATTTCAGTACGCTAGTACTTCTCAGAAGTTTTTTGGTTTTTACATGGATCAGCAACAACCGTTACTCACAATGGAATCCGGGAACGATGTAAGGGACTCCTTAAACGTCCACCAAACTCATTGATTGCACAGACCTTAATCCTGCGGTTTGGGATCAAAAAGCCACGGCATCCAATGAACTGCTGCCTGAGTCGATTCCATAGAACGCAGTCCTAGCAGTCCTACACGTTAAACTCTCGCAGCCCATCGGAAATCAGGCTGTCCAATGAAGGCGCTACCGGATAGTTTCCGAGTTGCCGACCAACCGCCAACTGGTCGGCCGATTCTGGGGTTGTAAGTGCAATGGCGAATGTTACGCCGACTACCAACCAATGACTGTTAGGGCTAGGGAGTTGTAGAATTTAGAGCAAAACGGCAGCGAAGCAAGGAGAGCCCCATGAAACCCGACGGCCGAATACTCGTAGTGGGGGCAGGGGTCAACGGCTCTGTTTGTGCTGCGGCGCTGCAAAGGGCAGGCTACGATGTCACCGTTCTTGCCCGTGGGAAGCGGTTCGAAGAACTACAGGAGCGGGGTATCGAAATAGAAGACCCGCTCAAAGGCACGCGCACGGTGACGCATGTGCCGGTCGTAGACCGACTGGCGTCTGAAGACATCTATGAATATGTACTCGTCGTCGTTCGCAAGAATCAGGTACGGGATCTTTTGCCCGTTCTCGCTCAAAACCAGTCGCAGTCGGTTGTATTCATGGTTAACACGGCTTCGGGCCCTGATGAGTGGATTGCGGCGCTCGGCGCGAAACGCGTGATGCTAGGCTTTGCTTTCGCCGGGGGCAGGCGCGAGGGCAGCTTAATCCGGGCGATGCGAGCGAGGGGGCATGGCACCCCATTTGGAGAAGCAAATGGTGCGATCACCGAAAGGCTGACCAGGCTGGTCAGCATCCTCAACCGCGCCGGCCTCAAGGCCAAGGCGATTGCGGACATGCCCGACTGGCTTGTCACACACGCTGCCATGGTAGCCCCTCTGGCGATGTTTCTTCTCAAGCATGGCTGCGATACCTACGCCCTGGCTCGTTCCCGGGAGGATATGGGAATGCTCGCGGATGCGATGCGCGAGACGCTCGCCGTGCTTCGCGCAAACGGCCGCCGCATCGTTCCCCACAGCGCAGTTCTCCTCGATGTACTTCCACGATTCGTCGTGACGAGCTTCTTTCGCGCGTTCATGTCCTCCAGATATGCCGAAATTGGCGCTGGTTGGCACTGCTCGCAAGCACCGGATGAGATGCTTCAACT
>Ga0074044_10002976_pt1 | contig 14636 bp, 10 predicted proteins | sample BogForMeECP23OM1_FD_94443 | JGI IMG/M metagenome (GOLD analysis project Ga0074044, IMG submission 94443) | Bog forest soil microbial communities from Calvert Island, British Columbia, Canada - Bog Forest MetaG ECP23OM1 | ecosystem: Environmental > Terrestrial > Soil > Wetlands ... | reverse complement strand
GCTGGGACACAGTCAAGACAGTGGATCAGATTGGCAAGAATTTTGACGCCATGAACCTGTTCCTCGGCAGCGTCGGGCTGGTTACGCTGGCTTTGGGCGCGATCGGGATCGTCAACATCATGCTCGTCGCCGTGGCTGACCGGACCCGCGAAATCGGCCTGCGCAAGGCCGTCGGCGCCACCAACACCAGTATCATGTTCCAGTTTTTCGTGGAAGGAGCATTTCTCACGCTGCTGAGCGGAGGCATCGGCATTGCCGGCGCCGCGGGGCTCATGGCCTTGCTCTCCAACGTCAGCCTCGGCGACGGCTTCGACCCACCGAAACTGGTCGCCTCCACCGCAATCCTGGCAGTGGTTTCGCTCGGCATCGCTGGCGTGGGCGCCGGACTGTATCCCGCGCGGCGCGCCGCCAGGCTCGAACCGGTGGAGGCCCTGCGCAAGGAATAAAGCGCAAGAATCTACGAATAAGAATTATGTACAGCGATCTTCTACAACAAGCCTACTCCGCCATGCGTCACGACTTGCGCCGCACCGTGCTGACCATGGCAGGCATGGCTTGGGGCATTGCCACCGTCGTGCTGCTGCTTTCCTACGGCAACGGCTTCGGCAAGGCCATCGAAACCATCTTCGAAAGCTTTGGCGCCACTTCCGTGGGCGTCTTTCCCGGCCGCACTTCGCAGCAGGCAGGAGGTAACAAAGCTGGCGTTCAAGTTCGTTTCACCAACGACGATGTCGAACTGCTTCGCAACAACATCCCACTCTGCCGTCATGTGGTGCGCATGCTGCAGAAAGATTCCGTCGTGCAGAACGACAACCGTTCCTTTACCTTCCCGGTGATGGGCCTCGATCCGTCGATTCAGGCCATCTGGAATCTCGACATCGCGCAAGGACGCTTCCTCGACGATGCCGACAACATGCAGCACGGTCTTTACGCCGTCATCGCCTCGGAAGCGCGCGACAAACTGTTCTCCGGCATGCCCGCTGTCGGCCAGACCATCCGCATCGATGGCGTCAGCTTTGATGTGATCGGGGTTGGCGCGCCCCGCATGCAGGAGGGTGATAACGACAATAATCGCGTTATTTACATCCCCTACAACTCCATGGATGTGCTGAAGGACAATCACTACCTCGACGGCATGTGGCTCGACTCGGCCGGCCTGAGTCACGACAAAATGGATAAGACCATCCGCGACACGCTCGCCACGGCGCACAGCTTCAAGCCCGACGATCCGCGAGCCATCCAGATCTTCGACGCGCAAAAACAGCTTTCGCAATTCGGCATCATCAGCATGGCGCTGAAAGTTCTGTTGGCCTTCATCGGTACGGTCACTCTGGGCATCGGGGGCGTGGGCCTGATGAACATCATGCTGGTCTCGGTGACGCAGCGCACCCGCGAGATCGGCGTGGAGAAAGCTCTCGGCGCGAGCCGCCACCACATTCTGTTTCAGTTCCTGGCCGAAGCCATGGTCATCACCGCGGCTGGAGGGATCCTCGGAATTCTGCTCTCCTATGCGGTCTCGATCATGGCGGGGCGCATCACGTTCTATAGCGCGATGGCGAAGCATGCCGAAGCTGCGGACATCCGGCTGATTGTTTCGCCCATGATTCTGATCGTGGCCACGTCGATTCTCGCCGTGGTCGGCGTGATCAGCGGCATGGTCCCCGCCCTGCGCGCGGCCAATCTCGACCCCATCGAAGCCCTGCGATACGAATAGCGCCCTGGGCGCGGCTCCCGCACGCGGAAAAGCCGGAGCGGTGTTCGCCTCCGGCTCGATGATGTAATCCTCAACAACTGGACTTCTTGGCCTACTCGTCAGGCAGCGACTGTCAGCACTTCGACCAGATGCTCGCACACCCGGGTCTCAAGGTTGTACGGACGGGATGTGAACGGGACGGCCACGAACGGCTTCACGATCTGCTCGATCTTGGGCAGAACGTGTTTTACATACTTTTCCGCCTCGTGTTTTTCAGTCCAGAGGGAGATTACGAGAGTTTTTTCTGTGATGGCTTCAGGAACAAACGGCAACAGTTCGAGAAAACCCGGCTGCTGCTTGAGGATGGGAAGGACTTCCTGACGGATGGTCTGAATCAGTTCTTCCTTCTTTTCCAGCTTCGGAGTGAATTCAATAATGCGAGCAAACATGAGAGATTCTCCTTCTTTGGCGGGGAAGACGCTCGAAAGAGTCCGTCTGTCGGAAACGGCCCAGGCGAGCCCGATCCCCGCAGGATCACTGATTTGGAATGACACTCAAAACGGCTGCATCCTAGTCTGCGCGAGTGCGGCCCGCAGTGACGCCGGTTACTGATGCATGTGAGCGGGCACACACTCCGCCGATTAGAATAAAGCTGCACCTTAACAGCGGACCCATGGCCGACAACAACGGCGACATTCTCGCGCTTGCTGCTCCGCCGGCCGACGCCCGCGTAGCCTATGGCTCGGACCCAAACCAGTTTTTCGATCTCCGCCTGCCTTTACGGAAGGCTTCTGCTCCCAAAGCCAAGGCGGACGCCCCGCATCCCCTGGCGATCAATATTCACGGCGGCTTTTGGCGCGCCAAATACAATCTCGATCACGCCGGCCACCTGTGCGCTGCCCTGACGGCCAGGGGCGTCACGACCGCGAACCTCGAATACCGCCGCGTCGGAAATGAAGGCGGAAGCTGGCCCGGCACCTTTGCCGATATTCGCTCGGCCTACCGCTTCTTGCTGCAGAATGCGCCCCGCTACAACTTCGATCCGCAGAAAATCGTAGTCCTCGGCCACTCAGCTGGAGGACAGCTAGCTCTCTGCCTGGCGGCCCACGAGCCGGGGGTGAATCGCGTCGTCTCCCTGGCCGGCGTGGTGGACCTGCAACGCGCCTACCAGCTTCACCTGAGCAACGATGCGGTCATCGAGTTCATGCGCGGCACGCCCGCCGAAGTTCCCGAGCATTACCGGGAGGCCGACCCCATGCAGCTTTCGATTCCGCGGGCAAAGCAATGGCTGGTCTGCGGCTCTGCAGACGACATCGTTCCGCCAGATTTCAGCGTCGACTACGCGGCCGCCAAAAAGAAACGCTCGGGCGCAGACAAGGAAGATGTCAATCTCGTGCAAATCCCCGGCGCCGGACATTTCGATCTCATCGACCCCCGCTCGACCGCATGGATTTCGGTGGCCGACCTGATCTAGTCCACTCCCAGTCCCGACAACACTTCCTCCAGCATGGCGCCGTCGATCGTCAGCCGCCGGCCGTGAGTCTTCAAATCCTCCAGTTCATCAAAGGCACGAAATAGCCGCATCTTCACGGCGGCATACTGTTCGGCATCGTTCAACGCCCGCCCGTGGCTCTGGCTCCAGGCCGCCAGCGGACCCTCCGCCAGAAACACGCTCACCGAAAAGGTCACCTTCCGGTCTGAAGTCACGTCGAAGATAAATTCCCAAGCCGGCGCCTCGGGATCATCCGGCAACGCCTGCCGCTTGCCCACGAAATAGTACTGATAGACATACCCCTGCGACCCGGTGTAAGTCTTCAGCCGCCGGACGGTCTTGTTCGAATCCATCCCGCCATTATGTACGAACCGCGTACTCTGTAGCACTCCCAATCGCCCTAGCCCGCCAATGCTCGCGTAGGGGCAGACGCCCTCGTCCGCCCAGCCAGTGCCACAAACTCCCGCTAAATGTTTTCCCCCATCCAGCCGATATCTCCTCTCAGAAGAGAATCGCGCCATGCCATGGATCCCCATATCTCTCGGTTCGCTACTCGGCCTGGTCCTCTACCAGCAGTTCTGGATTTACCGGATCAACAAGAAGTTCAAACAACGCGAAGAGCTGTTCCAGATCGTCACCGAAAATGCCGCCGACATGATCGCCCTGGTCGATGTGAAGGGCCGCCGTCTCTACAACAGCCCGGCCTACAAGAGAATCCTCGGGTATTCCGCCGCGGAACTGGGAGAAACTGCATGGTTCGACCAGGTTCATCCCGACGACCGCTTTCAGGTCCTGGAGGCGGCCCGCGAGGCGAGAGAGACTGGCATTGCTAAACGGCTGGAATACCGCATCAAGCACAAGGACGGGAGCTGGCGGGTCCTCGAGTCGTTGGCCAGCACCATCCGTGACGCGAGCGGCCAGGTGGCGAAGCTGGTCATCGTGAATCGCGACGTCAGCGAGCGCAAGCGCGCGGAGCAGCAATTCGAACACAATCTTTCCCACGACGCGCTGACCGGATTGCCCAACCGCCGCGCCTTTCTCGAGCGGCTGCAGCGCGTCTTCGCCGGCGCCCGCCGCAACCCCGGGCATCATTGCGCTCTGCTGCTGGCCAATGTCGACCATTTCAAGGTTTTCAACGACCGGCTGGGAGCCGAAGCCGGAGATCAGCTTTTGCAGGAGATTGCCCGCCTCGGGAGCTGCCTCCGCCAGGACGACGCGATCGCGCGCCAGGAGGCCGGAAGCCCCTCCGAGCCCGCACTTTCACGGCTGGGCGGAGATGAGTTCACCATCCTTCTAGATATGGTCAGCGACCCCAGCAACGCCCTGCGCATCGCCAAAAGAGTTCAGAGCACCGTGGCCGAACCGATTCTTATCAACGGAGAAGAATTGCGGGCTTCGGTGAGCATTGGCATCGCCATGAGCACGGATGCGCATACGCGCCCCGAGGATCTTCTGAAAGACGCCGACGTGGCCATGCGCCGCGGCAAAGCGCTAGATGGCTCGCGCTGCGAAGTTTTCGACGAAGCCATGCATACCCGCGCCGTCGGCCGCCTGCGGCTGGAAGAAGACCTTCGCACCGCCCTGGCCGAGCGCCAGTTCCGCGTCTACTATCAGCCCATCCTCGACCTGGAGTCGCGGCGCGTCGTAAGCCTGGAGGCGCTTTTGCGCTGGGAGCATCCCACGCAAGGCCTGATCTCTCCGTATCGCTTCCTTGATGCGGCCGAGGACACCGGGCTCCTCGTAACCATTGGCCATTGGCTCATGCTGCAGGCCTGCCGCCAGTTGCTCGAATTGGATGTGAACGACTTCTCCGCCCAGCCCGTGAACCTTACTGTGAATGTGTCAGCGAGGCAGTTTGCCGATGCGCGGCTCGTGAACGATATTCAGAGTGCCCTGCGCGAAACCGGAGTTGACCCGTCGCGCCTGCAGTTGGAAATTACCGAGGCCGTCGCCGCCGCCGATCCCAGGCTCACCATCACCATCCTCGCCCATCTCAAGCACATGGGCATCGGCGTAATGCTCGACGATTTCGGCGCGGGAGCTTCTTCGCTCAGCGGACTCCGCCTGTTCCCCATGGACGCCTTGAAGATCGACCGGGCCCTGATCCGGGAGATGCACACCGACCGCACCGCCGCGGACATGGTCGAAGTGATCATCATCCTCGCTCACAAGATGAATCTGAAGGTTGTTGCCGAGGGCATTGAGACGGGCAAACAGGTCGAGCGCCTGCGTGAACTGAAATGTGAGATGGGGCAAGGATATTACTTCTCGCAGCCGCTCGACCCGAAAGCCGCGCTCCAGTTTCTACGCGAGCAGACGGCCGGGCTCCGAACCACCGGAGCCACCGCGACCTAGGCGCCTCCCAGGGGAGCAGTACAAGTTTTGTCTAGCTGAATTTGTTTTCTTTGCGTACTTCGCGGATTTTCTTTGCGCTCTTTGCGGTTAAAGGCTTTTGCTGACGCTACCTCACCCATCAATCTTCGCTTCGCGCAACTGTTTCACCGCAGTCTCCGAACTAACCGGCGCATAGTACACCTCTTTGAACGTATAAGACCGCGCCTTCGACCGCACCACCGGAAGAATCTCGATGTGCCAGTGATAATCCTCGTCGATCGTTTTCCAGTAGCCAAGATTCTTCGAGGGATGCAGCGTGCTGGGCGAAGTGTGCAGCACAAGATGAAAATCCTCGGTGATCGAGCGGACGCGCTGCAGCGTACGCCGCAGCAGCGCCGCCAGATTCGTGCGCAGGCCGGGCTTGTTCAATCCCGTGCGTTCGAACGAAGCGTCGTGATTGCGCGGCAGAATCCAGGTTTCGTAGGGCACGCGCGGAGCGTAGGGGCAGAGCGCGAGATAATCGCCGCGAGCTTCGATCACGCGATGCGCCTGACGTTCCTCCTGCTGAATAATGTCGCAAAAAACGCAGCGCTCCTTGCTGACGAAATACTCCCGCGCCGCGCGCAATTCATAAAGAACCCGCCGCGGGACGAACAGCGTCGCAGTGATTTGCGAAGTCGGATGGCTGAACTCCTGCCCCGCATTCTTGCCGTAATCCTTGAACAAGCTCACATACTTGATGCGGGGGTCGCGCTTCAGGTCGAGAATGCGCTCCGCGGCCAGGCGCAGGAAATGTGCGATCTCTTCGTCGCTTGCGTTCCACAGTTGCCGGTCGTGGCGCGGATTCTCGACCAGCACCTCATGCGCCCCCACGGAACTCATGCGGTCATAGAGGCCGTCGCCGCGCCGGCCGGGCTCGCCCTCAATATGGTAAAGCGGCGTCGGATGCACTACCGAACGCGCCGACCATGGCACGCCAGGAGTGTTCGGCGTCACCGCGATCACCTGCGCGCTGTCCAGGCAGAAGCGGCAGGCACCTTCGGGGCGCGTCCCGTTTTCGGCGGGATCATCTCCAACGATGACCCACGAACGCGTGATGGGATCCTTGCGGAGTTCCATAAAGAAGGAGAACACTCGGAGAGAACTGCCGTCAACCCGCATTTCGGTAGTGGCGATGTTTGGGAAGAAAACTTTGCGTCCTTCGCGGTTAAAAGCTCTTGTACGCCTGGCGACCGCTGAAAGTGAAAGCATTTAACCGCTGAGTTCGCTAAGAAAAGCCGCGAAGGACGCAGAGAAAACCATTCTCCACTCCTACGCGGCACCACGCCCGCATTTCCTGCCGCATTTCGCAACCTCCGCACGAGAAATGCTGCAGAAGGCGAACGCCATGCTTTGTTATAATCCGCCGAAGCCCGCCCGATGATCAATGAATGACCAAATCGATGATCCCATCGACGATCAAATCGACGATCAACCGATCCAATCGCCGCTTGAACCGAAAATGACCGAGCCGTCCACTCCGCTCATGCGGCAGTACGCCGCGATCAAGAAAGAACATCCCACCGCATTATTGTTCTTCCGTCTGGGAGACTTTTACGAACTTTTTTTCGACGACGCCATCGTCGCCTCGAAAGAACTGCAAATCACTCTGACCTCGCGCAACAAAGAAAAGGGCATGGCCATTCCCATGTGCGGCGTGCCTTATCACGCAGCCGACGGATATATCGGCAAGCTCATCCGCAAGGGTTTCAAGGTGGCGATCTGCGAGCAGATGGAGGATCCGCGCCTGGCGAAAAAGTTAGTGCGGCGCGAAGTTACGCGAATCGTAACTCCCGGGACGGCGGCCGACTCCTCCCTGGGTTCGGATGAGAATAATTTTCTCGCCGCGCTGGCGCAGGTCGGCGACTGCGTGGGATTCGCCGCCCTCGATTTGTCGACCGGAGAATTTCGCGCCACTGAGTTTTCGGGCGAAGGAGCGCTGCGGCGAGTGCAGGAAGAACTGGAGCAGCTGCGCCCGAAAGAAATGCTCTATGGTTCGTCCGCACCCCTGTTCGAGCACAAGAGCGGCGGAGTCCTGATCGCCGAGAAAGCGCCGGCACCGACAGCGTCGGTCGCCGCGCAGGCCTCAACACCAAAGCCGCGGGCCGCGGGAGCAACTTGCACCGAGACTCCGCTCGACGACTGGATATTCGCTCCGGACCACGCCATCCCGCTGCTTGAGAATCACTTCGGCGTGTTGTCGCTCGAAGGCTTCGGGCTTGCCGGCCGCGCCGCCGCGGCTTCGGCCGCCGGAGCGATTCTCTACTATGTCCGCTCCACGCAGCGCGGTTCGCTCGATCACGTCGACCGCATCGGATGGTATGAGCGCCAGAATTGCCTGGTGCTCGACGCGGTCACAGTGCGAAATCTCGAGCTGATCGAACCGCTGTTTGCCGGCACCGATGCGGGCGTAACGCTCGTTCGCTCCATCGATGCCACGGTCACGCCCATGGGCAAGCGCTTGTTGCGGGCTTGGCTGCTGCGGCCTTCCCTCGATCCCGCCGAGATCAACGCCCGGCTGGATTCGGTCGAAGCCGGCGCAAAAGATTTCATCGCGCGCGAGGAACTGCGCCGCGCCCTCGACGGAGTGCTCGATCTCGAGCGCCTGTTGAGCCGCGTCACGCTCGAGACCGCGAATCCTCGCGACGTGCTGGCCCTGGCTGCGTCGCTGCGAAAGATCCCCGCAGTGCGAGCAGCAACAGCGCAACTCCCTGCCGCGCGCCTGACGACTCTGCGCTCAGCCATCGACGAACTCGGCGACCTGCGCGAGCGTATCGAGAAAACGATCGTTCCCGAACCGCCGCTAGCCTTGTCCGACGGCGGAGTGATCGCCGCCGCTGTCGACCGCGATCTCGACGAACTGCGCGAACTCTCGCGCAACAGCAAGCAGGTGCTGGCTCAAATCGAGCAGCGCGAACGCAGCCGCACCGGCATCTCGTCGCTCAAAGTCAAGTTCAATTCCATCTTTGGCTATTACATCGAGATCTCGAAACCGAATCTGCATCTCGCGCCTCAGGATTACGAACGCAAACAAACTCTCGTCAACGCCGAGCGTTTCACGACGGCTGAACTGAAAGAGTACGAAGCAAAGATTCTTGACGCCCAGGAGAAAATCGTCGAGATCGAGCGCCGGCTGTTCGCCGAATTGCGCACTGCAATAGCCGCCGAAGCGAAGCGAATCCGGCAGACAGCTCTGGCGCTGGCAGAAGTCGATGTGCTGTCCGCGCTGGCGCATATCGCCGCCTTGCGCAACTACTGCCGTCCGGCTCTGATTCCTGCTGCGGACGCTGGTGAACTTGAAATTATCGAAGGCCGCCACCCGGTAATCGAGCAACAGGAAATGTCCGGCGGGAGCGAGCGCTTCGTCCCCAACGATCTTTTCCTGAACGCCACCACCCACAACGTTCTCCTGCTGACCGGCCCCAACATGGGCGGCAAATCGACCTACCTGCGGCAAACGGCACTCATCGTGATCCTGGCGCAGATGGGATCCTTCGCCCCAGCCCGCTCGGCGCGCTTGAGCATCATCGACCGCGTCTTCACCCGCATCGGAGCCAGCGACAATCTCGCTCGCGGGCGCTCGACGTTCATGGTCGAGATGACCGAAACCGCGGCGATCCTGCACACGGCGACGGCGCGCTCTCTGATTCTGCTCGACGAGGTGGGCCGCGGCACATCCACCTACGACGGTCTCGCGATTGCCTGGGCTGCCGTGGAATTTCTCCACGCCCGCGTCCGCGCCAAGACTCTTTTCGCCACTCACTACTTCGAATTGACTGAACTGGCCGAGCAACTTTCGGGAGTAAAGAATTTTCACGTTTCGGTGAAAGAAACCGGCGGCGGCATCGCGTTTCTCCGCAAAGTCGAACCCGGCGCCGCCGACCGCAGCTACGGAATCGAAGTCGCCAAGCTCGCGGGTTTGCCCGACGAGGTCGTCCGGCGGGCGCGCGAAGTTCTGATCGAGCACGAAGTCGCAGAGCAGCAGGCGACGGCGCATCTCTCGCCCGGAGCCTCGCCCCCTCCGGCGCAGTTGACGATCTTCACGCCTTTGTCGCAGCCCGTGCTCGACAAATTGCGCGAAGTTGACCTGAATCGCCTGACGCCGCTCGAAGCGCTGAATCTTCTCGCGGAATTGAAGAAAGAAATCTGATCACGCCGAACACAAAAAAGAGGACGGAGGAGCGCCTGGCGCCGCAGGTGGGTCAACTGCTTATCGTCGGCTTCGACGGCACAGAGATGACCGCTCGCCTCGGTTCCCTGCTCCAGCGCGTCCAGCCCTCGGGAGTAATTCTCTTCACCCGCAACATCAAGAGTCCCCAGCAGACCTGGAACCTGCTGCGCGATTGCCAGAAGCTCGTCAGCGTGCCGTTGTTCACCTGCGTCGACCTCGAAGGCGGAACGGTCGATCGCTTCCGCGAAGCGCTCGGCGCTGCTCCTTCGGCGCAAGATGTCTTCGCCACGGGCGACCGCAAGCTCTATCGCCGCCACGGTCAGATCATCGGCGAGAATTGCCGCGCTCTCGGATTCAACTTCGATTTCGCACCTGTTCTCGATCTGGCATTCGAGGCGTCGCGCCCGGTGATGACTTCGCGCGTCGTTTCGGCCGACCCGCGCAAGACGGTTTCTTATGCCCGCGAGTTTCTCGCCGGACTGCGTGCAGCAAGAGTTCTGGGCTGCGGCAAACACTTCCCCGGACTCGGCGAGGGCAAGCTCGACAGCCACCACGAATTACCCGTGATCGACAAATCGCTGAAGAAACTCTGGGCCGCGGACCTTCTTCCCTACCGCACGTTACGCCGTCAGCTTCCGATGGTCATGGTTTCGCACGCGGCCTATCCGCAGGTAACGCGCAATCAGACTCCCGCATCGCTGTCGAAGATCTGGATTAGCGACATCCTGCGCAAACGCATCGGCTACCGCAATCTCATCGTCTCAGACGATCTCGAGATGGGAGGCGTGCTCTCGGCTGCGCCCGTCGGCGAAGCGGCTGTAGCCTTCATTCGCGCCGGCGGAGACTTGTGCCTGGTTTGTCATCGCGAAGACTACATCTGGCAAGCCTACGAAGATCTGTTGAAATCCTCCGAGCGCGACACGAAATTCGCGCAGCGGGTTGCGGAGTCGGCGCGGCGTGTGCTGGCCTTCAAGAAAAAGAATGCGGCGATGCTGCGTGGCGGCAAATTGCCGTCGGAGTCAGCAGTCCAGAAACTCAGCCGCGCATTGTGGGAATTCGGCGAGCAAGTTCGTTTGGAAGGCATGGCGTGAGTCGCATGATCGTGGCCGGAGTGATGAGCGGAACGTCGGCTGACGGGATTAACGTGGCGCTGGTGCGCGTTGGCGACGATTACGGATCGGATACCAGCTTCGATCTGCTGGGCCACGCCGAGTACGCCTACCCGCCGAAGGTGCGCGCCGCTGTTCTTGGCGCGATGAACGCCGACCGCGCCCGCGTCGCCGACCTTGCGCGACTTAGCTTTCTTCTCGGCGAGTTATACGCCGACGCCGTCCTCGCGACGCAGCGGCGATTTCGCGTGAAGCCCGAACTCATCGGCTGTCACGGGCAGACGCTTTATCATCAGGGCGAAAAGCAACCGTTCCTCGGGAAAAAGATCGCGGCCACCTGGCAGGCGGGCGAAGCCGCTGTGATCGCGGCGCGCGCAGGCGTACCCGTTGTTTCCGATTTTCGCCCCGCCGATATGGCTGCCGGAGGAAAGGGCGCGCCTCTGGTGCCCTACCTCGACTATCTGCTCTTTCGCGACGCGAAGATCGGACGCATCCTGCAGAACATTGGCGGCATCGCGAACCTTACCGCGATTCCGGCCGTCGCCGGTGTTGAACAAGTCATAGCCTTCGACACCGGCCCCGGAAACATGGTGATCGATGCCTTAACCGAAGCGCTGTTTCACCGGCGCTTCGATCGCGGCGGCCGCATCGCCGCCTCCGGCAATGTGATCGAACCAGTACTTCATCGGATCCTGGCCCGCGCTTTCTTCCGCCAGCGTCCGCCGAAAACTGCCGGCCGCGAAGAATTCGGCCGCGACTTCGTTCGCGACTTTCTGCAGAAATGCGGACGCGCCCCGAAGCAGGACGTCGTAGCCACTGCCACGGCCCTCACAGCGCGATCGATCGCCGACGCCGTGCGAAGTTTTGTTGTAGCGGAATCGAATCCACGAAAATCAAAAGCCTCGTCGGCTCCATCCGCGAATCATTCCTTCCGCGAACTGATCCTCTCCGGCGGAGGCGCGAAAAATCAGACGCTGCTCGCAATGCTTACCCAGGCCCTCGCGCCGATGGGAATCAATCTACGGCTCACCGACGAACTGGGCCTGCCTTCCGAGGCAAAAGAAGCCGTGGCGTTCGCCGTGCTCGCCTACGAAACCTGGAATGGAAGACCATCGAACGTGCCGTCGGCTACGGGAGCGAAACGTGCCGCGATACTGGGAAAAATCTCCTATGCGTAAGAACGGAATCTCGAACCTCGGGCCTCAGCCCTCAGCCCCGGGAGTTGAAGGTCCAGGGTCTGAGGTCCGAGGTCCTCGTCTCCGAAGACTCCTGACTGCCGCGGCTGCCTTCGCACTCTTCCCATTCCTTTCCTGCTCGTCCCGGCCCGATCCCAACACGCTGGTCATGATCATCGAGACCAGCCCTACCAACCTCGACCCTCGAGTGGGGCTGGATGCGTGGTCAGAGCGCATCGACAGCCTGATCTTCGACGACCTGCTCGCGCGTGGCAACGACCTGAACGTGGCTCCTGGCCTGGCCGAGCGCTGGGATGTTCCCGATCCCGTGACTTATGTTTTTCACCTGCATCATGGCGTCAAGTTTCATGACGGCCGCGCTCTAACCTCGCGCGACGTGAAGTGGACCTTCGACTCGCTGCTGCAAGGCAAAATTCGCAGCACGAAAGCGGCGGTTTACAAATTCGTAGATCACATCGATGCTCCCGACGATTTCACCGTGATATTCCACATGAAGGAGCAGGACGCGACGCTGCTGTGGAATCTCTCGGACGGTGCGGTCGGAATCGTGCCTTACGGCAGCGGCAACGAAATGACCGAGCACCCAATCGGCTCAGGACCGTTCAAATTTCTCAGCGCCGAGACCGACCGCGAGGTGGTCATTGAGCGCAACCCGGACTACTGGGGCGAGCCAGCTAAACTGGCACGCGTAAAATTCGCGGTTGTGCCCGACGAAACAACCCGAGCGCTCGAACTGCGCAAGGGCAGCGGCGATGTCGACATCAACTCGCTCACGCCCGATACGGTACACGCGCTGTCGCGCGAATCTTCGCTCGCAGTTGAGCGTGGCCCGGGGACAAGGTTCGCGTATCTGGGCTTCAACCTGCGCGATCCCATCTTGAAAAGCGTACAGGTGCGGCAGGCGATTGCCTACGCACTTGACCGGCGGCCGATGATCGAATACCTGTGGCGCGGGGAAGCCGAACCCGCGCGCAGCGTTCTGCCCACGGAAAGCTGGGCCTACGACGGAGACGTGCGCTCTTACGATCACGATCCAGCCGCAGCCAATCGACTGCTCGATGCCGCCGGATACCCTGCCATAAACGGCGTGCGTTTCCGCATCACGATGAAGACTTCCCAAGACGCAAATACGCGCCTCATGGTCGCCGTCATCCAGCAGCAGTTGCGCGAAGTTGGAATCGCGCTTGATATTCGCAGCTTTGAATCGGCCACTTTTTTCTCCGATGTGATTCACGGCGCCTTTCAGATGTACGGCCTGCGCTGGATCGGTGGCAACGAAGACCCCGACATTTTCGAATATGCCTTTCACTCGGCGAAGTTCCCGCCGAACGGCGCCAACCGCGGCTTCTACTCCAACCCCAAGGTTGACGCGCTGATCGACAAGGCCCGCCGCGAAATCGATCCCAACCTGCGCAAGCCGCTCTACGCCGAAGTGCAGCGCATCCTGGCCCAGGACCTGCCTTACATCGATCTCTGGTATCTCGACAACGTGCTGGTGCACACCCGTAGAGTGCGAAACCTGAAACTGAATCCAGCAGGAAACTACGATTTTCTGCGGACGGCCGAACTGACCCCATAATTTATTTTCGGCGCGCAAGTGGAATCGGCGCATAATCCAGCTAAAGCATAGTCACAAGGAGGAGGCCCGGTGGAAGGTGGCGCTTCCAGGTCGGCCCGGTGGATTCCGATGGCGGGTATTTTGTTCTTGTTTCTCGCCGTGTCGGGCGCCGCAGGCCAGCAGCCCGTCAACCTCCCTGAAGTTCCCTCGAACTTCAAGCTCGACATGGCAATTGCGGCACGGATGCGGCCGCAACTCATCGCGCAGAGCCTGGCTCCCTCCGGGAGCTATGCAACAGGCCGACTCGTGTTCGAACGCTTGCTGGCGCAGGTTCGAACGCCCGCCAATTTCGGGTTTTCCTGGACACTGCGCATCGTCGAAGACGATCAGTTGAACGCTTACTCCTCGCCGGATGGTACGGTCTATGTCGAGAACGGCCTGGCACAACTTGCAGGTCCAAGCATGGGGCTGTGGGCGGCAATCCTGTCGCACGAGATTGCGCACGTCACACGCCGTGACTGGGCACGCCGCTACCTTTACGAGCGCTCTCTGCAAAATGACACTGGCGGGGCGATCGTGTTGGGTGATCCCGGTCTGCCTTCGGCCTCATGGGCAACCTCTGAGAAAGTTTCTGAGGATCTGGCTCGCGCTTGCCGCCAATTAGAAATCGAAGCCGACCGCGAGGGGCTGATGCTGATGGCGCGGGCCGGCTATCATCCCGATTTCGTTCCTGCGCTGCACCATCTGCTGCACGCCCAGGGTTCCCGCGCCTCAACCACTTCGCTCTACGCCATGCACCCGTGCTGGGAAGAGCGCGACCATCAGTTGAGTCGCGCCTACCTGGAGGCCAGCATCCAATTTGATCGGCTCTGGCCGGCTCGGTACGCCTCACCTGGAGGAAATCCGCCGGTGGTCGTGTTCGCCGAAGAGCCCACGATCCGGAAGACCGGCGCAAAAGAATGGGAACTCCAGCTGCCGATTCGATGCCAGAACCTGGCGGGTGCGGTGGAGGTCGTCTTGCTCGCTGGCACGCCGCTTGCGAGG
>Ga0074044_10002975_pt1 | contig 14637 bp, 11 predicted proteins | sample BogForMeECP23OM1_FD_94443 | JGI IMG/M metagenome (GOLD analysis project Ga0074044, IMG submission 94443) | Bog forest soil microbial communities from Calvert Island, British Columbia, Canada - Bog Forest MetaG ECP23OM1 | ecosystem: Environmental > Terrestrial > Soil > Wetlands ... | reverse complement strand
TCTTCCTCGTGTACTGCTCAAAGCCAGTCATCATCGCTAGAGTCCTCTGTTTCATTTTCATTTCTCAGACACTCTAACTTGACCGGCTGTGGAAAGCAGAGAGCTTAATCAGAGTCTCCCTAGCTACTTTCCGGTGCAAAATAGCGCTTCCGGAGAAACTCATTCACGAGCAAAGGGCGATTCCCCGGTGTTGATTCGGTGAGTTGGCGCCGCTGCTCGGATGAAGGCGAGCGTCGGTGTTGCTCACGCTGGCTGCAGCGCCAGATGCCGCCCGATGTTGATCAGGTTGTCGGCGATCACACCCAGTCCGACCCATCGCGTCATACCCTGCAGTCCGTGGTAGCGAGAACGCGTCAGTCCGTGGCGCCGCTTGAGCACACTGATCCGCCCTTCGCATCCCGTCCGCCACTTTTGTCCCTTCTTGAACCAGCGCTGCTTTTCCAGTTTGCGCCGTTCTTCACTACGCGTGCCCCGATTCGGAATCGAAACGTACTTCACGCCCAACTCCTGGGCAGCTTCTTCATTGGCTCGCGAATAGAAACCGGCGTCAGCGGCTAGCCATCCGGGAACTCGGCCCAGCTTGCGCCGATGTGCTTCTATTGCGGGAAGCAGCAAGTGCTGGTCAGCCGGCCGCTCTGAGTACACCTCATAGTGGGTGATGATCTGGTGCTCTGCTTCCTGCAACTCGACCAGCTTGCCGAACTCGTTGGGCTTGCCCGCCTTCCCTTTACGGATGATCTCCGTGTCTGGTTCGAACAGACTAAACAGTTTGTCCGGAAATTGGGTCAGCCCAGCGAACACTCGTGCCTTGGTCTGCCGCACCACTCGGCGCACCTGATCGGCCATGGCTTCCAGCCCTTCGACCAGGCCACGCACACTCCTGCGGCGACCTGCGGGTAGAGCTTCGACTTCTTGCCACACCCGGCGGGAATCGTTGAGAATCTGTCGGGTCAAGCGCAGCAGTCGCCGATACTCTCGCTTACGCTTCAGCTCTCCTTCTTCCCCTTTGTGGCGTATGGCATGCGCGATGGCAATGACCCGCTTGCTCACGCTGCGCGTCCGGTCCCGCACTTTTCGCTTCAGACCGCACGCTTTCTGCTCAATCTGCTTCATGGTCCGCGTCAGCACCCGGGCACCATCGTTCAGCAACCCGCTGTCGGTCGGGTAGTGAATATTGCTCTCCACTACGGTCGTGTCTACCCGCAGCTTGCGTCCCTGTACAACCCCGCGTTGTTTCGCCAGCGCCACGATCCGATCGTGCAACTCCCGCACGCTCTCCGGACCAATCGCTTGCCCCAAGCGAACCAACGTCTTGGCGTCCGGTACTTTCTCCATGCCGATGCGGCAGAAACTCCGATACACCACGTTCGCCCGCACTTCCCGTTCCAGCGTTTCGTAACTCCAGTTGCGCACATGCTTCAGAATCAGCATGCGCAGGGCTACTTCCGCCGGCGTTTGCCGGCGCCCCCGAACCCGACTCTGCGGATGCCGCTTTCCTTGCGCATCGTAGACCACATCCACCAGCTCCTCATCTTCCAACAGCTCATCCACCACTCGCATCCACGGTTCCCACAACTCGGCGACTTCTTCGGCAAACAGACCTTCCCACACCGTTGGCTGCTCGTGTCGTAGCTTGATCACTCGATTCCTCCTCGCGCTTTGAGTTACTGCTTACACCACTTTCTAGCACGCACGAGTAAATCTTCACCCTGGAAATTCGCGCTCCTAGGTGACTACTTTTGCACCGGAAAGTAGCTAGCAAACTCGGACATGTTCACGTCCGACGTTAGCCACTACGGACACCGAAGCCGTTACCGCGAACAGAATGTCCGATACACGATCGATCAACACGACGCTGAAGACGACCATCGACAGAAACGCACAGCAGAGTCCAATGTGCCTTCCCACAGAAATTCTCCATTCGGCAGCTGGGATGGCTGAGAGCAACGGATTAGCTTCAGTCGCGTGCATCCGAGAAGAATGGTGCGCTATAAGAATTTCACGCGCTGCTCCTTACCTGCGAAAAGTAACGAACTACGTCGGAGCCCATGCAACTTTGCCACCTTCGGTACGCGCCAGGAGCAATACGAACATTCACTCTTTTAGGTCATATCCGAGCAACGCCTCCCGTTTGCTCATGTGATGATAGTCTTCGTCCGATTGCAGGCCTCTTGTGAGGCCGGCCACCATGCTCAGACGGGGGCCACGTGGCCTGGCGCGCGCATCTTTGTCATTATTTGCCGCCATCCCGGAGTTGTGCTAGTTCTTCTCTCAGCCCCCTGCGATTGCAATGTCATTCCATCACGTGATCGCGGAGAATGCTCTGGTGCCTTCGATGTGTAGAACCACGAGAATCTTCGCCTGTTTGTTAATGCTCGTGCCCATTCGATCGGAACAATTTCCTTCTCGAAATCCTGATCGGATGAGAGGGCTCCCTCCACTCGTGCTCTGGGCCTGGGAGAGGCCGGAGGACCTGCGATTCATCAACCCGCAAACCACAGCGGTTGCATTCCTAGCCGGTACGATCCGTATTCACGGCGATGATGTTGCCTTCCATCCCCGTTTTCAATCGCTTCTTGTTGCCGATCACGCCAAGCTTGTCGCGGTTGTTCGCATTGAGGTCGACCGGGACGCCACATTCGACCGCAGTCAGATCGACCAAGCCGCCGCTGCGATTGCGAAACAAGCTTTGCTGCCGCGCGTGGTTGCAGTGCAGATAGATTTTGACGCCACTCGTTCTCAGCGAGAGTTCTACCGCGCACTCCTTCGTGACCTTCGTCGCCGGCTGGGGTCCAGCATGCCGACCTCAATCACGGCACTCGCATCCTGGTGTCTCGATGATGACTGGATTTCGTCGCTGCCGATTGACGAAGCGGTACCCATGTTGTTCCGGCTGGGCGCTGGTACCAATGAGGTGGTCGGGCAACTAACTTCAGGTCGCGATTTTCGGCCCCTAATCTGCCGAGGGAGTCTCGGCTTGTCAACCGATGAGCGCTGGACATCACTGCCAACTGGACGACGGCTCTATGTTTTCCAGCCCCGACCCTGGACCGAGCAGGCAGAACTGGCGTTCTTGTGGGAGGTGCATGAATGGCGCTAACACATCTGAAACGGGTGCTGGTGGTGTGCAGCATCCTATGGGTGCTCGCTGTCCCGAGCGCCATCTACAGTTGCGGCCCTTTTCTGGAGTCTGCGATCTTCGCGTTCGCCGACCGGCCAGACGGCCCCGCCGAGAACTTCGCAGCTGGCAAGATGGGGATTGTTCGTCCGAACTTCCGTCACGCCTACTTAGTTGTGGCCTACCGCTATTTCTCCGCGCTGAAACTGACCCCTGAAGATCAGAAAGCGGCGCTTGACGTCTGGGACCGTAACGTAGTCCCTGATCATCCCGCCGAGGAGGACGCTATAGCAGGCTGGAGCAAGGCTCGAAACGGGATTCCAAATCTCCCGCCGGCCCCTGAGATTTCGGCCTACGCCGTTGTCTCCCGAGATCAGCCGTACTTCCAGTACGTGAATTGCCCCGGAGACGCTTTTCAGAATGCCATCCGCACTCTGGACAATCGAGTTGCTAAATTCGGCCTTCAGAGTGCCGATTTGCGCGAATGGGTTTCAGCTCAGGACCAGGTCTTTGCCAATTGCGGAGGTGAAGCACACGTCATTCCCCCAGCTCTGAACTCCGGCGATACCATGCTGCGTGCGGATCGCGTCTATCAGATCGCCGCGGCACATTTCTATGCGCGCGATTTCGAAGAAGCGGTCGCGGGATTTGATGCTATCTCCACCGACAAATCATCACCGTGGGTTGGTGTCAGTTCTTATTTGGCGGCCCGGGCCTTGATTCGCAAAGCAACTCTGGTCCACCCCGCGAACGAACAATTCGACCGCCCTGTCATGTCCGCAGCGCAAAAGCGGCTGGAAACGCTCGTTGCCGATCCACAAGCCAGTTCAATTCACGATGCCGCCATTAAGCTGCTCAATTTCGTTCGCTTTCGAACTGAGCCGGAAAAGCGGGTGGCGGAGTTGGATCGGATGATCATGCAACCGGAGTTGGGAAAAAACTTCAAACAGGATCTGTGGGACTACGTGGTGCTGCTATCGCATGGCGAGCAGGAGGGCGATCCGAGCGATTGGGTGCAAACCTTCCAAGCGGTCGGGAGATTCTATTCCGGTGTGCTTCGAGAACAGACTGCCAAGCAAGCGGTCTCCAAGTGGCGAGAAACGAAATCGTTGCCGTGGTTGATTGCTGCTTTAGCGGCAGCCGATTCGAACACCCCCAATCTGCAATCGCTGCTCACGGCCGCCTGGGAGGTTCCCCATTCCTTGCCAGGTTACCTGACCGTTCGCTATTACGCAGTCCGCCTGATGATTGCTTCGGGTCAACCAGGCGCCGCGCGCAAAGAACTCGATAGCCTGCTCCAGGGTCAAGCGCCAGATCTCCCGCTCGGATCGCGCAATCTGCTCAATGAGGAACGCATGAAGGTCTCAAGCAGCCTCGAGGACTTTCTCCAGCGTGCTCCAGAAACACCTGTTCCCGCGGAAGTTGATTTCAACACGGGCGAGGAGGTGCCTGCTGGATCCGCGGGGGACCAACCGAGCGAGCCCTTATTCAATCACTACGCGGCGCAATTTTTCCTGAAGCGCTTGCCACTGGCTGTGCTGATCCAAGCAGCGGAGTCACCGGCTCTCCCAAAGCGCCTTCGTCGCGAAGTAGCCCGCAGCGCCTGGGTCCGGTCAATTCTGGTCGAAGACTTGACTGCCGCCAGAAAGCTCCAGCCCGTTATTCAGGAACTCGACCCACCGCTCTGGAATGCTATGGCGCCATTTCGATTGGCCACCACCGATGTCGAAAAGCACTTTGCTGCCGTCTTCATCATTCTCGACAATCCGGGGATGAAGCCTTCGGTAACAGAAAGCTCATTGCGTACCGCAACACTGGCTGAACTGGACAATTACCGCGACAACTGGTGGTGCACAAATATGACTGCCGGAGCAAATTGGGGCCAGAGTTATGAAGGATATGACAAGGATATCAATCTCAAATTTGTGGACCGTGATCCAGACTTTCCTTTTCCGGAGTGGCTAACCGCAACTCAAAAATCCGCAGCGACGTCGGAATGGCGTAAGCTGTCGACCATCGGCACGGCCCCGAACTACCTGACCGAACAGGTCGTCGCGTACGCCAAGCTGCAACCCCAGGACCCGCGCGTTCCCCAGGCCCTGCATCTGGCCGTACGATCTACCCGCTTCGGATGCACGAATGTTGAAACCAGCAAGCTTTCGAAGACTGCCTTCAATCTTCTGCATGAGCACTATCCACAGAGCGAATGGTCTGCGAAGACGAAGTATTACTACTAACAAGAATCCGGACCCATTGGTGGGCAGTGGCGGCCGGCCGGAACCGCCGCCCTTCCCCCTATAGCGATTGTGAGAACCGGGTGTCGAGGTATTCGCGCAGCTTGACCGTTGCCCTGAATTGCAGGATGGGATCCAGTTCCCTGAAGGCAGAAGTGAACGCATTGGAGGGACTCCAGATTGTCCGCGACCGGAATTCCTCGTATCTCGGCTCGAAATACAAATCATGCACCGCCCGAGCAAGATGTTTCGACGCTTCCAGTCTGCCCTCTACAAAAGCTTCGTAGATGACAACCTTCGCCGTAACGTCCGTCAATTCACTTTTCTGCCAGGCTTCAACCTGCTTTCACATCGGCTCGAAGTTCCGCTGCATCCGGTCGACGCCAACTGAAATACGGTCGATGGGCGAGAACGACTTCGAGTGTTTCGCGAGAGAATGAACCCAGAAACTCCTCCACATTTGCGTTCAAGCTGGCTGACCGGTACCGGGAAACAGCGCATCCTGAGGTCGAGCACGGTGCACCAGGAGTTTCGGGTGCTCCGTCGCATGTTGAACGTGGCGGTCCGGAAAAAACTGCTCCCGGCGAATCCTTGCGCCGGGGTGGAATTTCCGGTTGCGGTCAAAGGCTTATTCCGGCCGCACTGTGTAACCTGGTCGGAACAGCGAACCATCGAAGCTCATGCTCCCGAGTATCTGCGCAACGTTGTGAGGATCATTACCGAGACGGGGTTGCGTGTCTATAAGGAGCTTAGGCCGATGAAAAAAGAGCAGCTTGATCTCGCAAACGCGATGGTTTGCATTCCCGATTCGAAGACTCCAAACGGAGTGGCCGAGGTGCCGTTGACACCTTTGGCCCTTCGAAGCGTTCCGCGATCAGTTGCGATTATCGCCATGCAGTCCGTATCTGGTTCCCAGAGATGAGAACCCGAGCGGACATCAACGGACTCCGAAAAGCGCCTGGCATGCCACGTTGCGGCGTGCCGAGGTGACAAGGTCGCTGCAGGAAGTAACGAGAAATCTTCCCGGCCTCATCCAGCCCTCTCATTCTCGGAAGGGTGATTGGTTTGGCCGCTTCGGCTCGTCGCAGACTCCGGCAATGCCAACCCGGTTGCTTGTCCCAACTCGACGGTTTCATGAGGCAGTGGTGCTCGGCGCCATTCGGTCCCGAAGCTACGCAAGCGAAGGGTTGGTTAGAGTGCCAACCATGATCCTATGTGAGACGCGGGCGGCTCGAATCGCACCGATGCAGGGAATCTGGCACAGCAGTTTCGCGGCTTGATGTTTGCGGGCCTCGGCCAAAAACTCGGGGCGCAGGTTGCGCCGCAAGGCCTGCAAGCCATCCAGTTGTGGTCACGTCAACTATTCCTGCCCTCAGGAACTGACTAACTTGGATGCTTGTCGGCAGAAGAAGCAACTCAGGCAAGTTTGGATGAGTTCATTGACGGCAGGATGCGGCAGATGCTTTTTATGCTACGCGAGAAGACACAACGGTTTCCTCTTCGATAAGGGGAGGAAACTAGTTTCCCCGGCCTCGTCGGACTAACCGATGTGGCCACGACTCCAGTAAAATAACGACCTATCCAACACGCATTACTGGAGGAATCCACTGTGCCCAAAACACCACGCAAAGCAAAGAAGTCCGCAGACCGGCACATAGAACGGTCGACCAGTTTTCGGCTCGGCCACAGCGTCCTCAAAGCCGCCGATCTTATAGCGAGAGAGGAATCAGCGGCAAGGGGGATAAAGGTATCTAGAGCGGACATCATCCGCGAGGCTGTCATGGAGCGCTATCGCAGGAGAAAGGTCAAACGGAAGGGATGAGACTCGGCAGCAATATTCCGAGTACGCTTCACGTGTGCCCAGGCTGCGAGCAAGATGTAACTTCGGGCATCGGCCCTGACGGCCTCCCTCGGCTTTGCGGCTCCTGTCAAAGACTCACCAAGGCTATCAGCGAAGTCGAGGGGGAGCAGTGCTACTTCATTCCCGTTGAACAACTATTTGGCGGGGTCAGGGAGCTGTCCTTTGATTGTTGATGTTGCCGGTCTCCCAGGTCTCGAAGCGCGAGACCTGGGGCACCCGATGTGACGACAGCTGCCTTTGCGGCCAGGCAACTTATTGGTGAGTCTTTTGGAACTCGGAAGCTACCTTGCTGTAGCCCGCCGGAACATTGAAAAGCGTGGGGTCGACGGGGTCGGAGGAGAAACGTGTCATCTCCATGCTGGACTCCATCAGTACGGCGGCGTTTTGCGGAGTACTGTTTGGAGCCCCGTTGGCCGGTGCGGGCTGGGCAGCAGTGTCCTGCGGCTTCTTCTTATGAAAGCCAAAGCCGCTCAGATTCCCGATGCCAGGGATGTGACTGGTAGCACTCGAGGCCGCGGAATTCGCGGCGGAGTCGGTCGCGCTGCTAGCGGCTTGGCCGGCAATGGCCCCTGTGTTAGGACCATTCGATGGCGGCAGAGGCGCTTCGGAAGCGGCGGGAAGCGGGCTGCCATCGGCCGTCGAGCCCATGCGCATGATCTGGGCTACGGGGACGCCCTTCAGTTTTGACATTTCTTTCGTCATGTCGGCCATTCCGGAAAACATGCCGGGTTGCATGGAAAGCATCTGCGGAGACATCGAGGGCATGGTACCGCCGAATACGGTTCCCATCTTGTCAGCCATTCGACGGTTGAAATCGCGCACTTCACTATAGCCGGGGATCTCGGGAGCCATCCACATATCGTTGGTGATAGCCATGTTTCCGGTCTGTCCGGACTGCTGGTCCTTGGCCTGCATCGTCATCTTCAGAATCGATTCGGATGCGGCTAAACCCGCGACCTGCTTGGTGGCGCCGGTGTTGGTCACAGTTACTTTGAACTTCATCTCGGGCGGCGGAGTGTTGTTGGTAGTCTGCCGAGGCGGCGTTTGCTTCGGCTCTGCCTGAGCTTTTCGCATAGCCTCCTCCATCGCCGCCTTCATTTCCTGGAAGGTGACGACCGAATACTGCTTCTTGGTGTGATCGATTTTAGTAATCGTTTCCTGGTCAAGATCGACGATCTCGGTGGTCTCTGGATTGATGTGAGCCATGCGATTGCCTTTGACCAGAATTGTGGAGTTGGTTGGGTCGGTAATCTGATGGGCCTGTTTGCTGAAGGCGCCGGCAAACTTTGCCATCGTCACCATGGAGCCGCCGGTAATCCTCGTGGTTTCGTCGTAGCGGAAGTCGGCGAAACTGGAGGATGGCAGCGCGACGCATAAGCCAAGAATCAAACTTGTTCGAATGTGCATGGCGATCTCCTCTCTCTGTGAGTCCAGCCGGATTTGAGAGACTTAAAGCTGAGATTCAGATCGGAAGCAGTTTACCGCAGAATCGGGCAATTGAGGTTTTGGGGTGGCAGAGCGCGGTCGTCGGTGAGTAATCCCAAGTCTCGAAAAGCGCGAGACCTGGGGTTTTCTGGCTTCGGGGGAGAAATTCGGCTGATCTAAGAAATTCAGCCTTGTTGTGACCTTGGCAGCTGCCGAGCTTTGCTCGGCCTGGACGGGCGAAGGCGCCCGTCCCTACACAAGCACGACACGAGCTTACGCGGTAATCAGGTTTTCCAGGGCTATTCGGCTTGGGATCACCAGGGTACAGCCGTTCTGCTGGATGAGGCGTTGCTTCTTGAAACCAGCGAAGAGACGGCTTACGGTTTCGCGCGAAGTGCCGATCATCTGGCCAATCTCTTCGTGAGTCAGAGCCATCTTCACTTGCGTGGGATTCATGGATTCAGTGTTCTGGTCGAGCCATCCCACCATCAGTCGAGCTAGCTTTTCGCTGGCGGAATCGGACAAGATCAGGTCACGGATTTCACGGCAGGTAATGGCATAATCCTGGCTGATGTGCTGGGTCACCCACAGGGCAATTTCGCCGTGCAGGCGCATGAGGCGCAGCAAATCGCTTTGCCGGAGGAAGCTGACTTCGGACGGTTCCTGGGTCTCGGCGGTGGCTTCATACTGGCGGCCGGACACAGCAGCGGCAACTCCCAATGGGCAACCGGGCTCGACCATTCGCAGGATCAGCGTTCGGCCGTCGCTGCCACAAATGGAAAGCTTCACTCGGCCGCGACGCACGATGAACACGCCTCGGGGGGCCTGGCCCTCGGCAAACAAAACCGCTCCCGTGGGGTAAGTGGTAGTGAGGGCTTCCTGCTCCAGGGCTTCGGCTATGACTGGAGGAAGATCGCCAAAAGTTCTGTCGGCTGGTGCAGCTTTGTGGGGATGATTTACGATATGTGTGGCCATGTTGTGCCTCCGCTCACAGCTACTTTGGCAAGTGCCTCGCCACTCTCGCGGTCGGATTAAGAGTTCAGCCTACTTCTTGTAAACTTAACAAAACACAGGCCATTAATTCTTTTCGCCAGCTACAGCTCAGCGATTGTTCACCGGGCTGGTGCCGGAAACTGGGTGCTTTCACACAGCGGTGTGTGATCTCCATCACTGATTACTTGGTTATGGGAACGACAGGCGTTCGGGAGCCTGCGCCTCATGGGTGTGAACAGTATGCCTTGTCACGAATCGTGTCAAGCTATTTGCGGGCATCTTTTTTTTTCGACCCCGGACGAGGCGTCCGGGACTACGTGTGCTGGGCCTCACCTTGAGTCTAAGGCTGCCTGGATTGTGTTCAGCAGAGCGGTACGGGTGAACGGTTTTTCGAGGAGAGTTACGCCGCGGTTCAAGACTTCACGTTCCGCGATGAGTTCACCGGTATAGCCTGACATGTATACGACTTTCAGGGTGGGGTGCGAGGCGTTCAGGCTCTGCACCAACTCGGGACCGCTCATGCGGCGCATGACTACGTCGGTTAACAGCAGATCAATTGGGTCGGGATGAGACTGCATCCATTCGAGGGCGGATTTTCCGTCATTCGCGTCGACCACCGTATAGCCGTGTTCCTGGAGGAGTTGGCGGGTCAGGCTGCGCATAATTTCATCGTCTTCCACCAGCAGGATGGTCATCCCTTGGCGTTTTGGACTGACGGCCTCGGGTTCAGGCTTGGATGCGACGCCGATTTTGTGATCGGCGCTGGGGAGATAGATCTTGAATGTCGTTCCGTGCCCGGGTTCGCTATAGACCATGATGTGTCCGGCGCTTTGCTTGACAATGCCGTATACCGTGGCCAGGCCCAAACCAGTTCCCTTGCCTACTTCCTTAGTGGTGAAGAAAGGCTCGAAGATGCGGGAGATGGTGGCTTCGTCCATACCGATGCCGGTATCGCTGACCGCCAGCAGAACGTATTTTCCCGCGGGCATGGCTTGATGTTGTTCGGCGAAGGCCTCGTCAAAGCGGACTGCGCCGGTCTCGAGAATGAACTTGCCGCCACGGGGCATGGCGTCGCGCGCGTTTACCGCGAGATTGACCACGATCTGGTCGAGCTGGCCGGGATCTGCTTCGACTACGGCTGAGGATGATCGGGGCACAATGAGAATCTCGACATCGTCGCCCAGCAGGGGACGCAGGAGCTTGCTGATGTCCCTCAAGCGCTCGTTCACATCGAGGAGACGAGGTTGGATGGTAGAGCTGCGGCTGAAAGCCAGCAGTTGCTTGGTCAGTGAGGAACCCCGGTCGATTGCCCTCCTGATATTCTCGACGTAGCGGTAGGGTTCGGCAGCGCGATCGATACGGTCGCGAAGGAATTCGCTGCAGGCGTTGATGATGGCCAGGACATTGTTAAAGTCATGGGCGACTCCTCCCGCGAGGCGGCCAATGGCTTCCATTTTTTGGGCTTGGCGCAGTTGGCCCTCTGCGCGTTTCTGGGCAGTCATGTCGCGCACGATGGCTGAGGCGCCTACGATGTCGCCGCTCGCGCCACGCAGCGGAGACACGGAAATGGAGACGTTCAAGTGGCGGCCGTCCTTGGTCACCCGCACCGATTCATAGTGCTCAGTGCTTTCCCCGAGGGCAATTTTGTTGAGGATCTCTGAGATCTCGTCGGGACGATCGTCGGGAATCAGGAGGGATATGTGTTTTCCGATGACCTCTTCCGGGGCGTAGCCGTACATGTGCTCGGCACCGCGGTTCCAGCTCGTAATGATGCCGTTCAAGTCTTTGCTGAGGATGGCGTCTTCGGAGGAATCAATAATCAAGGCCAGCTTGGAGCGATATTCCCCCAGTTGCTCGACGGTTCGGTCATACAGCTCTTCACTCGCTCGGCGCAGTTCTTCTTCGATTCTTTTCCGATCGCTGATATCGCGGACGGCGCTGAGCACGACCGTACCCTTCTCTGTGGATACGGGGCTGAGACTGATTTCTACGGGGAATTCGGAGCCATTGCGGCGTCTTCCGTAGAGCTCGATATTGGCTCCCATGCGGCGGGTCTTCGGGGCCTGGGCGAAATTCTCGCGATGATGGTGGTGCTCATGGCGGTAGTTTTCGGGCACGAGCATTTCGACCTTCTGGCCGATGAGCTCGTCGCGGTCGTAGCCAAAAAGCTGTTGCGCTTGAGAATTGACCTGAATCATGGTTCCATCGCGATCGACGGCGACGATGGCATCGGGAAGGGTTTCGAGGAGATCGCTGGACAGGAGAACGTCAATCATGGCTTTGACTTCAAGCGAGGACGCGGTCCGAGGGAGATCCGAGGAAGGTCGGGACATAAACTCCCCTTTCAAAGTATCGGTCCTAATTTAGCCGGAACCGGCTTGCCTGTAAAGCCGTCGGGCGTGAGCGAGCATATTTGGAATGAAATACTTCCGGGGCGGAATGTGATTTTCATCACAAGCGGGGGTGACTTTACTCACGGTGGCTGCTTGGGTGGCTTTGCGAAGCTGGTGTTGGAGTTAATTGGGTCATGCCAATAGTCATTTCACAGATGGAAATACTCTCCCCGAAAAGACCTGGCTATGATGCGGCCGCGAGCACAAGCAAGCTCACCGCGCCGCAGAAAGAACGCCGGCGTGCATTGGTTGTACCGCGTGAGCATGGGGCGTGGGGGATGCTGCTGGTTCCTTTGGCGACGGGTGCGGTGGTAGGGTGCGCGACCGGAGGACGCATCGCTCCGGTTCTGCTGTTGACGACGGCAGTGCTGGCGCTGTTCTGGTTGAGAACGCCAATCGAAAGCTGGCTGGGGACTGGCGCTTTACGGGTTCAAACAAGGCAGGAGCGGCGACTGGTGCTTCGGGTGATTGTGCCGCTTTCCATGATAGCCACGGTCGCTGTGAGCGCGCTTCTGTGGCAGGGGAAAAGCCGCGGAGTGATATGGCTGGGAATGACTGCCGGGGCTGCGTTTGCGGCGCAGATCCTGTTGAAGAGGCTGGGACGGACGAAGAGGCTGGCGGCGGAAGTGGTGGGCGCGCTGGCGCTGACGTCGACTGCGGCCGCAGCGTACTGCGTGGCCACGGGTCGGTTGGATGCAAGAGCGTGGGGGTTGTGGCTGCTGAACTGGCTGTTTGCTGCCGACCAAATCCATTTTGTGTGGCTCACAATCCGGGGAGTGCGCGCGGCGGGGTTGGGCGAGAAGCTCAGAGTGGGCTGGAGTTTCCTGGCGGGACAGATAGCGCTCGGAGGGATGTTAACTTTTTCGTACTATTCCCACTGGTTGCCGGGATTGACATGGATTGCATTCGTGCCCGTTTTGTTCCGTGGCTTGGTGTGGTTTGCGAAACGGCCTCAGCCCATTGTGATCCGGCGGCTTGGATGGACCGAACTGGCTCATGCGCTGGTCTTCGGCGTACTTCTCAGCTCGAGTTTTTGCCTGGTGCCGTAACTCGATGCAATTGAGTCTGATTCCGAAAAAATAAATAATAGAGCGCGTTTCTGTTTGCAGCCTCCTAAGCCATGCGCTCCTAGAGCGATTTATGAAAGATGCTCTGTCACTTGGCGATGTGCTGTAGTGCACTGCGATGAGAGTCATTTATCACTGCATTCGTAGCGCGATGGTGGTAGAGTTTGGCTCGGCCTGAGCTCCCGGCGTTCGAAGACATTGAAGCCTCTCTGGGCCGAGGGCCCCCGCTTCGCACCCGTTGTTATCTCAAAAAGAAAAGGAGCACTCCCATGTTTGCGCGTATTCTTGATTTCGAAGTGAAAATGGAAAAGAAAGAAGAGTTCGTGAAAGTCATGAAGAACCAAGTGCTGCCCATCCTCAAAAAGCAGAATGGCTTCCTGGAGATTCTGCCCTTTTTCCCGGAGAAGATGAGAGAGGAGAAGTGGATTAACATCAGCCTGTGGACAACCAAACAGGATGCCGAGCGCTATGAGAGAGAGTGGTATCCCAAGGTGTTTGACATCGTGAAGCCATTCCTGAGCACGCCGGTGGTGGCGAACTACTACAACCTCGAGACCACAGTGTGCGAGCATTTCGTCGAGACACTTGCCGCCTGAGGCGACCAACTGCGCTGGGACGAAGACTGATCCAAACCAACGAAACCCCGAGGCAGGTGCTTCGGGGTTCATTTTTTCAAGCATCCCGCCGCGAAGTTACTTTTCAGACTTGCCCACGTGCTGCGGCGCAGGATCCATCAGTCCGAAAAAAGTGAGTTGCGGCGTCATTCACCGCAACTCACGCAGTTCAAAATCTAGATGGCTGCGATTCCATTGAATCCTACGTTCTTCGGAAGGCCGCCTACGGTTCCAAGGTTAGTCAGGGTTCCGTCGGATTGGATTCCAAAGATACTGATCATCCCGATTTCCCCATCAAGGCTATACAGGAAATTGCCATCGGAGGTAATGGCGATGTCAAGATTGGTAGCTCCGCTGGGATTGGTCCCTACGATGGTTCCCGGCAGTGCGGTCAAAGCCCCATTGGCGGCAATGTTGAAGCCGGAGATGTTGGACGTGCCGGCGTTGGAGGTATAAACCCATTTGCCGTTTGGAGTGACTGCGTTCCAGCAAGTTGCGGCGCCCAAGGTTGGAACGCTGGTGCTGATCGCGGAAAGAGTGCCATTGGAAGCGACTGCGTAGGACGAAATGGCCGAGGCGTCGTGGCCTCCGGTGGGGCCGGTTTCGGTTACCAGGGCGGCTCCATTGGGCGCGAATGCGACAGAGAAAGCTCCCGGGCCGGCGCTTGCATTTATTACGATGGGTGACAACGTTCCGTTTTTCTCCACGAGAAAGACATCAATGTTGTTGGTTTCTCGTTCCGTGACCAGGAGGAACTGGCCGTTGGGACTGAAGGCTAAGGACGCGGCTCCGGAAGTATTGGTGCTCAGGAAACTCAGTGAATTGGGAATGGGGCGGAGTCTTCCGTCGTCGCTGACCCGGAAACCGACTACGCTGCTGCTGCCTCCGGTGTTGAGAACGTATAGGAGTTGACCATATTGGGCGACGGCGTT
>Ga0074044_10002974_pt1 | contig 14638 bp, 7 predicted proteins | sample BogForMeECP23OM1_FD_94443 | JGI IMG/M metagenome (GOLD analysis project Ga0074044, IMG submission 94443) | Bog forest soil microbial communities from Calvert Island, British Columbia, Canada - Bog Forest MetaG ECP23OM1 | ecosystem: Environmental > Terrestrial > Soil > Wetlands ... | reverse complement strand
CCGTTCCTGTTGTTTGGATCGGCAAAAACGGAGGTGGCGCTTTTCTTGGCTCGCGCGGGCCGGATCGCGCCCCTCTGATTCTGCTAGGGTCTTAATCGTTGAAGTCACCGAGTGGCCTGGAAGCTTTCGGTCGAGTTCTGGAATCGATAAGACCCTCAGGGTCCTCGATCGCGCTTCCAGCATCAGATGCGTGCCGAGAAAATACACGGCTCCAAGCGCGCTTCTCGGTACTAATCCGACGAACAAACCGTCAACCCATCGCATCGTACTCCAGCTAAACCGCCGCGCGGGCAGTGGACTGTCGCACGACGAGCTCGGGCTCAATGATAATCTCCCGCGGGTAGGAGTTGTCGTCGGGACGGGCAATCCGCCGCAGCAGCGCCTCGGCGGCAATCAGGCCCATCTTTTTCAGCGGCTGCCGGACCGTAGTCAGTTGTGGGCTGTGGAAGGCTGCGCTCTGAATGTCGTCAAAACCAACCACGGAGACGTCCCGGGGAACTTCAAGTTTATGATGGCGGAGCGCCCCAATCGCGCCGATCGCCGAAGTGTCGTTGAAGGCGAACAGGGCGGTGAATCGAGCCTTACGCTCCAGCAGGCGCTTGGTGACCCGGTAGCCGAGTTCAGGCGAAGCCAAGTCGCCTTCCAGTTGGACGGTGAGTTTCGGCGAAACCTGGAGGCCGAGCCGTGCCCCCACCTTGACGATCGATTCCCATCGGGCCGCCGTATCCGAACTAAATTCCTGTCCCTTGATGAAGGCGATGCGTTCGTGCCCCAGCTGCTGCAGATGACGCAGCGCGAGCTCGGCTGCCCGGTCGTGATCGAGCAGGATATTGGTGACCCCATTCGACCGGTTGTGACCGGAAACTGTGACCACCGGGACCGGGAGTTCGTGGTGCCAGGGAGTATCGAGCGCGATCAGCCCGTCCACGGAACGCGCCAGCAGCATGCGCGGATACTCGTCTATGAGATCGTCGCGATGGCGATGGCTGGCCACCAGATAAAAATAACCTTCCCGCAGCAGATGGCCCTCGATTCCACTCATGACCATGGCGGCATAGCCTTCGCTGACTTCGGGAACCAGAACGCCGATGGTAAAACTGCGCGCCGTGCGCGCCCAGCGGGCGGCAAAACTGGGACGGTAATTCAATTCGCGGGCTGCGGCAAAAATGCGTTCCTGGGTTGCCCGCGGAATAGAATCAGCCACCGACGCCTGGTTCATGACCAGGGAGATCGTAGCCGGCGACAGGCCGAGGTGGTCGGCCAGAACCTTAAGGGTGACTCGCTTGGGACGGCCGTCGGTCCCGGGCTGGAGTCGGCCGGACTTCTTGCGCGTGGGCACGGGCGCAGTCTCGCACACCTGGCCGCGCAGAGCAAGGGGCGTCTGCGGATGTGTGATTTATGTCCTTGACACGGTTTTGCGAACAATGCTATAAGGCCAACGGTCGTACTAAATCACTTTAGTAGCGATTTAGCTGAATACAGTTTTTCATTATTAGAGTATGGTTTTTCATCAACGGCCTTTTCAATTCCGTCAATTTCGCAGGGCTGTCCCGGAGGCTACCATGAGCCGTACCCGCATTCTGCTCCACCTCGCGCTGCTCCTGGCTTGCGCGTTTGTACTGACCATCTCGGCCCAAGCTCAGTATCGCGGCTCGATTCGTGGCACCGTCACGGACCCGCAGGGTGCTGTGGTGCCGGGCGCCACCGTCACACTGCTGAACACGGACACCAATCTGGCCATGACGGCCACGTCGGATGAGTCCGGCATCTACATCTTCAACGCGATTCCCGCGGCACACTACAAGATCACGGTCGAGCACCCCGGCTTCAAGACGAAGGTGCTCGATAGTGTGCAGATCATTCCCGACCAGCTCAACGCGCTGAACCTGCAGCTGGAGGTCGGCCAAGTCAAGGAAACCGTCGAGGTGACCGGCACCACCGAAACCCTCGACTCGGAGACCGCGACGGTCAGCGGCACCCTGAGGAGCAGTGAAATCGCCACCATGCCGTCGGTCGGCCGCAACGTCTTCATGCTGCTGCAGTTGGCACCCGGCGTCTTTGGAGACAACTCGCAGGGGGCCGGCGGCGGTGGCAATTCGCTGCCTGGCTCGGCGGGCCCGGGCAACCCCAGTTTATCCCCTGGCGTAAACCAGGGAATCTTTGCGACGGAGAACGGCCCGCAGATTGTGACCGGCGGGCTGGGCTACCAGCACAACGGCATTTCGATCGACGGCATCAGCACCGCCAGCGCGGTGTGGGGCGGCACGACCGTCATCACGCCCTCGGAAGAGGCGGTCGCCGAGGTGAAGGTCATCTCCAACGCCTACGATTCCGAGAATGGGCGCTTCGCCGGCGCTCAGGTTCAGGTCACTTCCAAGAGCGGCAGCAATCAGCCCCACGGCAGCGCCTTCTTTACGGCTCACCGTCCGGGTCTGGACGCCTTCCAGTCCTGGAACGGCACTACCGGCAGAAAGACGAGAGACGCCAACTTCTTCAGCCAGTTCGGCGGAAGCTTGGGAGCGCCGATCTGGAAGAACAAACTCTTCGGCTTCTTCTCTTGGGAGACCAGCCGCAGCCCCAAGGTGCAGGCGTCCCCCGGTACGGCATGGATGGAGACCTCGGCTTTTCAGGCCCTTGCGCCGTCGGGCAGCATTGCCGCCAAGTACCTGAGCTTCCCCGGATCGATTCCGAGTAATCCGAGCATCAACGACATCCCTTGCGCTAGCGTCAACCTCACCAGCACCTACTGCATCGACACGGGTCAGGGCCTGAATGTCGGTTCGCCGCTGACCACAGGTCTTGGCACGCAGGACCTGGGCTGGATCCAAGCCACCGAACCTGGTGTCGGTGGCGGCCTCAATGCGGACGGCCCTGCCGATATCGCCCAGTACAACATCCTCAACCGGACCACCTACTCGCTCAACCAGTACATCGGCCGCGTGGACGCCTACCTGACGCAGAAAGACCGGCTCGCCGGATCGATCTACTGGGTTCCGCAGTCGAACACCAGCCTTGGCACCCGCGCGTATGATCTTTTCCATCACAGCCAGGTCAACAACGCATTCTCGCTGATCTGGAACCGCACCATCTCGGCGACGTTCGTGAATGAAGCCCGCGTCAATGCAGCTGGCTGGCGGTGGAACGAAGTCAAGGACAACCCGCAGTCGCCGACCGGCCTGCCGGTCGACAATGTGGACGGGTTCCCCATTAGCCTGACGCAGTTTGGACCTTCCGTCGGCAGCCACTTGGATCAGTGGACGTACACGTACAAGGACGTGGCGACCAAGGTTCTTGGCCGCCATACCGTCAAGTTCGGCGGCGAACTCACGCGGCTGTTTTACCTCCAAACCTGCGAGGGCTGCGCCGTGCCAAGCTACAACTTCTATAACATCTGGGATTTCCTGAACGATGCTCCCCACTCGGAGTCGGCCAACGCGGATCCGGCAACGGGCATTCCCACGCCGGGCCGCCAGGACCAGCGCGAGAACCTGTTGGGTTTCTTCGTGCAGGATGACTACAAGGTCCGCAGCAATCTGACCGTCAACCTGGGTCTGCGGTGGTCCTACTTTGGGCCGCTGTACTCCAAAGAAAACAACATGTATCGCGCGGTTCCGGGCGCGGGCACGGCCTTCCTGACCGGTCTCAACGTCGTCAAGGAGAATGGCTGGAGCGCGCAGAAGGGCAATTTCTCCCCGCAGATCGGCTTCGCCTGGAGTCCGAATCAATTCGGGCGCAAGATGGTGTTCCGCGGCGGATTCGGCGTCAACTACAACCAGGAAGAGATAGCCATCTCCGCCAACATCTCGAGCAATCCGGGATTGACTGTGGGGCAGAGCCTGTCATCGGCCGGGCCTGGGTTGATCAACCCGTCGATTCAGTATGTCGTCGCCGCCAACCTGCATTCCCTGGTCTACCCGGCCAATCCAGCCTTCAAATCAACTTTTGGTGCAAATGGGCTGCCCACCTCCGGCTCGGTAGGGCTGTTCATCTTCCCCAACAACATGCCGACGACGAGAACCGAGCACTACTCAGCGGAGATGCAGTACGAGTTCTGGCCGAAGTGGACTGCCTCGCTGGGCTATCAGGGGAACAAGTCGCAAAACATCATCGCCAACGCCCAGATTGACGATTATGCGGCGGCGATGGGTTATGCTCTGAATCCGGCCATCCAGGGCAATGGCTGGGACAACTATTGGAACGCAAGCGGGTACGGCAACTACAACGCCATGCTTGCCGAGGTCAAGAGCAGCTCCTGGCGCGGGCTTCTGTTTGACATGCAATTCACCTGGGCCAGGTCCATGGACACCAACACCGGCCCGTACACGGAGGACATTTATCCGTATAACGCCAGCCTGAACTACGCCCCTTCCGACAACAATGTCGCGCGGGCATGGAAGTTCTACGGTTCGTACACGCCGAAGTTCTTCACGGGCCAGCCGGGTTGGATGGAGAAGACGCTGGGTGGATGGACCATCACCGGCATCTACAACATCCATACGGGATTCCCGTGGACCCCGCAGAATCCCTTGGGCTTGCCTAATGGCGGGGGCCTGTACTGTGGCAACTGCTGGTACACCAACGTGAACCCGGTGGCGATGTCGGGCGCCGGGAGCAGCACTAGCAACTTGGCGTACGAGACGGGTTCCAATTTTGGCGGGCAAACGGGCAACCACCTCTCGTACTTCACCCTGCCCACCCTCACGACCTATAGTTGCGACCCGGTCACCGGCGTCTGCGCCTACGGAAATGCGAATCCGCCGGCGGGCATGAAGCGCAACTGGATCACCGGTCCCGGATACAGAAGCCTGGATATGTCTTTGACCAAGGCTTTTGGCCTGGGGAAGATCCCCGTTCTCGGCGAAGGCACCAAGTTCGAGTTCCGCGTGGACGCCTACAACCTGTTCAACAACCTGAACCTGCTGGGCGGCAACGGAAACATCGATCGCAACATCGTCGATCAAAACTTCGGCAGGTCGAACGGCGCCCTTGCTGGACGTGTTGTAACCCTGGGAGCTCGCTTCGAGTTCTAGGATGTGTTTTCCGTACGGGAGGGTGCCCTAACGCCGGGCACCCTCTTTTTCGACCGTCCTTCGCCAAGCTAGAGAGCCGCGCCAAGGCGGGTGGCGGGTGGCCCACTCAAGCCCGGTCTTGGCTTGAGTGGGGAAGTTCGGAACTTGGGCTGATTAGATAACCGTGTCGGCTCCATGCCGCCGAGTAGACCTTGGGTTGCTCAAACAACCAAGGCTCGGAGGAAAGGAGCCGAGCACATATCGAAAACTCGAACTTCGGCACTGCCTCAAGGGGCCGAGCCGGTCGTGTCGCAACAATGGGACTTCGCTTCAGCTTCTAGCGATGTCTTGCTCGGAGATTCTGGGCGATGAAGCAGGATTCATCGCCCAGAGCCTTACCTTCTGATTAACAGTGCGAGGGTCCCGCGAGCGGCAACCTCGCCAAAACCTGCCGCTCGCATAGGGACTTCAATGACCAGACGATTGGGTGCGTTCCTACTGCTGTTGGGCCTTTTCTTCCTGAATTTCCCCGCGATTGCGCAACCGGCCGCCGAAACCGTCGTCATTGACGCCAGGGCTCCCGCGCAACCTTTCCCCCATTTCTGGGAGCACATGTTCGGCTCCGAGCGCGCCATCGTCACTTTGCGCGAGAGCTATCGCAACGATCTCCGCGATGTAAAGAAGATTACCGGCTTCGAATACGTGCGCTTCCATGCCATCTTCCACGATGAAGTCGGAATCTACGACGAGGACGCCCAGGGACATCCCCTGTACGACTTTTCTTATGCCGATCAGGTCTACGACGGCTTGCTGGCCAACGGGGTGCGTCCGTTCATCGAACTAAGCTTCATGCCGAAGGCGCTAGCCTCGGATAAGAACGCGCTCCATCCTTTCTGGTACAAGCAGAACGTCTCGCCACCCAAAGACTGGATTAAGTGGGACGACCTCATCACCCAGTTCACCAAGCACCTCGTGGACCGCTACGGCATCGACGAGGTCTCGCAGTGGTACTTTGAAGTTTGGAACGAGCCGAATCTCGACTTTTGGGCGGGCGATCCGAAACAGGCCACTTACTTCCAACTTTACGATCACACCGCGCGCGCGCTGAAGGCAGTAAGCCCGCGGTTGCGCGTCGGCGGGCCCGCCACCGCCCAGGCGGCATGGGCCGACGCCTTTATCCGTCATTGCGCGGAGAATAAGGTTCCCGTGGACTTCGTTTCGTCGCACGTGTACGGAAACGACAAGGCCGAAGACGTGTTTGGCACGCATGACGCGATCCCGCGCGACCAGATGGTGTGTCGCGCCGTGAAGAAGGTTCACGACCAGATCAGCGCCTCGTCCATGCCCGGCTTGCCTTTGTTCTGGACCGAATTCAATGCCAGCTACATGAATGAACCGGAGGTGACCGACTCGGCATACATGGGTCCGTGGATGGCCGACACCATCCGCCAGTGCGACGGCCTGGTCAACATGATGTCGTACTGGACCTTCTCTGATGTATTTGAGGAGCAGGGCGTGGTGAACCAGCCGTTCTACGGTGGCTTCGGCCTGATCGCCGAGCGCGGGATACCGAAGCCCGCCTACAATGCCTTCCGGCTACTCCACCAACTCGGAGTCGAGCGCCTGGCGGTTGCATCCGACTCCGTTTTGGCAACACGCCGAAGCGACGGAACCCTGGTGGTTGCGGCCTGGAATCTCGCGCCTCCTGGCGCTGTTGGCAGCGACAAGGAGGTAAAATTAACTTTTCGGAAGACGGGTGCGTCCCAGGTGAAGCTATCGCGAGTCGATCCCGAACATGGGGACGTGCACAAAGCGTACCAAGCTATGGGATCCCCGCGTTATCCAACCGAGGCGCAAATCCGGCAACTCCGGAGCGCCGCCAAACTTTCCGCGCCCGAGAAGCACGAGCTAAAGAATGGGTCGGTCACCATCAAAATACCGGCGCACGGACTGGTGCTGCTGGAACTGAAACGCGCTCATTAGAGGGGCCAGGGTTGAGGCATTCATGACACCGCAACGGTTGGCTCATCGGTTTACCCGCCGCGAACTGCTGCAGTATTCCGCAAAGTCAGCGCTGGCTTATCCGGCATTGAACTTTGCGGCTGCGATGGTCTCGTGCGGCGGAGGTTCCTCGTCATCGCCGCCACCGCCGCCCGTGAGTGATGACCAATTCCTGGATCAGATCGAGCGTGCCATCTTTCAGTTCTTTTGGGAACAGGCCAGTGCCACAACCGGGCTGGTAAAAGACCGCGCGCTGGCTGCCGGGAATGACACCCGCACGCTTGCAAGCATCGCCGCCACCGGATTCGGGTTGACGGCTCTATGCATCGGACATAAGCGTGGATATGCAGACGCCGCGCAGATTCAGTCTCGCGTCGCCACCACGCTTAGTTTCCTCGCGAATCAGACCAACGTTAACGGATTCTTCTATCACTTCATCGACATGAACACCGGCGCTCGCGTCCAGAGCAGCGAGGTTTCGTCTATTGACAGCTCGATGCTGCTCTGCGGAGTGCTCGCCTGTCGCCAGTACTTCCAGGATGCGCAAATCCAGACCCTGGCGACCCAGATCTATAACCGCGTCAACTGGCCCTGGATGCTCAACAGCGGTGCAGCGTTTTCCATGGGATGGACACCGGAAAACAGGTTCATCGCCACCCGCTGGGATACCTATAGCGAGCTTATGATGCTGTATCTGCTGGCGATCGGCTCGACGGCCAACCCGGTTCCTGCGTCCTCGTGGGATGCGTTTGCGCGTCCCACACTGAACTATCAGGGGCTGACCTACATCACCAACCTGGAAGCTCCGTTGTTCATCCACCAGTATTCCCATGCCTGGTTCGACTTCCGCAACAAGAGTGACAAGTACGCGAACTATTTCAACAACTCCGTGACCGCAACCACCGCGCACAAGTTGTTTTGCCTCTCCCTACAGAGCCAGTTTTCGGACTACCAGTCGAACCTGTGGGGCATCACCGCATCGGACTCGGCGAATGGGTATGCCGTCTGGGGTGGGCCGCCCGCCATGGGGCCGATTGACGGCACCATCGTGCCCTGCGCTACCGGCGGCTCGCTGCCATTCGCTTCGAGCGATTGCCTGGCGGTGTTGCGGAATATTCGTTCGCAGTATCCTCAGGCGTGGCAACGTTACGGGTTTGTGGATGCCTTCAATCCTCTGAGCGGATGGTACGATCCCGATGTCATAGGAATCGACGCGGGCATCGCCATGTTGATGGCGGAGAATCAGCGCACGAATTTCGTCTGGAACACGTTCATGAGTAATCCAGAAGCGCAGAACGCCTTTGCGGCCGTCGGGCTGAAGTGAAGCTCGACGTTTCCGCAGTGCGATAACCAGGACCGATCATCGGTCCAGGGGGATAGGTTGAAGCAGAAATTTGCCAGACGCAGTTTTTTTCTTCTTGCTCCCTTCGGACGCACCCTTTATTGCGCCCTCTTGCTTCTTGGCATTTTGAGTGCGTCGGCGAAACTGCTTTTCGCCGCCGACGCTCCTCGCCGTATTCCGGTTTCCCTCGGCGCGGATGATGTGCTGCCCACCGGCAACGAGTGGATCGCTCTGCCCGAGATCCGTGCGGGGGATGGGGCCATCGCGAGCTTCAATGTGCTTTCGATGCGGGACCGAGGTCTTCTCGAAGTTAGGGGAGAGAGCGGGATTCCTGTGCTGCAACCGTACTTCACCGCCAACGGAAAGCAACTTCAGTTTCGGAATCCATCGTGGGAGTTGATCGACTACTGGATACCGGTGGCCCACCTGACCGTGGATGAACTCGAGACCACCATCACATATTGCGCGCCGCCAGGGTCGCGCGGCGCTTTTATCCACATGACCGTCACTAATCGCCGGGCCGACAGTGTGCCGATAACGTTAGGCATGAAAGCCTCGTGGGGAGGTCTAAACCGGGTTACCTACCTGCCGGTCGCACTGCGGGGAGAACGATCGGTCGCGCCAGCGCCCTGGGTGGACTCGGCTGAGGTCTTTCCCTTCGTCACGAATGACACGGTATTTGCCTGGTCGTTGATTCATGAGGGTTCGTTGGCGCATTCCACCGTACCCCCGCAGTCTCTATCTCCTGCACTCGATGCCCAGCGTGCTGTGACCCTGGGGCCGGGCGAGACGGCGGAGGCAAATTTTGTATTAGGGGTGGGGCTCGAGGAGTTCAGCGCCGACCACTCCGCCAAAGCTCTCCGGGAACTAATTGATCGCAACGGCGCTGACACCATGATTGATCAAGCGGCGGCGTGGTGTAAACGCCGCACGCGCACAACCGGTCAAGGCGATCTCGACCTGCTGATGAACCGCAATTTTCTTTTCACTGCATTGTATGCCTGGGGAAGAACGATTGACACCGAACAGTTTGTCGGGGTCACATCGCGCAGTCCGCGGTACTACGTCTCCGCCGCTTATTGGGACCGCGATGCGATGCTGTGGAGCTTCCCTGGGTTGCTGGACATCGACGCGTCTTTGGCGCGGGAAGCGCTGGAGTACGCCCTTACGACGCAACTGCGGAACACGGGGATACACAGCCGGTTCATCGATGGCGTTGTGCTCGAGGACGGATTTCAGCTGGATGAGGCAGTGGCGCCGATTATTGCTCTGGCGGAATACGTAAAGCAGACGGGCGACGACGCTTTCCTGGCATCGCACCGCGCGGGGCTGCTCATCCTGCGGGACCGCCTGCTCGACCGTTTCGACCCGGAGAGCGGTTTTTATACCACGCTGCAAGATTCGCAGGACGAATACCAGAAGCGGTCGTTCCTGACCTACGACAACGTCTTGGCCTGGAGAGCGCTGCTAGATCTGGCCACACTCTTCGAGCGTTTGAAGGATACCGCCAGCGCACATGAGATGCCACAGCGCGCCGCCGCTCTTCGAAACACGATCATGAAGAACAGCATCTCGGACAAGGCTCCCAGCGCTACTGGCCCCATCTTTGTCTGCGCAACCGACGGTAAGAATCCGTTGTTCGCGGATGTTCCTCCCGGCTCACTTATGAGACTTCCTGCTCTGGGTTTTATCTCCGAGGACGATCCCGTGTTCATCCGCACATACGAATGGCTTCATTCGAAGAACTACGCGTACTCTTACTTTGACCGCCCCTACGGGCTGCCGGGCAGCTACCGGCTGCCGTTCACCACCTCCTGGACCGTCGCGGATCAACTGGCTCTGGCACGAGGGCGAAAGCAGGCGCTGAAGGTGCTCCGCGCCAGCGGGTGGGATGGCGGAATCGTCTCCGAAGGCGTAGACCCGAACTCGGCGGTGTTACAGTCCGGCAATGCTTTCGCCACCGCGGCAGGTTACGTAGCGCATTCCATATGCCAGAATTTCTGCCAAGACAACCAACACTAGCGCGACATTTCAGGAGGCTCGCCAATGCCCTTGGCCGAAGCCTTGAAATGGCGCCATCGGACACTCCGCCGCGCAGATTGATCTCACGGGTAGAGTTGCACGTTCAGCTCCATGAGTCCGGCGCCCCCCAGGGGCGCTGCAGAAAAGTGGTGAAAAGATGACAGCACCAAGCCCGCAATCGCAAGGCATCTCGACATCCTCCGCGCCCGGGGATTACCGCCGCCCGCTGGTAATCGTGACCACCCTGTTTTTCATGTGGGGATTTCTGACCTGCTTGAATGACATCCTGGTCCCACACCTGAAGTCCATCTTCGATCTGACCTACGCGAAAGTCATGTTGATTCAGTTCGCCTTTTTTTCGGCCTACTTTTTCTTCTCGATCCCGTCGGCAAAGGTCGTGGACTGGATTGGCTACCAGCGGACCATGGTAGTCGGCCTGCTCGTCATGGGCGCAGGCGCATTCCTGTTTGTGCCAGCGGCCCTTGTTCCCTCGTACCCGCTTTTTCTGACGGCGCTCATCATCCTGGCTGCCGGAATCACGGCCCTGCAGGTGGCGGCCAATCCCTACGTCATTGTGTTGGGCAAACCCGAAACCGCTTCCAGTCGCCTGAACCTGACGCAGGCGTTCAATTCGCTGGGCACAACCATCGCGCCCAAGATCGGTGGCCTGCTCATTCTGAGTGCCGCGCCGCTCGCCATGGAGGAAATCCGCAAGCTCTCGCCCACCGCTCTTCAGGCCTACCGCATTCAGGAGGCAGCTTCGGTCAAAATGCCGTACATCATCATCGGAGTGGCCCTGGTGCTTCTGGCCATCGTGATCGGCGTTTCGAAGCTGCCGAAAATCGAATCGGCCCAGCACCACCTCGGGGAGAAGGTCGGCGATTCGATTTGGAAACACCCCAATCTCTATCTGGGCGCCGTTGGCATTTTCACCTATGTCGGGGCGGAAGTCTCCATCGGCAGCTTTCTGGTGAACTACTTCAGTCAGCCCGAGATTGCCGGGCTGGCGCCGAAAATCGCCGCCGGATACGTTTCCTTCTACTGGGGCGGCGCCATGGTGGGCCGGTTCATCGGATCGGCGCTTTTGCAGAAGGTCCGCACCGGTCATCTGCTTGGCGTCTGCGCGATCGGTACCGCCAGTCTGGTTACGATCTCCATGCTAACTGGCGGCTACGTCGCCATGTGGAGCATGATCGCGGTCGGGTTCTTCAACTCCATCATGTTCCCCTGTATTTTTACGCTGGGTGTCGCTGAACTGGGCCCGCTGACCGGCGACGGCTCCGGGCTTCTAAACATGGCCATTGTCGGCGGAGCGATTGTCCCCGTGCTGCAAGGCTTGATCGCCGATCGCATCGGTATTCACCACGCGTTTTTCCTGCCCGTGATCTGCTATCTCTACATTTTTTATTATGCGCTGGCCGGCTCCAAACCCAACAGCCAGCTCACTTCCCGGCGCTAGCGGCGGATACCGCACTGGCTTCGAAAGGGGGCTTGGCTTACCAGTCTTGGATGTGGAGTAGCAACAAGATCACGGCTGCTGCCAACGGCACGGCAAGACCGCTACGCAGGTTGCCCGTCGCTTTCGAAATCACTCCCACCATCCACGGCAGCACCGCCGGTCCCAGCGACGCTAAGGTAAACATCACCGATCCAATGCTCCGCGCGGCCACCCCGAAGCGATGCGAGAAGCGGGCCACTGTAATGGGATACAAGGTGGCAAAGCTCAATCCGGTGATGAGTGTGGCGGCAGTGACCCCCGGGAGGGTCGATGACCACAGCATTAGTCCGATCCCCGCCGTTGCGGTCGCAAAGCCCACCTGCAGCACGCGCCGCTCCGGCAGGTGTTTTAGAATCAGGCCTGCCGATGCCCGGCCCAACATCAGTGCCGACCAGAAAAAGGCCGGCATCATGGGTCCCATCGCCGCCCCGCGAGCTCCCATCCGGGCCACATACGAGCCAATCCAGCCACCTACTGCGGTCTCAGCCCCGGGATAGAGAAAGAACACCGCGGCGAACAGCCATAGTGTGGGATCCTTGCAGATTTTCCGCCACGCCATCGGGGAGTCGGTGGACTTGATCGCCTGGGGAAACGGCAGCTTGCGTGCGCTCGCTGCGAGCAGCACAAGGAAGACCGATACGGCCCCGAGAAATACGGGAATCAACTGGTGCCGCTGTGCCCACGCGACCAGCAACGAACAGAGCACGGCGCCCGCTCCCCAGTAGAGATTCAACAGACTCACTGCCGCCGCCCGAGAACCTGGAGTGATTTCTGCGATCATCAAATTACAGGTGGGGATGATGAAACCTAGGCCCAGTCCATACACGGCTACCGATACCATTCCCAGCCCGGACGATCCCAGGTAGAGCGTGGCCACGCCGCCCGCCATCAGCAGCAGTCCGGAAAGAAATGCCGGACGAAACCCCACCCGCGCCAATAGGATGCCGGAGACTTGCACGCCTGTGAGCGAGGCCAGGAACTGCACGAGGAAAAGACTGCCTGCCTGCGTGTCGTTGAGTGCCCAGCGTGCAATCAGGATGAGCAACATAGGGCCCAGTAGGGTAGTCAAGATGCCTGTGGGGAGAAAGGCGATCTGGGCGGTCAAGACCAGTTGCCGGTTCGACCGGAATTGAGGATGCTCATGCTGAGGGCTCGCCATGCGGGACGCAGTCATTCCCAAACACGATTTCGAGAACTTTCCAGCGTAGTGTAGCAATAACAACAGTGATTTCCAGGTTTGCGCGATGACTGGGCCATGGCAGGGCTGAATGAAAGCGCGTGTCGCGAAGTGTGGGAGATCTGCGAGGATCGCTACCAGAGTCCGTCTACCTCACTTCCCAGAGGATGCCCCGCACAACCCCGGAGTGTGAGGCTGGAAGCTCCATAGGCGCTTGCCGCAGATTCCGGGCGAATCACGGGCAACCCGGAGTGCGCCGGGCTAAACCGGCATGTTGTAGGGGATGCAAGAGCCCTACGGGAAAGGAAGTAGCGAATCCATCCTGACCTCGAGTCTTGCCGGGGACATCGCGAGGTGTTTCTTGAAGCGTAGACAGAGGCACCGGTGGGCGGGGCGATTGAGCTGCGAAAAGCCCGTAGATCAGGATGCCGACTCCATTCCGAGTAGGAGGAAGGCAATACGGCAGCCGCGCTAATCGCGAGTGGCTGTTCGGTCCTGCGTAGTCTGAGAACCCGCGCACGCTGAGAAACAACATGCACGAGAACCGGGAGATCTCCAGCACGCCTTGGTCTGACGATCAAGGCCGGTCCGCGAAGGCCACAAGCCGCACGGCGGACATGTACGTGCCGGAGAAGTCGGACTGTGTCGTACTACCTGTGAACCAGCCGAACAAGGGAGGGCAACCTCTTGCGGAGGCTGGGGAGGGAAGGGCACAGACGAGGGAGAACATCGCTCAATCGCACATGCACCCGACACAGAGCGGGAAGCGCATGTCCCAGGGGTTGGACGGTGTGCGGAAAGCAGCAAAGGAAAGAAAGCAGGAGCGGTTGACCGCTTTGCTCCACCATCTCAACGTGGAGTTACTCCGCGACAGCTTCTACGCTCTCCAGCGTAAGGCTTCGCCGGGTATCGATGGCGTAACGTGGCAGGAGTATGAATCCGGGCTGGAAGATCGACTCGTCGATCTGCACAGCCGGGTGCACCGCGGAGCGTATCGGGCAAAACCTTCAAGACGAGTCTTTATTCCGAAGGCCGACGGGCGGCAACGTCCGTTGGGCATCGCGGCGCTGGAGGACAAAATCATTCAGCAGGCCGTGGTGACGATCCTCAACCAGATATACGAGGTCGACTTCAAAGGCTTTTCTTACGGGTTCCGTCCCGGTCGCAGCCCGCATCAGGCGCTTGATGCGCTGACGGTGGGCATCCAACGGAAGCGGGTGAACTGGGTGCTGGATGCCGACATCCGTGGCTTCTTCGATAACCTGAGCCACGAATGGACGATGAAGTTCATCGAGCACCGGGTGGCCGATCGGAGGATACTTCGCCTGATCCGGAAATGGCTGAAGGCGGGAGTATCGGAAGACGGCCAATGGTCGGAGACGAAACTGGGTACGCCGCAGGGAGCAGTGGCATCACCGCTGCTCGCCAACGTGTACCTTCATTACCTCTTCGATCTCTGGGCTGATGTCTGGCGCAAGAAAGTGGCAAAGGGCGACGTAATAATCGTCCGTTATGCTGACGATCTTGTGGTGGGCTTGCAGCACCGAACAGATGCCGAACGTTTTCTGCAAGAGTTTCGAGAACGGCTG
>Ga0074044_10002973_pt1 | contig 14639 bp, 18 predicted proteins | sample BogForMeECP23OM1_FD_94443 | JGI IMG/M metagenome (GOLD analysis project Ga0074044, IMG submission 94443) | Bog forest soil microbial communities from Calvert Island, British Columbia, Canada - Bog Forest MetaG ECP23OM1 | ecosystem: Environmental > Terrestrial > Soil > Wetlands ... | reverse complement strand
TCGGCAATCCTTACAAGGATATCGGCGCATATCTGCTCGCCAAGGGTGAGCCCGACGAGGCGATAGAGTGGCTCGAGAAGGCCAAGCTCGCGCCGCGCTACGATCCCCGTCATTACCCGTTCATGAACCTGGGGAAAATCTACGCTGCCAAGGGAATGGTGAAGCGGGCGATCGACGAATTCGAAGGCGCACTCGCAATCGCACCCGGCGATCCAACTTGCGAGTCTGCGCTGGCGCAACTCCGCGCCTTATTGAATTGAAGTGATCAAGGTCGGAGAGCTCGCCCCCGATTTCACGCTCGCCTCGCATGACGGCGGAAGTCTTCCTCTGAAAAGTCTTCGTGGCGCCAAGGTGCTGTTGTGGTTCTTCGTCGAGGCCAACACGCCCGCGTGTACGCTCGAGGGCCGCGGCTTTCGCGACCATCAATCGTACTTCGACAAAAATAACATCCGCGTCGTCGGCGTGAGTTTCGACTCAATCGAAGACAATGCCGCCTTCGCCCGCCGTTACGAGTTCGGATTTCCACTTCTCAGCGATACCGATCATGCCGTCGCGATTGCATACGGCGCATGCGCGGGAGGTGACGCGCGGTATCCCGAGCGCGTGAGTTTCCTGCTCGACGAGCATAGCAAGATCGAACGCGTGTACGACCAGGTCGATCCTCGCGACCATCCGGCCCGCGTATTGGCCGACGTCCTCGGCGTGTAACGCCCGTCGACCAATCGGCATCCGAATAGCGGCAAACCGATGTCGAATTCTGACCGCTCGGCGGCATCGAAATGCCGCATCGCCAGTGGCATTCGGTCGTTTGCGCAACTGTGCCTATTGCAGACAACCGTTCAATGAGTGTCCCGATTCCGACACGATGGTCCATCTTTTGCTCTAAAAGCGTGGTGCAGCATATCGATACTCCGGCTTCAGGAACTCAGCCCGCGAAAGGCGCGACTGCCAACGGAGACGGGGCCGAGATGGTCTCGCTCGCGCATCTCGTGCATAGCGCGGACCGGCTCGGCGGCATGGTCGTACGCTCGGCGCAGGTGCGCAAGGTTTTGAAATCCGTATCGCAGTTGAGTCCGTACAAAGCGACCGTGCTGATTTCGGGCGAATCCGGTACCGGCAAGGAACTGGTCGCGCGCCCGCTTCATACGTTGGGTCCAGTTCCAAACGGTCCCTTCGTGACGCTTAACTGCTCCAACCTGGTCGAATCGCTGGCTGAGTCGCAGCTATTCGGCCACGTCCGCGGCGCTTTCACCGACGCACGCGATGAGTCGCAGGGGTACTTCCGCTCGGCCAACGGCGGCACGCTGTTTCTCGACGAGATCGGCGAATTGCCGCTCAAGCTCCAGCCCAAGCTGCTGCGTTCGGTCGAGACGCACGAGGTTCAGCCCGTCGGCTCGTCGCATTGCTACAAGGTCAATCTCCGTCTGGTCGCGGCGACGAATCGCGACCTGCGTGCGATGGTCAGAGCGGGACAGTTTCGCGACGATCTCTACTTCCGCATGAGCGCTGCGGCGATCTTCATTCCGCCTCTGCGCGAGCGCCGCGAGGCGATTCCGGCCTTCATCGGATATTTCATCGAGCAATACAACCGCTTGTTCGGCAAAGACGTTTCGGAGATCTCTCGCGCCGCCATCGACGTTCTATGCGCGTATCAATGGCCGGGAAATGTCCGGGAGCTTTCCAACGCCATCGAGAGCGCCGTTATTTTGAGCGAGAACAATCGCATCGTCGTATCCGATCTCCCCGAACAGGTCGTCGACGGAACCGGCGCCGAGTTGTTGAACCCGCATGAGGAACCGCCCGCCAACGGGCATACGCGCGCACCAGTCGCGCACCGCCTGCCCACGATAGATTTCGGCACCGAGCCGCTGGGCTTCCTGCTCGACGACGTGATCAAGAAGACCCTGGTGCGCTCGCTGGAAGAGACTGAGGGAAATCGACGGCGCGCCGCCGACCTGCTGGGCGTTTCGCGCTCGACGCTCTACCGGATGCTCACACGCTACGGGATCGCCGAGAATCCGCACCGGCCCTTCATCCAGCCTACTCTCTAAGCTGGAAAACTTCTGTTGCTTCGATCAGAATTCCGTTTCGATGAGAATGCGCACGCGCATCTTTGCGGCGATTGCAGCACTCGCAACTCTTGCCAACGGTCGTCCGACGATGGCTGCTTCGCCGTCGCCGGAACTGGTCACGCTGGAGCGAGAGGTGTCGCTCGAGCTGGCGCACGTGCGCGACAGCGGTCCCACCGATCCCGTCAAGCGCAAACAACTCTTCGACGCGAGCCAGTTGGAACAGAAGGGCGAGGCGGCGATCAAATCCGGCGACTACAGATCCGCCGAGGACAGCCTGCTCCAGGCGCAGGCGATTCTGCGCCAGCTCTCAGACTGACGCGCCGCTAGCGCATTCATCGCGCGTGCGAGTTCTGGTAAGTTCTAATCGCGAGTCTGAAATGAGCGGTTCCGATCAAATCTGGGCTGAAGCGCTGCGCACACTCGAGCGCGGGCAGCCATTCGCGCTGGCGACGGTGGTGAATGTGCGCGGCTCCACGCCGCGCGAAGTCGGCGCCAAGATGATCGTCCGCGCGGACGGGCAGTTCGGCACTATCGGCGGCGGATGCGGCGAGGCCGAGGTTTTCCGAAAAGCTCGTGTATTACTTGAAGAAAACGCCGACGGCGGCTCGCGTCTCACCGAAGTGGATCTTACCGGCGATTTCGATCAGCGCGAGATCGGTACCTGCGGCGGAATCATGGACGTCTTCGTCGATCTGTGGTCGCCGGCCCGCGACCTGGCAATCGCGCGCAAGCTGGCCGACGCCGCCGGCCGCAGCGCTGCGGGCGCGCTGGTGACCGTGGTTGATCCCGGTTCGCGCCCGGAAGTGCCGGCCGGGTCGCGGACGTTTATCGATCCTCGCGATGAGGGCGCGCGCGATGCGGGACCGATCGATCTGCCGGCCGCGGGATTCGCGCAGATCGTCGAGCGGACGGCCGACGCGATTCCCACCTTGCTCGAGGTCGATAATGCCGGCCTTCTTCAACCCGTCACGCATCTCGAACCCAATGGCGGCGTGCGGTTGTTCGTCGATCCGATTGTCGGTGCGCAGCGGCTGATAATCGTCGGCGCGGGCCATATCGCGGTGCCGTTGTGCGCGCTCGGTGCGATGCTTGGGTTTCACGTCACGGTGATCGACGATCGCGCGTCATTCGCGAACCGTGAGCGGTTCCCGGAAGCCGACGAAATAATTGTCAAGCCCTTCACGGCCGCGATCGACTCGCTCGCGCTCGACGGGCACTGTTACCTGGTTTCCGTGACGCGCGGCCATTCGTTCGACGAGGAAGTTGTGCGCGCGGCGCTGATGCAGCCGTGCGGATTCGTCGGGATGATCGGTTCGCGCCGCCGGGTGAAGGCCACGCTCGAACGAATCGGCGAGAGCGGGGTTCCCCAAGAGCGCCTTGCCGACGTTCACGCGCCGCTCGGCGTCGCGATTGGCGGCGAGACGCCCGAGGAAATCGCAATCTCGATCATCGCCGAAATTATCCGCGAGCGCCGCACCGACGAGCGCGACGAGTTCACGCTCGGCGTCCGTCTCGGCAGCCTCAAACGCTCGAAGTAGCGCGCCTCGATGCCGCAACATCTTGAGGGGATCGTACTGGCGGCGGGGGAGTCGCGGCGGATGGGCTATCCGAAGCCGCTCCTCGAGATTGGCGGGCGGACCTTTATCGAGCAGATTGCAGTGACGATGCTCGCGGTGGTGCCGCGAGTCGTGATTGTGATCGGGGCGCATCGCGAGCGTGTCCGCGCCGCGATTCCGCGCGATGCGCGAATCGCGATCGTCGAAAATCCAAACTATTCGCGCGGCCAACTGTCGTCACTTAAGGTGGGCCTGAGCGCAATTCAACCGGACGCAGCGGGCGCGCTGGTGCATCTGGGCGACCATCCCATGGTCCGCGTGGAAACGTTCCGGGCGATAGTCGATTGCTACAATCGAAAGGGCAAGCCGATAGTGATCGCGCGCTACGACGGCCACCGCGGCCATCCGGTAATTTTCGATCGCGCAATGTTCACCGAACTCCAATCTGCCCCAGAAGAAGAGGGCGCCCGTCACGTAGTAGACGCCGACGCTGCCCGGGTAGCCTACGTCGAAGTGAATGATCCAGGAATCAATCTCGACCTGGACACGCCGTCCGACCTGGCGCGGGCGGGCCTACCTCCGCCCCCCAGGAAGTGAGTGCTCGTCGTAGGGCCTGGTTCGTCGTTGAAGGTCGGGATAGTGGAGAGGCTGTCACAGTCTCTCTGCCGTTACTTCGCGTCAGCAGGGGCGAACAGTTACAGGACTTTGGAGCATCTGCGATTTTCTCTCCTAGTTTTTAACAGTCGGTTGCATTTTTAGGTAATCCTACGTATTTTAATGGAAATGCCGAATATTAACCGTAAAGCCAACGAAAGCTCCTACGAGCTTGTCGACCGGTTGATGACGGTGCGCCAGCTAGCTGCCTACCTGAACCTCAATGAGCGGACTGTGCTCAAGTTGGTGTCCGAGGGGGAGCTGCCGGGTGTCAAAATCGGAAATCAGTGGCGATTCCGCAAGGCGATGCTCGACGCCTGGCTCGACGATCAAATGCTGGGGGTCACTCCCCGCAGCGTCGACGTTTCGAGAGGCGCCCCCGCGGCCCGCAGGTTGCTCAATCTCGCAAGTTGCTTTCAGCCAAGCCAGATAATTCCCGACCTCGAGGCGAACACAAAAACCGGAGTGATCGAGGAGCTGGCGAACTTGGCGAGCCGATTGAAGCTGGTGAGGGACAAGAACTGGTTTGTCGGCGCACTTATCGAGCGCGAGAATATCATGCCGAGTGCGACCGGTAACGGGCTTGCTTTCCTGCACACGCTCAATCGGCATCCCGAGCAGGTGGTTAAGCCGTTCATGGTTTTGGGGCGATCGCGGGTCGGCGTCGATTTCGATGCTCTCGACGGTAAGGCTACTCATCTATTTTTCGTGCTCGGCCTCAAGTATCACGAACTGCACCTGCCCTGGCTGGCAAAGCTGCCGCAGATGTGTTCGCGGCCTGAAACGCTTTCGACCTTGATGGACGCCGCGACGGCGGAGTCAATCTTTGAGGCACTATCCGATGCCGAGCGTGATTTGGATACCTCGGCGACAAACCAGACTCAGCCAAAACCGCGATGACTGACCGTGATCGACGTACTAGCTGAGTTGGAGGGAAGACTGATCCAATGGAAGCTCATCAGGTCTGCGAACTTGGTCCAGGTACCTCCGTATGGGTCTGGATCGTGCGCGTGGGAAAAGGCAGGTGGTGGCCGGGTTCGGTGCTGTCCATCACGGCAGTTGAGCCCTTTCCAATGATCTACACCCGTTTCGAATGTCGATCGGCGGGGAAAAACGGAACGGACGGACCAGCCTTCGTCGGCATCACTACCACCCGAATGCGTTATCTTGAACGCCGCGATCCCCAGTTGAAAGGCGACGACCGGCCCAATTTTGTACCGAGCGCGATACTCGCCAAACCTGAGGAACGTGAGGCCGGACTCAACGACGTTGAGCATCCGGAAACAATGACCGGGGATGGCCAGGCAGCTCGCGTGTCATCGACAACTCCCGTCAAGAAGCCTCGGTCGAGAAAAAAGACCAAGGTTTCAAATCCAACCGTGGGTGCGACTGAAGTCGCGATCGAGACCTGACGCGAACGGCATCGATCGAGTACTAGCCGTCCCAAAGTGTGGAGAGCATTCACGCGCCTGTGATCGCATCTGGCTGCGGATTCCAAAAACGGCGAATACCAAATTCACCTCACCGAAGTATACAAACTGAGCCTTGGCTCGCGATTTGGGTTTGGGTCGTACACTTGGGCAGGGGACGATGGTGGCCAGGGACAGTCGAGGCCCTACAAGCAGTCAACAACAGGCCACGCGTCGCCGTGAGGTTCGAGTGCCGGCTCACCAGGGGACGCCGTTATTATCCGTCAGTCAGGGCCGGGCTCACCACCACTGCGATGAGGTACCTGGAGCGCCGCGATCCTAATATCAAAGGTATCGATGCGCCCCGTTTCGCTCGGTCTCGATACAGGAACGACCCGAGGAACTCGATCTTGTCTCTCGTCAATTGACCGCTGTATCCAAACGCGCAAACTGGGAAAGTGAGCGACGCGAGACCAGCCCGCATTCGTTGCCTGCCTTTGATTGAGACTGGGCCGCCGAAACCGTAGGGTTTCGGGTTCGTCTGGCCCAGGCGATTCAACTCCCTTATTCTATGGTCGGAAGCGTCCCCGCTAGGGGGCGGAAAATCGGCGAAGAATCGTGTAACCGTTGGCGGGACTGTGCGTATTAATAAAAAGTTATGTTGGGTGGCTCGGCGCGTCGAAGGGCAGGGTGGAGATTGAGCGCCAAACCCGACGAGGAACTGATAGCCGAAGTCCTCGGCGGGCAGAACGACGCTTTTGCCGAGCTTGCCGGGCGGCATCGGCCTCGTGTGGAGCGGTTATGCCGGCGATTTTTTTCAGACGAAGAGATGGCGCGGGATATCGCGCAGGAAAGTTTTATCCGGGCATACACCGCGCTGGCGTCGTATCGGGCGGAGATGCCGTTTGGCGGATGGCTGCGCGCGATAGTGGTGAACCTGTGTTACGACGAGTTGCGCCGCCGGCGGCGGCGGCCCGAGGAACTGGTCGGGGACTTCAGCGCGCCGGAAGTGCAGTGGATGCAGACGGCGAGCGTCGCGTCGCCGGAGGATATCGTCGGTGAGGCCGAAGAGCGGCGCGAAGCATACGATTTGGCGCATCGCCTGCTCGACACGCTCAAACCCGAGGACCGGATGGTGATGGTACTCAAGGAGAGCGAAGACTTGAGCGTCAGCGAAATCGCCGAGACGCTTGGATGGAGTGAGGCGAAAGTAAAAATTCGCGCGTTCCGGGCGCGGCAAGCGCTCCGCAAGCAGGCGGAGCGGAGGCTCGCGGCGGGACGCAACAGGTAACAGTCATGAATTGTTTTGAAGCACGACAGGAATTTCCCGCGCTGTGGCGCAAGACGCTGGCATCCGAGCGGCGGACCGAGCTGCTGGCGCATCTGAAGGGGTGCGAGAAGTGCGATCATGCGTTTCGCGTGTTCGCGCTGACGGCGCCGGTGCTGCATGGCGAGATCGAGCTACAGGCGGCGTCGCGAGCGTTGCGGCCGGCCAGGCGCGAGTTCTCGCTGGCGGACAGGCCGTGGCGATTTGCGTCGGTAACGCGCGAGGTGTCGCGGCCGAATCGATGGCTCCCGATGGCGGCGGCCGCGGCGATATTTGTGTTCGCGACCAGCGCGGCGTATCTTTCAGCGCGCACGCCGGATGAGTCGATCGGCGAGGCGTTATCGGTATCCGAGTCGAGCATGACTTCCGAAACCGCGGGCGACCCATTGGCGCCGGAGATGCCGCTGACAGAGAGCGATCTTGCCAGCTAAGTCGAATATCTGGTTCGGCGTGCTGGTCGGAATCTCGTGCCTTCTGATTGGGTTCGCGCTCAGCACCATGGCCTACCGGTATCGTTACTTGCGAGTGCCGGGGGGCGGGTTGATCGAGCGAATGGATCGCGAGCTCAACCTGACTCCGGCGCAACGCGATCGAATCGGCGACATCCTGCGCGATACGCGGTTCAAGGTGATGCAGGCGCGGCACGATTTCGATCATCAGCGGCATGACCTGTTCTGGCAGGGCCTCGCGCAGGTTCGCGGCGTGCTGACGCCGGATCAACAGAAGATATTCGATCGCGACTTCACGCAGCCCTGGGTGCATCGCGGGCACGGCGACGACCACGGTGGCGATCACGATCATATGCCGCCCGAGGAAGGCGCGCCGCCGACTGCGCCTCCGACATCGCAGTAGAACACCAGCGGGCTACTTAATCCTTCCCCACGGTTATTGAACGATCGTTCTGGAGTCTTTGCCTCCGGGTTGAGCCGTGTTAGTAGATCGGTTGGCGTCGGTTTCCGAACACTCACTGGAGGCGAGGCTATGAAGCGCACGGGCGTTCACCATCTGGGGCTGGCGACTCTCGATATCGATCGCACGGTCGAGTTCTACACCACGAAGCTGGGGTGGGAAGTCGCGTGGGCAGACATTATCGAGCCGGCTGAGGGCGGCAAGATCAAGCACGTCTTTCTGAACACCGGCGACGGCAGCATGGTGGCATTCATGTGTCCGGAAAAAGTGCCGGGCGTGCCGACCGAGTGGGCGACCGATATCAACAGCGCGCAGGGACTGCCGGGCGCATTCTACCATTTTGCGTTCCATTGCGACGACGTGAAAGAGCTTGAAGCCAAGCGCGAGGAACTGATCGGGAAGGGCATCGAGGTGACGCCGGTGGTCGATCACGAATGGTGCTGCTCGATCTACTTTCGCGATCCCAACGGCCTGCTGCTCGAATATTGCGCGACGGTCCGGGCGTTCACCGAAGAAGACAAGGTCATGAAGCATCACGATCAGCCGGGGCCGATGGTGAGCGATCCGGCGGATGCGAAGAAAGTTTACAAGACGCTGATGGGTCCGCAGTCTTCTCCCAAGGCGAATCGCACCCCCGTGTGAACGCGGCTGATTAACTATTGAAAAAGCGGCTCGCGATCGATTGCGATCGCGCGGTCGCTTTTCTTTTTTCGCCAGGGGATGCATTCTCCGGCTGAGCAACAATCCGAATCCGAATCAGGAGCGTTACCGATGGCAGAGATAGGACTTTTCGAGGCAATTTACTCCGCGCGATCGCTCAGGCGATTCAAGTCCGATCCGGTTCCCGACGATGTGATCACGAAGGTACTCGACGCGGCGATTCGTGCGCCGTCGGGCAGCAACCAACAGAGTTGGGAGTTCGTGATCGTCAAGGACGCGGCGCAGCGCAAGAAAATCGGCGACGTGTATCGCAAGGGCGGCGGAATTTTGATGGAGCTATACGCGAATCGCGTCAAGCCCGCGCACATGAGCGAGGATGCTTACCGCAAGCTGATGGCCTCGGCGACCTACCTGATCGATCACATGGCGGATGCGCCGGTGCTGCTGCTCGCATGTCTGAAGCAGACCGCGCCGACGGGAGCGCCGCCAAAACTTCCGCCCGAGATCGCCGCGGCGATGAAAAGCCTGGCGCGAACCTCGGGCTCGAGCATCTATCCCGCTGTGCAGAATATTATTCTCGCCTGTCGCGGACTCGGTCTCGGCACGGTGCTGACCACGATTCACACGTTCTTCGAGGACGAGGTGAAACAGATATTGGGGCTGCCGCCCGAAGTGCAGACGTACGCGCTGATGCCGATCGGATATCCGGATGGGAAGTTCGGCCCGATCAAGCGGCGGCCGGTGAGCGAGGTCGCGTACCTGGACAAATACGGCAACCACTGGAATGGTTGAGCGGTGCGGGAAATATCAGTCGGGCTCGTTCTTTAAGTCTTCGGTGACTTTGCCGGCCAGGTGGCGGACTTGGTCATGTTGCGAGAGCAGCGACGCGAGCACGGCCGGGTCGGACTTGCCGCCGAGCCGGTACTCGTCGGCGGCGTGCGCGAATTTCTCGTAGGCGTTCAGCAACTTCACGAAGTCGCGATGCGACGGGCGCGAGGACTCGCGCGGCGTCGAGGATGAGAACGCGTTGGCCTTGTTGAAGGCGTAATAGAACTCGCCCATCTCCTCGGACGACAGTTGACGATCATCGAGCTTGAAATAAGTGCGGCAGTAGTCTGCGAGCTTGTCGGACATATCAGAGAGCAGCGACACGTTCGCCTTCATCGTGCGGCGGTAGTCGGACGAATAGCATGCCGTGGCCGCGACAATGGCGCTCGCAATCGTGAGAAAATAGACGGGCCGGCAAAGACCGGCCCGCCGAAATAATTTCAACAAAACGCGACCACGAATTTTCAGCCGAGATACTCTTTGAAGAACGCGATGGTCCTGGCCCACGCCTCTTTGGAGTGCACCGGATGAAACGACGGACGATCGTCGCACATGAAGCCGTGGTCGGCGTCGGGGTAGAAGACCACCTCGGCCGGTTTGCCGGCTTTCTTGAGGGCGTCGCGAAATTCGTCCACTTCGGTGATCGGAATGAACGCGTCCTTGCCGCCGAAGAAGGCGAGCACCGGGCCGTTCAGTCCGCTGACGAATTCAATTGGCGGCTTCACGCCGGGCTGCCGGGACTTCACCATCCCACCGCCGTAGTAAGGCGCGGTGGCTCTGACAGCGGGATTGCGGCATGCGGTCATGAAAGCAACACGGCCGCCCATGCAGAATCCGGTGGTGCCGAATGCGGGCTTCACTTCCTTCAACGCCTTGAGGTGATCGATCGCGGCGCCCATGTCGGCGACGACTTGATCGTCGTTGACCGAGCCCATCAGGCGAAAGGCGCCAGGCAAATCGTTGTAGCCGACGACGTTGTTGGGCTGGCGAAAATAAAGATTCGGCGCGATCGCAACGAAGCCTTCGGAGGCGAACTGATTGGTGATGCGCCGGATTTGATCGTTGAGGCCGAACGCTTCCATCACGACGACCAGCGCCGGATAGGGACCGCCGGACGCGGGGCGCGCTAGATGCGCCGGCATCTTCTCGGCACCGGTACGAACCGACACTTCATTCGAGACTACTTCCATGGTTGAAACCTCCGTTAAGAGATTCGCGTCCGCTGACGAGCGCGTAGCGATCACGGATCGCGTTTGACGCGAACGGCGATCCGGCGATCTTTCTCGCATACATCGGGGTCCGGCTCAAGCGAGAAAATATGAAATGAATCGCCCGTGGCCTATTGCTCGAGGCAGAAAACCGGTGCGGGGTTGCCGCAGGAGGCGATCGCACCGGGACTCCACCAGGTGTCCGTTACGTTGCTCACGCCCTCGGACCCGGTATCCGCTCCATTCAGCGTGACCCAATCCTGGCAGGTGGTAGCCAATGTGCCGGTGACGTTTGGCGCCGCAGATCCCGTCCACGCAGCAGCCGCGAATTCGGTTACGTAGCTGCCATCGGCGTGCTGCCAGATGCCGCTTGCGAGAGTGGCGCCCGACGCGAGCGTTGGCGCGTCGGCGATCTCGACGCCGTCGGGCCGCACGTACGGCGCTGACATCGCCGACATATCGAAGCGCGATGCGGCGGACGTCGTCGAGGTGGATAGCAGCGCGAGGAATTGAGTGGGATTTGCCAAACCGGCCGCGGTTGCCTCGCTCTGGCAGAGAGCGTCGGCGCCGGACACGGCCAGGCTGGTGGCGAATCTTCCCTTGGACACGAATGCGATTCGCCCGGGCACACGAGTCACTGTCAGCGTGCTGACGTGGCTGGTGTCGAAGCAATAGAAGTGTGCGGACGCAAGGCAAGCAGTTTCGGTTGCGTCGTCGCTCCACGCGCCCGCTCCACCGGTGCTCAAACCCATCTCGCCAAATGAGCTACCGCTACCGATCGTCCAGTCGCCGCAGGTGGTAGAGCCGTTCACTGTTCCGGCGTCGTTGGTGCCCGTCCAGACGTTCTGACGCCCGACATCACCACCGCTCTCGTCCAGGTTGAGCGGATTCAGGATGCTGCCGCCGGCGATATCTGAAACCTGGTCGGCGAAGGGTTGACCGTCGGGGCGGATGAAGCCTCGCGCGCTTCCCAGTTTGGCGACCGCGTTGATGGTCGAAGTCGAGAGCCATGCCTTGTAGGTGCCCGGCGGCAAATCTGCCGCTGCGGCGAGGCTCGCGCAGTCCGCATCGGCGCCGGCCTGGCCTCCCAAGTCACCGTTGGAGCTGGTTGACGTCACGAAGACGACGTTGAAGATCGGAGTCGACGTGGCGGTTGGAGTCGGAGTTGCAGTCGGTGTCGCTGTGAGCGTCGGCGTTGCCGTAGCTGTTGCGGTCGGCGTGGCGGTCGCGGTCGGCGTGGCAGTGGCGGTCGCAGTCGGCGTTACGCTCGCGGTCGAAGGCGGGGTAAGTGTTGAAGTGGCAGTGGCGGATTTGGTTGCGGTTGGTGTCGCTGACGCAGTGGCAGTTGCGGATCTGGTCGCGGTTGAGGTAGCAGAGCCGGAGGCACTTGCGGTCCTCGTCGCAGTTGCGGTTTCAGTTGTGGTCGCAGTCGAGGTTGGAGTCACTGATGCGGTCTGAGTTGATGTCGCAGTGGAAGTTGCGGTCAGACTTGCGGTTGGAGTCGAAGTCGGAGTCGCAGTTGAAGCCGAGGTCGCAGTCGAGGTCGCGGTAGCGGTTGGGGCGGCGGTCCCTGTTGCGGTCGCAGTCGGGGTCGGAGTCGCGGTCAGCGTCGGCGACGCGGTGGGGGTTGCCGAGGCCGATGTTCCTGTCAAACCAATTCCGATGAGCTTTACCCTTTGAGGACTCTTGGCCGCTGCGTCGGTAAACGTCAGCAGGCCATGTTTGAACTTGCCCTTCGATGGCGGCGTGAACGTGACCGAGACCGGACAGCTACCTGCCGGGGGCATTGCTCCCGTGCATCCATTCGAATCGAGGCCGAAGCCGGTGCCGCTGATACTTACGATCGGAGCCGACAACTCGACGTTGCTCCTGTTGGTGAAAGTGACAGTTTGCGGACTGCTTTGTGTCCCTGCCGCTAATTTGCCGAAATCGACCTTCTTTGGCGACAATCCTGCACGGAGCTTGCTATTAGCGAGAGGCGGACTTGGCTGCGCGCTCGTGAGGCCGTCTTGCGCGCACAAGACGGCACACATCGCGATCGCGACGCCGGTAGCTCGCCGCGACCAGATCACCCGCCGAGATATAACATCAACTACCTGTGTTCGCACAGTGACATTATGTCATAGAAAGAACAGATCGAACTGCACCCATTTCTGTCGCCCACAACTCCCTCTGCCTTCTCAATTTCGGCGTCCGCTCGCCTCAGGTGTTAGCGGAGCCCATTGCGTTTGGGGTCGAATATCCACCTAGACGTCTCACAGAATCCATATAGACGCGCTTTTTGCACGACGCTCCGACTCGCGCCTGGCTGCCGCGCGCCGCTAGTATTGCTCGGCCGGTCGATCAATTTAGGTGCTCGGCCTGATGTTTAGATGATCCCACTTCGCGATAGCGCCGCGCCGCGCCGCCTGACTCCGGTCAACATCGCGCTTATCGCTGCGAACATCGCGGTCTTCGTTTATGAACTGTCGCTCGGCGCTCGCGTCGCGACTTTCGTCGAGCGATTCGCGCTGGTGCCGGCGGCGGTGACGCGAGAGCTCTCGGCCAACGCGCATCGCAGCGTGGGCGCGCTCGCGCCGTTGATAACCACCGTCACGTCGATGTTCATCCACGGCGGTTTCTGGCACGTCGCGGGCAACATGCTGTACCTGTTCATCTTCGGCGCGGCTATTGAGTATCGGATGGGCGCGCTGCGCTACCTGTTCTTTTATCTCGCCGCCGGAATCGCGGCGGCGCTCGCGACGGTGTGGATCGCGCCCGAGTCGACCGTGCCGGTGATCGGCGCGAGCGGCGCGATTGCCGGCGTGCTCGGCGCGTACTTTATCCTTTACCCGCGCGGGCGCATCCTGACGATCCTGCCGATTTTCATTTTTATCCAGTTCGTCGAGATTCCGGCGGTCATCTACCTGCTGTTCTGGTTCGCGGTGCAGCTTTACGCGGGACTTGAAGAAGGGGGCAGGGCGGGGACGATGGGGGGAGTGGCGTGGTGGGCGCACGTGGGCGGCTTCATGTTCGGCGTCGCGCTCGGACCGATGCTCGCGATGAATCGTCCGCGCCGGCGGCGCTCGCATTAGCCGACTGTGCATCGGCTGTGGACGGTTTGGTGACAACCGTTGGCTTGCGGCTGGTGTAATAGTTGTACGCAGTCATCGCATAAGAAATAATCGGCGCTCCTGAAATTCAGAGCGCGCGGTTGTTGAGGAGGAGGTGGTCAGGTGGCGGTATCGTCGGACGATATTCTAAAGCGCGTTCCTCCCCAGAATCTCGAAGCAGAGCAGTCGGTGCTGGGCGCGATTCTGCTCGACAATGACGCGATTAACCACGCGCTCGAAATCCTGTCGGCGGAAGACTTTTATCGCGAGTCGCATCGCCAAATCTTCCGCTCGATGGCGGAACTCACAGACCACAGCCAGCCGGTCGATGCGATCACGCTGACGGACGCGCTGCGCACCAGGGGCGTGCTCGAGCAGATCGGCGGCCCCGCGTACATCGCGGAGCTGGCGTCTGTAGTGCCGACTGCCGCGAACGTCGCGCACTACGCGCGAATCGTGCACGACAAGGCTGTCCTGCGCAGCCTCGGCTCGATCGCGACTGACATCGCGAGTTCGTCGTACGAGGCGCCCTCGGACGTGGACGGTTTCCTCGATGAAGCCGAGCATCGCATCTTCGAGATTTCGGAGCGGCGGATCAAGCCGTCGTTCCACACGATGTCCGAGCTGACGCGCGAGTCGCTGAAGATCCTCGAGCGGCTGTATGAAAACCGCGAGATGATCACCGGCGTGCCGAGCGGGTTCATCGATCTCGATCGGATCACGGCGGGCTTCCAGCCGTCGGACCTGATCATCATTGCGGCCCGTCCCAGCGTGGGCAAATCCGCGCTCGCCCTGAACATTGCGGCCTACGCGGCGATGGACGCCGACCCGCCGATGGGCGTTGCGTTCTTTTCGCTGGAGATGTCGAAGGAGCAGCTGGTGCTGCGCATGCTGTGCTCGGAGGCGCGGGTGGACAGCGCGCGG
>Ga0074044_10002972_pt1 | contig 14639 bp, 8 predicted proteins | sample BogForMeECP23OM1_FD_94443 | JGI IMG/M metagenome (GOLD analysis project Ga0074044, IMG submission 94443) | Bog forest soil microbial communities from Calvert Island, British Columbia, Canada - Bog Forest MetaG ECP23OM1 | ecosystem: Environmental > Terrestrial > Soil > Wetlands ... | reverse complement strand
CCTGTCGATGTCAGCGCGCGAGTTCATGGCCTACAAGCGGCGCATCCAGATCATCTTCCAGAACCCGTATGCGTCGCTCAACCCGCGCTTCATCATCGGCCAGATCCTCACCGAGCCGATGATGATCCACGGCATCGGCGCCTCGACGCAGGAACGCACCGAGCTCGCCTTCGAAATGCTGCACAAGGTCGGCCTGCCGGAGGTTTCGTTCTACAAGTACCCGCACGAATTCTCCGGCGGCCAGCGGCAACGCATCGCCATCGCCCGCTGCCTCGCGCTCAAGCCCGACATCCTGATCTGCGACGAATCGGTGTCGGCGCTCGACGTCTCGGTGCAGGCGCAGGTGCTCAACCTGCTGCAGGACCTGCAGGACGAATTTCACCTTTCCTACATCTTCATCTCGCACGATCTGGCGGTGGTGAAATACATCTCGGACGAGGTCATGGTGATGAACCAGGGCGAGATCGTCGAGATCGCCAACTCCGACGAGATCTACCGCCATCCGCAGCAGCCTTATACGAAGAAGCTGCTCTCCGCGATACCCAAGGGCTGGCACCACGGCGGCAATTGAGCAGAGCGAAGGCGGCGGCGGCCGCTTCGGGCTTGCGCGGCCTTAACGAAAACCCGTCTCCGGCGGGCGCGGCGGTTGCGCCGCCGGCGGGGCAGCGACGCGCTGCTCACAGCGCTCCAGCAGGCGCCGGTACATCGCCCTGATCGCCTCGCCGGGCTCACCGCCAAGGTGCGCGTCCAATTCGGTGTCGGTAGCCTGGTGCTTGCGCATGTCGGCCTCGAGAAAGCGATCGACTTCGTCGGCGCACGGCTCGATCGCCAGCGGTGCGTCGAGGCAACGTGCGATCGATTGCACGCTGCCGCGCCAGTCGTCGAGCAGTTGCGCGTAGGGCAGGTGCACGGCCCGGGCGCCGCTGGCGTCGACAAACGCCTCGACGCGCCGCATGTAGGTGAGCCACAGCGCGAGCCCCTCGGACACCGGCATCCCGCCCTGGGTCTGGATCGAACGCGCGACTTCGAGCGGGTGGCGCACCACGACCACGTAGAGCGGGCGATAGCCGGCCTCCGTCAGCGCCCGATGCCACAGCGGCGCCAGCACGCAGAGTCGTGGATCCTTGATCAGGATGAACGGCGCATCTTCGTACTCGGTGGCAAGCACTTCGCGCGCATCGGCCAGGAACTCGTCGACCAGTGGCCCCACGCGCGGCAGCTCGAAGTCAACACGGTTCCAATCGCCCCCCAGGTGGTGCAGCAGGCGCGCGTCGAGTTCGGTGACGGCTTCCGACTCCCAGAAGCCCTTGGGATTGAGGCTAAGCTTCGCCGGCAGGACTCGCTTCGGCAGCAGGGCGCCACACAGGTTGAGGACGCGCGCGATCGCCGACGTCCCGCTGCGGTACATGCCAAGAATGACCAGTGCGATCTTGTCGGTCGACGCGGGCGCCGATCCGCGATGCTCTCGCGGCGCCGGTGCGACTGGCAGCGCGCGCCAGGCGGCCGCGAGCGATCGCAGCATCGGGACCGGTATGCGGTCGCCCTGCGTGGCGCGAAGCACCGAGCGCAAAAGCAGATCGCGGTTGGCCTGGAACTGCGGGCAAAACTCGTTCGCCACCACGGCGTCGCCGCTCAGCGCATGGAGCAGAAGCTCGCTCGCCATGCGCTCGTCGCCTGCGCTGGCCGCACCCGACGCGGCGCGGTGCTCCGGGCCGGCAAGGAAGTACAGGCGCTCGACGACGAGCACCGGTTCGACCGCTTCGGCGGCGCGCACGCAGAAATCCCAGCCCCGGCGACCGAGGTCGCGGTAGCCCCCCAGCTCGGCGAAGAGGCTGCGCGCGATGAAGAGGTTGCCGCTCGAGCCGCTGGCATCGTGTTTGAGGAGCGTGAAACTGACCGGCTCGTCGGCGGGGAAATCGCGCAGGCGCCAAGCCGAGCTGTCAGGGTGCGTGCCGCCGCGACTCTCGTGACTGTCACCGCCGACGCGCATGACTTGCGAGAACCCCCACAGCGGCGTCGGCCGCGCCATTTCGGCAACCATCCTGGCAATGCGCTCGGGGGCGAAATAATCGTCGGCGCCCAGGAACGCAAGGTAACGCCCGTGGGCACAGTGCGCGCCGTGGTTTGCCGCGGAAGCCGCGCCGCCATGCTCGAGCCTTAAGAGCTGCACCGGAAAGGGGAGACCAGAAAGGCATTTGCCGAGCACCGCCGCGGTATCGTCGGTCGAGCCGTCGTCGACCACGATGAGCTCGATTTCGGCGTAGGTTTGTGCGGCGACCGATGCGATCGCGCGCTCGACCGAACGGGCGTGGTTGTAGACGGGCAGCACGACGCTGACCGACGCGGCGGTGGGGGAGCTCGCTTCGAGCGCGCGCGCAGAATACGCGGCGACCAGCGCTTCCTGGCGCTGGTCGGCTTGCGGCGCAAGGAGCTGGGCAAGCACCAGCCCGAGATTCTGACGAATGACCGGGTCGTTCCAGCCGGTTCGCTCCGCGGCATCCCACAACAGCTCGAGGGCCTCGCGCCGGCGCCGGCGCTGGAACTGCACGACGCCAAGCATGTGCAGCGAGGCGACGTCCCCGGGATTGATCTCGAGGGCCCGGCGATAGAGTACCTCGGCGCGGCCGAGCAGACCCGACTGCTGCGCGGCGAGCGCCTGCAGATGCAATGCGCTCGGCGCGGCTGACCCGACGCTACCGTGGCAGTGCTTGAAGCGCTTGCCACTGCCGCAGGCGCACAACTCGTTGCGATTCATCGATACCAGTACGCGCGGCGCGACCTCACGCGGAGCGCGCCTGAAGCTACAGTGTAAAGGCCATGTCGCGCACGACCGCGCCGGGCAGGCGCATGCTGCTGACGTTGCGCTCGCCATAGGTGTCGGAGCTGACGAGCAGCTCGCGCTCGGCGGTGAGTCCCACCAACTGCTCACCGAACAGGCGCAAGACGCTGTCGTCGAAGCGCATGACGTCGACCGGCGCCGCGATTTTGCCCTGCTCCACCCAGAACGATGCGAAGCGGGTCATTCCCGTCACCCGGCACGCCGGTCGGTCGGAGAAGTTCAGATACCAGAGATTGCCGATGTAGAGTCCGCGATCGAGGGCGGCGAGCGCGTCGGCGGCCGCGAGCTTGCCCCCGGCCATATCCAGCGATTCCGGAGCCTCCCCGGCGTTGGCGCCGTTCTGCGCCAGGGAGAACTCGCGGGCGGTGCGCGGGCTCACCAGCGATCCCGCCCATTGTCCGGCGCGAACCAGCGGCACGGAGTCGGGACGGGCAAATCCTTCGTCCTGGAACCCCGGTGCGATGCCCTCGGCGATATTTTCGGCAAAGCTGATCGCCGGATCGAGCACGGCGTCGCCGTTCTTGAGGCGAAACAGGCAGCTCTGGCGGGTCTCGAGCGCGCGCCCGGAAAAGCCGCCCCAGCAGAGCATGCTGGCGATCTCCTCCATCGCCGTCGGGGTGAGGTAGGCGCGGTAGCGCCCGGGCGGGAGTGAGCGCGACGGGCGGGTGAGCAGGGCGAGCCGCTCCCGGGCATCGGCCATTTTGGCGGCGAGCACTTCCGGGGCCCACGCAAATCCCCCGTAGGTGGCCTTAACCGCCTTGTCCGCGCGGTGGTAGAGGCTCCACTGCAGGTCGAACGATCGCACCTCGTGCCAGTTGCGCTGACCGAGGGAATTGGCGAAGCCGCGGTAGATCGGCCCTCCGGCGTAGATACCGACCAGATCGAGGCCCTCGGCGGTCGCGAGAACGGTGTCGATGATTTCTTCGGCCGACGGCAAGGTCGGGCTGCGGACGAGACGGCTCGCGCAGACCTCGGTCGAGAAATTGAGGTGGGGGTCTTCGGGGAGCCCCAAGAGCGTGTCGCGCAGCAGGCCGAGCGCCGAGGCAATGGCGGCGCGGTCCTGTGCGAGGTCGCCCGCCACCGACAGACACTGCTCCGCGTGCCGGCGTCCGTCGATCAGGTTCAGGCGCAGATAGCACTGGGTGACGCTGCCCGGCTGACGCACCTTGCCGCGGTTGAGACGCACAAAATCCGACGTCTCCGCGTTCAGGCGACAGGTGTAGATCTCGCTGCCCGTGAGCGCCTGGTCGAGTAGCGCGGTGACGTCGTTGAAATAGGTTTCGAGGCGCAACTGACTCATGGCGCGTCTCCGCCGAAGACGTCGACCGAGGTGAAAACGCATGCCGGCGAGGCGTGCCCGACGCGGATGAGCTGCGAGGGCTCGCCCTTGCCGCAGTACGGGGTGCCCAGTACCTGCATGGTTGCGGCGTCACCGACGCGCGAAAGGCTGCGCCAGAAGCTAGCCGAAATGCCGCGGTAATTGGGGTTCTTGACCACCTCGGTCAGGCGGCCTTCGTCGATCAGTTGACCCCATTCGCAGCCGAACTGGAATTTGTTGCGCGAATCGTCGATCGACCAGGAGCTGTTGGTGCTCATCAGCACCCCGCGCTCGATGCCCTCGATCATGTCCTCGAGCGTCGCGTCGCCCGGCTCGAGATTGATGTTGGCCATGCGGTCGATGGGCGGGCGGTTCCAGCTGTCGGCACGCGAGTTGGCGACCCCCGGCAGTCCTGCGCGCGCCTGGGAGATCGCCCCGCCGAGCGGCCGCTCGAGGATGCCGTTGCGGATCAGATAGGCCTTTTCGGCCCGCGTCCCGTCGTCGTCGAAAGCGTAGCTCGCGAGCTCCTCGGGGCGGGTCGGATCGAAGCAGACGTTGAGCAGATCCGATCCGTAGCGGTAGGTCCCGAACATGTCCAGGGTCACGAAGCTCGTGCCGGCAAAGTTGCGTTCGTCGCCGAGAATCCGGTCGAGCTCGAGCGGATGCCCGATCGATTCATGGATTTGCAGCACCATCTGGTCGGGCATGAGCAGCACGTCCTGCATGCCGGTGGGGCAGTTGCGGGCGAGCAGGAGCTGCAGCACCTCGTCGGCGATGCGGCGCCCGCTGCCGACGAAGCCAAAGCGCTCGAGCATGGCCTCGCCACCCTGTTGCGCCAGGCCTCGATAGCCGTTGAGCGTACGCGTCTGGGTATCGCCGTCGGCATGGGCGGTCACCGACATGTTGGGCATGACGAAGCGATAACGCTGCGTCATGTCGCCGCCGGCGCTGGTCAGGAAGCGATGCAGGGCGATGCGCGTTTCCACCGCTGCTTCCCAGTCGACGATGCGCGGATCGCAGCCCGCCTGGCGCGACTCTTCGCTGAGCAGGGCGTGCCAGTCGCGCCGCGAATAACCGGGTGCGTCGGCGTCCGGGGAGGCGTAGGTGCCGGAAGACGCCGGCACGGGAAGCGCCTGAAAATCGATGAGCGAACGCCGGCTTGCCGCCCGGGCCCAACCCGCGGCGCGTTCGAGTGCGGACTGCAGGCTCCGGGGCGACAGGTCGCTCGTGGCCGCGTAGCCGCACCCGCCGCCGGCGTAGGCGGTCAGCATCGCGCCGCGATCGACCTGCAATGCCGGCGGTTGAACGACGTTCTTGCGCACGGACAGCATTTCGGCGCGTTCGTCGGTCACCCGCAACGACCAGAAGTCAGCGTCGCAGGACAGTTGCCGGAAGCTCGCGGCGAGTTGGTCAGTCATGAGCGTGTCTTGTGCATTGCAACATCGCGTGCTCGCGATGGGCAATGAAAAAGACTCGAATTATCGCCGCAAGCGTAGGCGGTGCGCAACGCCAGGGCCCGGCTGAGGGCGCCGGCCGGTGCAGGGAGCGGCTACTGCACCGGATGCGTCTTGATGTGCTCGAGCGCCGCGGCGTAATGGTCGCGGTCGCTAGGGGTCGTGCTGGTCTCGATGGCCTGCTCCAGCTCGCTGCGTGCCTCTTCCGTCTGCCCGAGGCCGACGTAGGCGGCGGCAAGCCAGAAGTGGAATTCATGGTAGTAGGGGGCGCGCTCGACCTCCTTGGCGAAGAAGTCTCTTGCGGCCGCGTAGTTGCGCTCGCGCATGGCCTGCAGGCCGCGGTTGAAAAAGGCAAAGGGTGGATTGGGGTCAAGCCGGGCGAGCTTGTCGGTCAGTGCCTTTGCCTCTTCCACGCGGCCCAGGTCGCTGAGCACGGTGGCCAGGTTCGACATGACGTGAGCATTGTCCGGGTCGCCCTTAAGCGCAAAGGCGAGCACCTTCTGGGCTTCGTCCAGGTTTCCATGACGCTGATAGATGGCCCCGAGCGTGTTGTAGGAGGCTAAGAATCCCGGGTCTTGCCTGATCGCGGCGCGCGCCCAGGCGTAGCCGTCGTCGAGCTGCCCATGAGCGAGCGCCTCGGCCGCGCGGTTGTTCATGTACATGGCAACGATGGTTTGCTCTGGGACGTCGCGCGTGCGCAGGCCGCGGATCTCGTAGGGCGAGCGGAAATCGATCGTCGACCAGTCGGTCCCGTTGTAGAGTTCAAAGTCGGGGTCGAGCGGCCGCTTGGCCAGACTGATGTTGACGTGGCCGCTGAAGAAATAAATATCGCCCTCGCGACTCCAGGTTTCGTCCAGGTAGGCGCTCTGGTAGCGGATCGGCAGACCGAGCTCCTTGGCGAAAGCGGCGGTCATGATGACCAGGGACAGACAGTTTCCGGAACGGGTGGCGAACGCCTGCGCGGCGTTCAAGGTCCGCGCCGAATCGTAATCGAGGCGCAGTTCATCCTTGGCGTAAAGGGCGTCGATGAGTCCCTGCCGGCGACCCTTGATGCGCGCCCTGGCGGCGATGTCGGTGTCCAAGTAGCGTTGCATCGCTTCGCTGGGCGCGAACACGTCGTCGGCGCTGATGCGCTCGGACGGGGCCACGAACAGTTGATCGATGAACAGCCCCTCGGGCACCCTGGTAACCGAGGTGGTCGCGCATGCAGCGAGGAGCAGCGAAAAGAGCAGGCCAACCGAAACTCTCATGGCGCCTCCCGAGAGTGACCTGGCTCATTCTAGCGCGGTGATACGTGCCGTGCTCAAGGGCCGCGCGCGCTGAAGCGTAGGACCTGCCGGGGCTGCCGCGCTGCCCGTGCGAGCCTCAAGGGTTACGTCTGGACGCCCGCCTCACGAGCCTTCCGGGGGCGCGTTCGCGAGCCCTGAGAGTGCCGGCCCGGTGACGCGAACGATGCGCCAGTCCGGCAGCAGAGCCGCTCCCAGCGACTCATAGAAGGCGATCGCCGGCGCATTCCAGTCCAGCACCGCCCACTCGAAGCGGCCGCACCCGCGCTCCACGGCGATCCGGGCAAGATGCATGAGCAGCGCGCGTCCGTAGCCGCGGCGGCGATACGGTGGCCGCACGAATAAATCCTCGAGATACAGTCCCTTGCGGCCCAGAAAGGTGGAGAAATTATGGAAAAATAGGGCGAATCCGACCGCCGTTTGGTCTTCCCAGCCGACAACCACTTCGGCGGCAGGGCGGGAGCCGAAGAGCGCGGCGCGAAGGTCGGCCTCGGTGGCCACGCACAGGGGGCGCAGCTGTTCATACTCGGCGAGCGCCTCGATCATTGCCAGGATGGCAGCGACATCCTCCGGCGTGGCCGGCGCGATGCGCAACGCGGGTTCAGGTTCGGTCACTTCAGCCGTCTACGCCGATTGCTCGCCGGGCCGGGCACAGCGTCGGCTGCAGCCGCGACTCTCGCCCGCCGCTCCCGCAAGGCGCGCTGGCGGCGAATATAAAACCGAAGCGATCGGCACGAGGCACGAGTCGATGGTGCATTGCGCGGCGGCATCCTTTGGCATATTTGCAACATGGCGGCCAGCTTGATTCTAACAACCACATTATTTTGTTGCAGATTGATTTCAGGCTGTTGTAGCCTTTCAAGGGTGTGCCAAGACTGAAGTTTGATTTTCTTTCCGGTCCATTTTTCTTCTGGGGGTCCCGACCATGAATTTTAGACAAAAGAAGATAGCGGTCGCGCTGTCTTGCGCGCTCGGCCTGGGCGGCGCGACGGCGCTGCTCACTGCGGGTTCTGCCGCGGCGCAGCAAACGACGTCAGACCAGCCGCAGGGAACGATAAAGGTCGAGGTGACCGGTTCCAGCATCAAGCGTATCGAGGGCGAAGGCGCGTTGCCGGTCACGGTTCTCACCCGGGAAGACATCGACAAGAGTGGCTCGACCACCGTCATGGACATTCTGAACCTGCTCTCGCAGCAGAACAGCTCGGGAGCGATCGGGCTCAGCGCCAACATCGGGGTGACCGCGTTTAGCAACTCGACCGCCTCGCTGCGCGGCATCTACCTCGGCACGCTGGTGCTGGTCAACGGCAAGCGGCTCGGGGCGTTTGCCGGCGGGGTTTCGGCTACGGAAGGAACGAACCTCGCCTTTATCCCGTTCGAGGCGATCGACCGGGTCGAAGTACTGACCGACGGCGCGTCCGCGATCTACGGTAGCGACGCAGTCGGCGGCGTGATCAACTTCATCATGAAGCAGGACTACCGGGGTGCCGACGCGACGGTCTGGTATGGCGGCCCGACGGCAGGCCCCGGCGACCACGGCAGCCAATACCAGATACTGGCCAATCTCGGTTTTGGCAACCTGGACACCGACAAGTACAACGTCTTCGGCTCGTTCTCCTATAACAACCAGAGACCGCTGTACGCCGTCGACCGCGGCTTCGCGGCAACTTCCAACATTCCCAGTATCGGGCTCAATTCGACGTCGGGCCAGACCTTCCCGGGCTACATCTCGACCGGTGGCATCGGCAACACCACGTATCCGAACTGCGCGCCGTCCTATGTGTCCGGCAGCCGTTGCCGATTTGACCCCAATTCTACGCCGGGCGTCGAGATCATACCCGACACCAAGATTGGCACCTTCTTCGGCGGCGCGCGCTACCAGATCAACAGTAACTGGCAGGCCTACTTGACCGGGTTGTACGCGCACGAGGATGACGACTACGTCATCCAGCCAGTGCCGCTGTCCGACCAGATCGCCACGGTCATTTCACCGACCGGGGCAGCGACCATCCTGCTGCCGCCGAGCAGCCCGTACTACCCGACCGCGGCGGCCATCGCCGCCGGGGTCAACGGCCAGCCGCTCAACGTGCGCTGGCGCTGCTATCCATGCGGCTTTCGCGACCAGGAGGACATCAACGAAGCATGGCAGGTCGTTGCCGGAGTCAAGGGCTCGCAGTGGAACTGGGACTTCGACGGATCGTTCCAGTACAGCGAAAACACGCTTACGGACAAGCTGAACAACGGCTTTCCGCTGTATACCAAGATCCTCGCGCTGCTGAACAGCGGCACGATCGACGTGCTCAGCGCCAACCTTCCGGCGGACCAGGTCGCGGCAGTTCAAGCGACCGATTTCAATGGCACGGCCGCCACGGCGAAGCTGAAGGCATACGGCGTCGACCTCAAGGCATCGAGCGACGTCTACCAGCTACCGGCGGGGCCCCTGGCGGTCGCGATCGGCGGCCAGACCGTCAACACAACGCTGACGCAGAACTTTGCTCCAGCGCTGCAGTCGGGTGACGTTTCGGGCTTCGGTGGCGCCGCCGAGAACATTGACCATAACCGCACGCAATGGGCGATCTTTGGCGAAGTGAACGTGCCGATCGTGAAGGACCTCGAAGGTGACGTCCAGGTCCGCTACGACCACTACAGCGACTTCGGCAACACTACCAATCCGAAGGTTAGCTTGCGCTGGCAACCCTACCAGCAGCTGTTGTTCCGTGCGTCCTACGGCACCGGCTTCCTGGCGCCGTCGTTGTACGAGTTGTGGACACCGCAGGTGCAGAACATTACCCCAGCGGGCAGTAGCGACCCGGTGCTGTGCCCCAACCCGGCCGGGCCGACCAGCGGCGCCAATCCCAACTGCAATACGCAGTTCCCGGATCTTCTGGGCGGGAACCCGGACCTGAAGCCCACACTGTCAGCCCAATGGCAGGTCGGCGGGGTCTATGAGCCTGTCGCGGGCGTTTCGTTTGGCCTCGACTACTTCTACATCAATCTGTCGGATATCGTCTCCAGCGGCGTGCCGTTGAATGTAATCCTGAACCCGATGACCTACCCCACGTACTCGTACCTGGTGTCGCGCGGGACGGGCTGCGGGGCCGCGGTCTGCCCGATTACCTCCATCCTCCAGACCAACGTCAATTTTGGCAAGACGAGGATCCAGGGCTTCGACGTCGATCTGAAGCTCCGCTCCCCGTCGACCGCCTGGGGCCGTTTGAGCTTCGAGGTCCAGGGCACGTACTACACCCGGTACGACACGCAGAATCCCGACGGCAGCTACACGAGCTCTATAAGCAACCACTACACCTCAGTGCTGGCAGGCACCATCGGCATCATTCCGCGCTGGAGGAGCTACGCCCCGCTTACCTGGAATTATGGTCCGTGGTCGGCAACGCTCGCCAATACGTACCAGAGCGGTTACAGCGATTATGCCCCTGGGCCGAACGGTGGCTCGCGCCAGGTGCCCCCGGTGACCCTTTTTGACCTGCAGGGCAGCTACACGGGATTTAAGAACACGACCCTGACCCTGGGCCTCAAGAATATACTGAACACCAGTCCGCCGGTTACCAATCAAAGCCTCCAATTCCAGAGTGGCTACGACCCGTCGTATTGGGATGCGCGCCAGCGCTTCATTTACGGCTCGATCAAGTACGTGTTCAACGACCTGTTCGGCTGGAAATAAACCCGACACGATCCCTTCGCAGGGGCCTTCGGGCCCCTTGTTTTTTACATTGTGAATCGCGTTTTGCGGCGTTTCGCCGCTCTGAAGCGAGGCTTGCGCTGGCCGACCGTTAGGCCGCAGTCGCCTCCGGCGTGTCCTGGGGTGTGCCGCAGCGCAAATGGCCCGGCACCTCAAGGGTGGCCCGGCACCTCAAGGGCCTAGCATGACCGGCCTTGGCTCCAAGGCTTCAGGCCTGGTGGCATGCGGAGCGAAACTCGCTTCCCCCGGCACTTCGTCTCAAGCGTGCGGCAGATGGGTAGGGGGAATCGCTCGACGCCAGCGGTATGGCTTCGCGCTTACTTTGCTGCCACCGTCTGGACGCACCCGGTGAGGTCCTCGACGTAGCCCACTACAGGCTCGAAGTCCGGCGTGACGTTGTTGACGAACTGAGCATAGATGTAGTAGCGCTTACACGGCTCCATGTCGACCGTGATCGTCTTCAGATAACCACCGCCAGGCTGCCGGTACGGGCCCTGGACCGTGATCAGGTGCCGTCCGGGCTCGACCTTGATGGGCATTGACGGGAAGGCTGACCGATCATCGATGCTCTCGATGATCGCCGGCCGCAGGTACATCGTGGTCGTGTCGAAGTAGCGACGGTTGGAGACCTCGCTCCAAGTGGGACCCCAGGTTTGGCAGCCAGCGACCACCAGCGCGACGGCGGCGGCGGCAACATGAATCAAAGTCTTGGTCATGGCTCGGATCCTTTCAGTCCTCGGTACGCATTTAGCGTACAACAGTACCCAACCGGGTGGCATTCCATGCAACGACGCGCCACAAACCTCGCGTTGCCGGGGACGGCGCTGGACCTAAGCCCCTGCCACGGCGTGAGCGCGAGACGGCAAGTCTCAGGCTACTCCGTTCCGGCAGGGCATGCCACGCCCCACCAGGGGCCTTCCGTGCCGGCACTGGCTACCCGCTGTGGTGCGCACCAGGACAGGCAGAGCCGATTCCAGGCCAGATCTGCTACAACGGAGGAGTCCGCCGGGCGGTTGACCTGCCCCTGCAACGGCGGCGGGAATGTGCCAAAATTCGCCTGGGCAGCCGGCGACATGCCAGACGAAAAAAAAGCGCAGCCGTCGTTTGCGCACGGCGCTGCCGGGCCTCGCCGCCGCTGCAGTTCTGTCCGCCGGGCAGTCGATAAGGAACGCGCAGCGCTGCATTGACCGCAACCGACACTCAAGGGAAAACCATGAAGAGAAACCTGGCCGCCATCGTGTTCGCAGTCGCGGCGTTTGCGGCGCAGCTCTCCTGGGCCGAAGGCAATGCTGCCGACGTGACCGACATGCAGGCGCTGCGCGCGGCGGTCCGCGCCGACAAGAAGGCGTTCGTGGCATCGACGCTCCAGCTGACCCCCGCCGAGGCGAAGAAGTTCTGGCCCCTCTACGACGCCTACCAGCGAGTTCTCGACGCCGCCAATCAAAAGCGTTCCATGACCGTCATCAATCTGGTTTCCACCGACAGGCCGGTGTCGGACCTCTATGCCAGGGCACTTGCCAACGATTTCATCGCCGCAGACGAGCTGGAGATCAAGGCCCGGCGAACGCTCCACAACAAAGTGATGAGGGCATTGGAGCCGAAAAAGGCGGCGCGCTACCTGCAGCTCGAGTCAAAAATCCGCGCTTTTCAGGCCTACGACATCGCGGCGACGATTCCCTTGATCAAGTAGATTCCGCGTGACCGAGGCAGGGCGCGTGGCGACGGCGAGCCGATCGGCCGGCGCGCCTGCCTAGCGCTTTGGGGCCGACGGGCAGGCAATCCCCGTCGAAGGTCAGGCGCTGCCGAGAGCCTTCTGCACCCAGAACACGTACGAGCCGATAAACGTCTGGGGAAACCGGATCTCGAAGTCGTTCCAGTTGTCCAGGTTGGTCAGAGCCAGGTCTCCCGGGAAGCATTGCTTGTACTTGTGGACGAGCTGGGGTTCGAGCAGGAAGCCGATGAAACGCAGATCGAGCTCGCTCAGCATGACCTTGATCTGGGGCAGCGCAAGACGGTGTTCCTGAACGTGAAACAGCAGATCGCGACATTCGCTGGTGGCGTAGAAATCGCGGAATGATTTCAGTTGCTCGAACTGCCCGCCGGCGTGCGGCGCCATCAGATCCTGCCGGCAGCGGCGAATAGCGTCGGCGGTCGAGGCATATCCGCGCTCGGCGATGAACCTTCTTGCGGCGACGATCGATTGCCGCCCGAGCTCGCTGTAGAAACCCAGGAGCATCAGACCGCCGGGACGAAGCAGGAGGACGAGCTCGCGCAATCCGGCCTTCGGGTCGGCCAGATGGTGCAGCACGCCGACCGAGACGATGAGGTCGAAGGTGCGGCCGAGGGTGCCCAATTGCGTAATGTCGGCCTGTGCATACTCGACGTTCTTAAGGCCCCGCTCGTTGGACTTTCGTTTGGCGTAGCTCAAGCTCGACAGGCTCAGGTCGACCGCCAGCACCCGGGCCTCGGGGAACTGCTGCGCCGTTTCGATCGATTCCTGGCCGGTACCGCATCCGGCGATCAGAATATCGATGGCGCCGCCCCTGGGAAGGGAGCGCAACGATGCGCGCGGGAACTGGTGACGCAGGTAACCGCCGAGGGAGCGAGCTATCTCCGCGCGTGGCAAGCTGATCCACCGCGGATAGGGGTTCTCCTCGTACTGTTGCCGCACCTGGCGCGACACGCCGTCGGCCACCGTGGTGAGCCTGGGCATGCCGTCGCGGTAGCCCCGCTCTTCGGCGGGTTCGGCGATCTGCTGGACAAAGAGGGCGCGAACCGGCTCGGGCCAGGATCGCTCCTGCAGCGCGTCGAGGCAGGGCAGGGACAGCAGCGGAAAGTAGGCGGCAATCGCCAACGGCCACAACGCGGGCACGGCCTTTCCTTCCTGTAGGTCGGCAACGAGCCTGTCCCGGAGCGCCTGCGCACGGTCGAATTCCTGTTCGGTGTAGGCAAAGACGAATTCGTTGATGAAGCACTGACGTGCCACGGCGCAGTAAAAGCCGAGAATTTGGTCGTCGACGGGGGCGCCGCCGACCGCATCCGTGGCGGCGTCGAGCAGCGCGTGCCTGACCATGGTCAGCAGCCGTTCCAAAGCCAGATCAGCAACGTGGGCGTTCTCGAGCAAGGATCGGAAGAGCGGGTCATTGGCGAGGGCGGCAATACCCGCTTCGCCGAACAGCGCCTCGGCGGTCAGTCGGGCCGGCCACGCGCGCGTTGCGCGCTCGACGCACTCCCTGATGTCCCGATCGAGCATGATGAGCCGGATACTCACGTCGACCAGGTCGCCGGGCCTTGCCCATGGCTCGGACAGCGCGCGGGTCACCAGGTCGCGAAGATCCGCATCGACCTGGAGGAAATCGATCCTCCTGAGGCAGCGGACAATACTGGTCTTGAGCTCGCCCGTCTCCTTCAGTGCCAGCGCGCGCCGGTAGCTGTCCATCGCCACGTTGAGAAGCCCGCGCTCGATGAGCGCGTTGGCGAGGTTGTGCAGTGCATCCGCAAAATCCGGCTTCAACGAGAGCGCCTTGCCGTAGCTCGCGATGGCGTCGTCGAGCTTGCTCTGGGCGGCGAGCGCATTGCCGAGCTCGTGATGGGCCTCGGGATAAGCCGGCTTGAAGCGGATCGCCTTGCGGTAGCAATCTATCGCGGCATCGAGGTTTCCTTGGGCCTGGAACGCGAGTCCCTTGTTGCAGTATGCCTCCGCGTAATCGGGCTTCAACGCCAGCGCCCGGTCGTAGCGGGCGAGCGCCTCTCTCAGATTGCCCTGCTGCTGGAGCACCGTTCCCAGGTTGTTGTGCGCCGCGAAACGGTCCGGCCCGAAGGCGAGCGCCTTGTGGTAGGAGGCGACCGCCTCATCGAGCTTGCCCTGGTCCTTGAGCGCGTTGCCGAGGTTGAAGTGCAGGTCGGAGGATTCCGGTTCGAGTGCGAGCGCGTGGGCGTAGGCGGCGAGGGCTTCGTCGAGCTTGCCCTGCTGCTGGAGCACCGTTCCCAGGTTGTTGTGGGCCCCCGCAAAATCCGGCTTCAACGAGAGCGCCTTGCCGTAGCT
>Ga0074044_10002971_pt1 | contig 14642 bp, 9 predicted proteins | sample BogForMeECP23OM1_FD_94443 | JGI IMG/M metagenome (GOLD analysis project Ga0074044, IMG submission 94443) | Bog forest soil microbial communities from Calvert Island, British Columbia, Canada - Bog Forest MetaG ECP23OM1 | ecosystem: Environmental > Terrestrial > Soil > Wetlands ... | reverse complement strand
CAGTACGCCATCCTGACCGACATTGCGGGCGCGGAAGATCATTACGGCGACATGGATTTCAAAGTTGCCGGAACCAAAGACGGCATTACCGCGCTCCAGATGGATATCAAAGTTGCTGGAATCACGGCGCAGATCATGCGCGAGGCGCTGGCGCAGGCGCAGCGTGGCCGGCTGTTCATTCTCGGGAAGATGGACGAGATCATCACCGAAGGCCGCGGGAAAGTTTCGGCCTACGCACCTCGCATTTACACCCTGCAAATTCCAGTGGATAAGATTCGCGACGTGATTGGGCCCGGCGGCAAGATGATTCGCAGCATCATTGAGCAGACCGGCGTCAAGATCGACGTGGAAGATTCGGGCAAGGTCAACGTAGCTTCGAACGATGAAGTTTCGGCGAACAAGGCTTTGCAGATCATCAAGGATCTGACGGCTTCCGCCGAGGTAGGGAAAACTTATCTCGGGAAGGTCAGCCGCTTGGCGGATTTCGGTGCATTCGTCGAGATTCTGCCAGGCTTGGACGGCTTGCTGCACATCAGCGAAGTGGCCGAACACAGAATCAAGGATGTTCGCGACGAACTGAAAGAAGGCGACCAGGTGCTGGTGAAAGTTCTGGCCGTCGAAGGCAACCGCATCAAGCTGTCCCGAAAGGCGATTCTGAAAGAGCAGCGCGCCAAGATGGGCGGAGCTCCTCCGCCTCCGGAAACGGGCGAAGTGGCAGAAGCAGCACCGTTAACACCACAAGGGACACCCACGGCAGTAATCGAAGGCGGCGCGGATTTCGATGCCGATGATGAGCCGAACTTCAACCGCGTGGATGGAGTGGTTGCGTCGGTAGAGGCGGGCGCGGCGCGTCCGGAAGGTACGCGCGAGGGACGTCCCAGCGGTGGTGGTGGCGATCGTGATCGCAATCGTCGTCGTCGCGGTCGCGGGCGTGGCCCGGGAGGCGGTCAGGGCGGTCACGGTGGCGGCCACTCCGGCGGCGGTGGCGGACGCGGAAGACGGTAGCACCGCTTTGGGTAGGGCACGGCTTCACAGGCTGTTGAAGAACTCACAAATGCGTGCATTGCCGTGGAAGAGCGGCCCTTCAGGGCCGCGTAAGTCTTGCCAGCGCGGGCTTTAGCCCCCGAGGGCGCATGAGTTCCTGACGATCGTAAGAGTGGGCCGCAGCCATGCGGCCCTTTTTCTCTTCAGTCCGCAACAGCCCCTACACGGCGTTTAGGAAAGATGTTGCCAACGCGGCGGATTTCGGCGCCTACGGCTTTCAGTTTTTCCTCGATGTTCTCGTAGCCACGGTCCAGGTGATAGACGCGGTCAATGATGGTCTCGCCGTCGGCGACCAGGGCAGCAAGCACGAGCGAGGCCGAGGCGCGCAGGTCCGAGGCGAGGACGGCGGCGGCGCTCAGCGGAGTTCCTCCGCGGACGATGGCGCGGCGGCCTTCAACCTTGACATTCGCGCCCATGCGAACCAATTCCTGCGCGTGCATGAAGCGGTTCTCGAAAATATTTTCCGTGATGATCGACGTGCCGGCGGCCTGGGTGGTGAGCGCCATGTATTGCGCCTGCATATCGGTGGGGAAGCCGGGATATTCTTCCGTGTTCATGTCGGCGGCTGTAAGCGGCTGGTCGCCCATGACGCGGACGGAGTCGGCTTTCACCGCGGTCTTCACGCCAGCTTCCCCGAGCTTCTGCAGGATGCCGGTAAGGTGCGCGGGCTCGCATCCGGCGACGTTGACGTCCCCGCCGGTGAGCGCTCCAGCGATGATGAAAGTTCCCGCCTCGATGCGGTCGGGGATAATGCGGTGCCGAGCGCCGTGGAGTTTGCTGATGCCCTTCACGCGAATCGTAGACGTGCCGGCGCCCTGAATCTTCGCGCCCATGGCGTTGAGCAGAGCGGCGAGGTCAGCAACCTCGGGCTCACGGGCGCAGTTCTGCATGACCGTCTCACCCTCGGCAAGCGTCGCGGCCATGAGCAGGTCTTCGGTGCCGGTTACGGTAATTCTGTCGAAGACGATCTCGGCGCCTATAAGACGATCAGCAGTGGCCTCGACGTAACCGTGCTCCTGGGTGATCTTCGCACCCAGACGTTCCAGACCTTTGATGTGCAGATCGATGGGACGGGCGCCGATGGCGCATCCGCCGGGCAGTGAGACGCGGGCGTGGCCGCAGCGGGCTACCAGCGCTCCCAGAACCAGCGTGGAGGCGCGCATGGTCTTGACCAGTTCATAAGACGCTTCGGGAGCGGCGAGCGTGCGCGCGCAAATCGTGGTCCGGTGTTGGGCGCGTCCATAGCCCAGTTCGACTTCGGCGCCCATGGCGGCGAGCAACTTGCGCGTGGTCTCGATGTCGCGCACCTGCGGGATGTTTTCGAGAATCACCGGTTCATCCGTGAGCAGGGCTGCCGCCATGCAAGGCAGTGCGGCGTTCTTCGCGCCACTGATACGAACCGTCCCCAGCAGGGGATTACCGCCGCGGATCACCAGCTTATCCATGTCGTGATGAGTTCCTGAGAATACCCCTCGATGAAACTTTGCAGACGGGGCGTTGCGAATATTCTAGCGGGGAATGCGCGGGTGTGGGACGTGGAATTCGGAGTGGGGGTTCCGTTTGTAACTCCCGCCTCCTACTTGAGCTTGGCGGTTGCGAAGGTTTTTTGCGTTTCAGGCGTTCTTCCCCAGGGCTTCAATCACCGCGTCATGAAACGCAGGACGCACCTGTTTGATTGCCTGGTTCTGGCAGTCAGGCCAGGTGCGGTTGGTCAACAAAGTTATAGAAAGTTGGCGATCCGGGTCGATCCACAAGGATGTGCCGGTGTAACCGAGGTGTCCGAATGAACGGGATGAAAAGTATTTTCCGGATTGTGAGGGCGCCGAGGGCATGTCCCAGCCAAGCGCTCGGGACGTGTCTTCGGGCTCAGATTCTCGGCGCGAAAAAAGTTCGACGGTCGTGGAGCGGAGGATGGGGCGTCCGCCGTTGAGCATGGCGTGAGCAAAGGTGGCTAGATCTTCAGCGGTCGAGAACAGGCCGGCGTGTCCGGCAATGCCGCCAAGCACGCTGGCGTTCTCGTCCTGTACCTCGCCTTGAATAATGCGGTGGCGGAAGCTGCGATCGTCGGCGGTGGGCGGGATGGAGGCTCTCAAGGCGTGCGTGGGATTGAAGGTCGTGTGCGTCATGCCCAGCGGTCCGAAGACTTCGCGCTGGCAAAACGCGTCGAGCGATTCGTCAGCGAGGCGCTCGAGCGCGACGCCGAGAATGATAAAGCCAATGTCGCTGTATTCCGCGTGCGTGCCTGGGACGGCGGTGAGCGGCGTGGCGAAGGCGGCTCGCAGCAGGGCTTCGCGAGTCTTGCTGCGCAGGAAAAGCTTTTCGTAAGCCGGCAGGCCGGAGTTGTGGGCGAGCAGCATGCGCACGGTAACGTCGCGGCGCTTGTCATCGCCCGCGAATTCCGGCGTAATCGCAGTGACCGGAGCCTCCAGATCGACCAACCCGCGCTCGTAAAGGAACATGGCCATGGCGGTCGTGGCGACGACTTTGGTGAGCGAAGCGAGATCAAAGATGTTCGAAGTGATTACTCCCGGCGAAGCCGGATCGTAGGTGAAGCGGCCGAGGGCTTTGCAGGCGACCAGTTCTCCGCGAAACGTGACCGCGAGCGAACAGGCAGGGAAAGCGCGGGCGGCAATGGCCTCTTCCAGGATGCTGAAAGCGTCGCGAAACCGACTGTCCTGCGCGACGAAATTGCGCACCAGGAAAGAAAATCCAGACTCTCGATTGGGCAGCGTCAGTTCCAAAGTTGTTTTGTGAACTGATGGGGTTATAACAAACGCGGCAGGCTGAAGCAAACGCGGATTTACTCAGAGGCTATCGTCGATAGCGTTCAGCCTTGAGCCAAATCTCCCGCGTCATGTAGAGTCACAGCAGACATGAAATTCTTAGCGATAAAGCTGGTGCTGTGTACTCTCCTGCTTTCTGCCGCCGCGCTCTCCCAGACTCCGGTTGATTCCCGCCTCGCCGTTCTCGACCCCATCATCAACGACGCCATCGCCCAGCAGCAAATTCCGGGCGCGGTTGTTGTCATCGGCCATGACGGGCAGGTGGTCTATCGGAAGGCGTATGGCAGCCGCGCGATTGATCCACAGCGGGAGGCGATGACGCTTGATACCGTGTTTGACTGCGCGTCGCTGACCAAGGTCGTTGCCACCACTACGGTGATCATGCAGCTTTGGGAGCAGGGCAAGTTTCGCATGAACGATCCGGCCGCAAAGTACCTTCCCGAGTTTGGGCAGAACGGGAAGCAGGATATTACGATTCGGCAATTGTTGGTGCACTACTCCGGCCTGCCCGAGGATCTCGACCTGAGTAAAAAGTGGGAAGGCAAGGACACCGGGTATCACATGGCATTTGAAATCACGCCCGATCGCGCTCCGGGATCGGCGTTCGTTTATAGCGATATCAATTTCGAGGTGCTGGGAGCTTTGGTAGAGCGGCTTTCGGGCGAGTCGCTCGATGCGTATGCCGCCAGGCATGTCTTCGAACCGCTGGGCATGAAGGATACGCGGTTCCTGCCTCCGCCGTCGTGGGAGCCCCGCATTGCCCCAACCGAGGAGGATGAGAACCATCACATGCTGCGCGGAGTGGTGCACGATCCCACGGCTCGCCGCATGGGTGGCGTCGCAGGACACGCGGGACTATTTTCTACTGCGGATGATCTGGCGATTTTTGCGCAGGCGTTACTCGATGGCGGGCGAGGCATACTGACTGCGGCGACAGTTGCCAAGATGACTGCGCCGCAGCAGCCAGTGAATGGAACGGCAGTGCGGGGATTTGGGTGGGACATAGATTCCCCTTTTTCCACCAACCGCGGCGAACTGTTGCCGGTGGGTAGTTACGGCCATACGGGATTTACCGGAACTTCGCTGTGGATTGATCCGGCGACGAAGACTTATATCGTGCTGATGACGAACGCGGTGCACATTAAGGACAAGGGAAGCGCAGTTTCGCTCCGGACCAGGGTGGGTACGGCGGTTGCAGCGGCGCTGGCGCTCGATCCGGTCGAAGCGGAGAAGATGCGGGCGGCAGCCATCACCGGCTACAACGAAATGCAGAGCGCCGCGCGCAAGCTGGCCGTGCGGAATGGAACCGTAAGAACGGGGATCGATGTGCTAGAGGAGACAAATTTCGCGGCGTTGCATCCGGCGCGGGGCGGGGCTCCACGAAGCATTGGGCTGTTGACGAATCAGACAGGCGTGGACTCGGAAGGACGCCGCACGATCGACGTGCTGGCGAACGTGCCCGGAATTTCGCTGGATGCCATTTTCAGCCCTGAACATGGGGTGGCAGGGACGCTGGACACGACCGACATCAAGAATGCGAAGGATCCAGCGACCGGACTTGCAGTCTACAGCGTCTACGGGACCGGCGACGCGGCACGGCGTCCGCCGCTGGACGTTCTGAAGCGCTTGGATGCGGTCGTGATCGATCTGGCGGATGTGGGCGCGCGCTTTTATACCTACGAGACTACAACCGGATATTTCCTGGAAGCGGCGGCCAAGGCAGGAATTGAAGTCGTCATTCTCGATCGGCCGAATCCGATTACAGGGTCGTTCGTCCAGGGGCCGGTTTCCGATGAGGGCCAGGAAAAGTTCACGAATTACTTTCCCGAGCCGCCGCGGCACGGCATGACGCTAGGTGAACTGGCGAAGATGTTCAACGCCGAGCGGCACATTGGAGTACAGCTCGAAGTGGTTGCGATGGAAGGTTGGCAGCCGGGAGACTGGTTCGATTCGACCGGCCTGGGCTGGGTGAATCCTTCTCCCAATTTGCGGGATTTGACCGAGGCGACACTTTATCCCGGAGTGGCGCTGATTGAAGGGACCAATGTCTCGGTGGGGCGGGGAACCGATACGCCCTTCGAAGTGCTGGGCGCGCCCTGGATGAAGAGCAGGGAATTGGCCGCTTACCTGAACGGGCGTGGCATTCAGAGCGTGCGCTTCGTGCCGATTGTCTTCACTCCGTCAGCGAGCAATTTCGCCGGGGAACGGTGTGAAGGCGTGAACCTCACGGTTCTGGATCGGAACACTCTGGACGCTCCCGAGTTGGGGATTGAACTGGCCTCGGCTCTGCACAAGCTGTATCCAAACGACTTCAAACTGGAGCGGATGACGGACCTGCTGGTAAATCAGGCGGCGTTCGAGGCGATCAAAGCGGGAGAGGATCCGAGACGGATCGCTGAGGATTGGCAGGAGCGTCTGGATGCCTTTGTGCGCCTCCGGGAAAAGTATTTGTTGTACAAGTGAGCGGTCAGTTTGCGGCCCTTTTTGCTCATGCTGTCCTAAATTCAGTCTGCGACCACGAACTGCGAGCTACAATGACCAGAGCATACAGGTTAGCCATGCGCGTGAATCCACTTTTTCGGCTAACCGGAACTCTGCTGTGCGCATCTGAAACTGCAAGCGGGTTACAAGATTATCCTGAAGAGGTAGGCCTTCGATGAGAATCCGTGCTGCTTCAATTTGGGTGCTGCTGCTGGCGGGAATCGCGGCGGCACAAACGACTTTGGCCCCGGACCCGGCTGCGCCTGCGGTGGAGTCTGGGAAGCCTATGCTGACCATCCCGGCGGGAACCAGGGTCCCACTAACCCTGAAGCAGGCGATTTCGACGAAGACGGCAAGAGACGGAGACCCGGTGTACGCGGAGACAGCCTTTCCGTTTGTGGTCAACGAGCGGGTCGTGATTCCGGCGGGAACTTACATTCAGGGAAAGATCACGCGCGTGCAGCGCGGCGGGCACGTCAAGGGGCGGGCCGAGTTGCTGGTTCACTTCACCTCGATGATTTATCCCAGCGGCTATACCGTAATGCTCGGGGGTTCGGTGGAGAATACGCCCGGCGCGGAGAAAACCTCGATGAAGGATTCGGAAGGCACAATTCGCCAGGATAGCGACGCCGCAAAAAAGGCCAAGGAGGCTGCCGGCACAGCAACTACGGGTGCCGTGATCGGTGCGATAACCAATGGGGGCAAGGGAGCCGGGATCGGAGCGGGAATCGGAGGAGTCGCTGGCTTGGCGATCGGAATGCTCTCGCGCGGCGCCGACGTAAGGCTGGAGCCAGGAACTTCGATTGAGATGGAGATTCAGCGCGAAGTGACGGTGGATGCGAGCCGGATCACGTCACGGCGTGAAGTCGTTGTCCGCAATAGCGATTAGTGCCGCTCAGCCAGTGTGGTCCGTGGTTACGCCTTCGGAAAAGCCGTATTTGCCGCATTGATGTCGTCCCGCAGGCCTTCCCAAATATGGTTGGGCATTTCGAGGAAGATCTTGACGATCTCGGGGTCGAACTGGCGACCGGACCAGAGTTCGATTTCCTTGCGGGCGGCCTCAAATGTTTGTGCGGGGCGATAGGGGCGGTCCATGGTCATAGCGTCGAGAGTGTCGGCGATGGAGAATATGCGTGCCCCGAGGGGGATCTGGTCGCCCTTCAGTTTGTTGGGATAGCCTGATCCATCGTAGCGTTCCTGGTGGGCGTGAACAATCTCTGAGGCCTCAGCCAGGAAGGGAATCTTGCTGAGCATCTTATAGCCCAAATAGGCGTGCTTGCGCATGATTTCCATTTCGTCGGCCGTGAGTTTTCCGGGCTTGCCCAGGATATCATCCGGAATAGCCATCTTGCCGATGTCATGCAGGAAGGCGCCGCGCGCGATCACGTCGATTTCTTCTTGCGGTAGGCCCATTTTGCGCGCAATGGCAATGCTGTAGGCGGTGACCCGTCGGGAGTGGAATTCGGTCTCTTTGTCCTTGAGGTCGAGCGCATCGCCCAAGGCTTCGAGCAAGATGTCGTAGGACTTCTTCAGGTCGGACAGCGCACTTTTCCATTGCTGGGTACGATCGGCAACCAGCAGTTCGAGGTTGGTGCGGTAGTTATCGTTCTCGCGCTGCAGGCGGCGCTTCTCCAGTGCGCGGCGAACCGTGGCCAGCAGTTGGTCGCGCTCGAAAGGCTTGAGCAGGTAGTCATACGCCCCATTGCGCAACGCCATCAGGGCGGCCTGAATGTCGTGGACCGCGGTCACCATGATGATCGGCAGGGCAGGGTAACGTTCCTTGGCCTTCTCCAAAAGGGCAGTCCCATCCATCTCGGGCATCATCAGGTCGGATAGGACAAGATCGAATTCCTCACCGGATTCCAGAAGCGCGAGCGCTTCGACGCCATTGGCGGCCTGGCGAGTCTGAAAGTGATCCTTGCTAAGCATGGAGGAAACAATCTCGCGGATTGTTTCCTCGTCGTCTACCACGAGAATGAGGTCGTTAGCCATGTTTGTGAGGGTCGTATCGCTCATTCTAGGCTAGGGCTTCACATTCCGAAAGTAACCTCTTGGGGACGGAAATCTGGTAACTATCAGGGGCGAGCGTGATATTCAAGAGCTTAGGAGTCGTGCGTCTTTCTATGAATCCTGCCGGGATATTCGGGAATTCGGTTGGCTTGTTTACCGTTCCTTGGTTGACGGCGCGGGAAACGGCCGCCCTGATCGTAGTGGTGGTCAGCCTGCTTTTCTTCCGGGTCTTTCGAGAACGATGTCTATTGGTATGGGGCGCGGGTTGGGTCGCCTATGGCGTGTTCCTGTGGATGGCGCGCGGCGGCGAGGTGCACGCCACGTCGAGGTCGATGGAGGCATTCGCGCCAGCCGCCTTCGTGCTGGCCATGGGGTTGTTGGCCGCGGCGGGCCTGATGGCGGCGCAATCCCGGCATACCCTGGCGGCGGTGCTGGCGGTCTCGTGGGTGCTCATGGTGTGCGCCGCCATGCATCCGCTTTACTTTCCTGATTTCAAAGCCATTGGTCTGGTGGTGGAAGTAGCCTGCCGGCTGCTTGCGGTCGTGGCAGCCATCGAACTGCTGCGCTACCGGTTCGGGCGTATCGGGGTGGGACCTTTCCTGTTTGGCGCCGGCCTGCTGACCCTGAATCTGCACTGGCCTCCCTATACCACTCGCATTCCTGGTGAAGGGTACCTGCTAGCGGAAGTGCTGTTCGCCGGGAGTATCTTGCTGGTGGTCCTGGACGACGCGCGGCTGCGCACCAGCCGTCTGGCGGTGCTGAACGAATTGACGGTCACGATTGCGCGCAGTCAGAATCATGCTCCCATGATGCAGACCGCGCTGGAAAAACTGAAAGGCGTGGTGGGGGCCAAGGCGGCGTGGTTCCAGTTGATGGAAGGCGACCGTCTGGTGCCAACCCAGCATGTCGGCCTGTCACCGGAAGTGCTGCGAGCCTTGGGGCAAGCCGGGATGGAACAAGCGGGGACGGGGCAAGCCGGGAAGGATGAAACCCAGGCCCGCGTTCTCCAGGAAAACCGGGCGGCGGTGATGACACTCTCGGAGATGTCAGAGTCGGACCGGGAACAACTGCGGAAGCGCGGCATTCATCACGTGATCCTGCTGCCCGTGCTGGGCAAGAAGTCGGTGATCGGGATGCTGTCGTTCGGCTGTTCAGGGAGCCGCGAGCACACTCGGGAAGAGCTGGATTTTCTAGAAACGGCGGCACAGAAGCTGGGGATTGCGATCGAAAATCTGCGCTTGCTGGAGCAGGTGCTGCGTTCGCAGCGGCAGTGGATGAATACCTTCGATTCCATCCAGGATCTGATTCTGGCCCACGACACCGAGTTCCGCATTCTCAAGGTCAATCAGGCTCTGCTGCAGCGGCTGGAAAAGGCGCCGGCCGATGTCTTGGGCAGCCGCTGTGAAGATGTTCTGCCGCAAATGCGCGCCTGGAGCGGATGTCCGTATTGCGAACGCGGTTCGGAGATGGCCGAAGGCATGGATCCCTGTTTCGGCGGGCAGTCGGTGGTTTCGACCTCGTCCTATGCGGAGCAGGGCAGCCAGCAAAAGGGCACCATCCATGTGGTGCACGATACGACCGCGCGTCAAATGGCGGAAGAGAAGTACCGCATGCTGTTCGAGCAGGTGCAGGAAGGCGTGTTTGTAGCCACTCCGGAGGGCGAGTTGCTTGACTGCAACGACGCTTTTGTCACCATGCTCGGGTACGGCAGCCGCGACGAGCTGATGGCCCTCGATATGGGCAGCGTCCTGCACGGGATACCCGAGGAACGCGAGGCCTTTCTTAAGGAAATCGAAGCGCACAACTACGTCCGTAACTTTGAAATTACGGTGCGGCGCAAAGATGGCATGCTGCTGGCGGTGGCGCAGAGTTGTTTTGCCAGCCGCGATGCCGATGGACGCATCGCGCGCTATCAGGGCTTTGTGCTCGACATCACGGAGAAGAAGCGCTCGGAGGACGAGATGCGCCGGCGTAATCGCGAGTTGAACGCGCTTAACGCGATGGCCGTCATCGCAACCCAGTCGTTCGATCTGGATGAAATTTTGAACCTCACCCTGCGGCAAGTGATCTCGCTGTTTGGGGCGGAAACCGGCTCGGTCTATCTGGCCGCGGAACCGGAGGGCACCTTCCGGCGCCGGGCGGGTTGGGGACCGCGCAGCGAGGCGCGCGTGCGCATGGCCGAAGTCGTCTTCCCGGAAGGCATGGGCGATCTGGTGATGCGCTCACGTGCGGAGGTGGTGACGCAGGATTTTCTGCCTCACCTGCCACCAGCGATGGTCGAGTTTGTGTGCGCCGACCGCTTGCCCTACTGGATCTGGGTGGTGCTCTGGAGCAAGGACAAACCCATCGGCATCATGGGTATTGCCAGCAAGGAAGACCGGCACTATTCCAGCAACGATGAGAATCTGCTGGTCGCCATCAGCCGGCAACTGGCAACCACGGTGGAAAAGGTGCAGCTCTACGAGGAAACGTGCCGCGCCTACGAAGACTTGCGCCGGACGCAGGAGCAACTGCTGCAGAGCGAGAAGATGTCGGCGGTCGGTCAGTTGATTTCCGGGGTGGCACACGAATTGAATAATCCGCTGACCGCAATCCTGGGCTACGCGCAATTGTTGGAAGGCGCTGGCTTGGAGGAACGTTCCGCCGATTATGTGCGCAAGCTGTTCAAGCAGGCCCAACGGACGCACCGGGTGGTCCAGAATCTGCTTTCCTTTGCCCGCCAGCGCAAACCCCAGAAACAGGAAGTGGACTTGCGCCGGGTTCTGGAAGAGTCGCTCACTCTCCGCGAATACGATTTGAAGGTCAATAACGTCACCCTGGAACGCGAAATCCCCGAGGACGTGCCCTCGGTTTTGGTCGATCCGCATCAACTGGAGCAGGTTTTCCTGAACGTGATCAACAACGCCCTCGATGCCATGGTGGAACACGGCGCCAGCGGCGTGTTGAAAGTGCGCGTGTTCCGCAAGGATGCCTTCGTATGCGTCGAATTCGACGACAGCGGTCCGGGATTCAAGGACCCGAGCCGAATTTTCGATCCTTTCTATACCACCAAGTCGGTGGGCAAGGGAACCGGCCTCGGGTTGAGCATCTGCTACGGAATCGTTAAGGAACATGGCGGAGAAATCGTGGCGCGTAACCGGGCAGAGGGCGGCGCGACCATTGAAGTTCGTTTGCTGGCCAGCGAGAAACCCGCGCTGGCGGAGACCGTGACGTCCCCGCGGCGAGAGTCGCTGCTTAAAGGACGCGTGTTGCTGGTCGAAGACGAAGAAGCGGTGCTGGAATTCGAACGAGACGTGTTGGTCGGCGCCGGAGCCGAAGTCACAATCTCGATCAGCGTCGAGGATACGCAGGAGCGGCTCCGCCACAGCTCTTTTGATGTGATCGTGATGAATGGTCGTATGCCGGGCGGCTCCAGCCCACGGGAAATCTACGACTGGATCGCGAAAAACCGGCCAGGTCTGGAAAAAGGGCTGCTGTTCACGTTTGCCAGTGTGACCGACGCCGAGACTCGAACTTTCCTGCAGGAACAGAACGTGCCTTCGTTGGCAAAGCCGTTTGAGATCGCGGACCTGATCTCACAGGTGCGCGCGCTGATCCAGAGGGAAGGGGAAGCCGCAAAAACCTCCGCAGCAGGCGCGGGAGCCTAGCCGGAGCCGAATCCGCTGAAGTTGTCCGTTCTAAAGTTGTTGCTTCAACGCCCGCGTCATTTCTGCAATCAGTTTTTCGTTTCGCCGGTACCAGCGCCAGTGGCCTTCTCTCTTCGCCTCCACCACACCTGCCTTTTCCAGGATTCGCATGTGATTCGAGACAGTAGGCTGCGCCAGCTTCACACGCTGCTCGATATCGCCCGCGCAGAGCCCGGTTTCCTTGTCGATGGAGCATCCGCCTTTCTCTTTGAGCGCATGCAGGATCCGGCGGCGAGTGGGGTCGGCAATGGCGTGCAGAAAATGATCAAGATTGGGAGTGGCGCGAGCCATGATTATTTTTTCACAATCGGATTGTAGCCATCGCTGATCAGGCGGGCGCGCATGGCGTCGGCTTCCTTAAAGTCGGCGTAAGGTCCGACCTGAACCCGATAAAACTTGTCCGCGGAAGTATTGGGAACGGTGAAGGCCGGATACTGCTTTTTCTTCAAAGCCTCGACCAGCGCATCGGCGTCTTCCTGGCGGGTGACGGCGGCGACCTGCACGTAGTAGTTACCGGACGTTGATGGTGCATTCGCCGCAGTTGCGGCGTCTGCGGCGGCGTTTGCCGGAGCTTCCGCCGTTGAGGGCGCCGCAGCCGCCTTCGAATCCGGGGGCAACGTGGTGTCAGCCTTCTTCTCGCCGACCGCCTTGTAAAAGCCAAAATCCTTGGAGGAAGACTGCGGCGACTGGGAGCCTTCGTCCTTTGCCGGCGAGGGCCGAACGATGGTTGCCGGAGTTGCGCTGGGAGCGCTCAGCAGGCTGCCCGCGACTGCCATCGTGGTTTTTCTGCCCAGGGAAAAGCCGATAGCAAAGAAAAAGGCGCAGACCAGGACAAAGGCGAAGAAAATGGCCAGCATGCGGCCAGTGCCGAGCGTGATCTCCGTATCCTGCTGCTCCGTGGGCATGTTGAGTAGTGTTGACCTCTACTTTCCCGCCGGCGCGCCGGGTGTGGGCACGCCCGCGAGCAATTTCTGCATGCCGGAGAAGAAATCGATCGGCACGGGGAACACGACGGTTGTGTTCTTCTCGACCCCGATTTCCGTGAGCGTTTGCAGATAGCGCAACTGGATGCTGATTGGTTCGGTCGCCAACAGGTGCGCGGCATCGACCAGCCGCTGCGCGGCAGAGAACTCGCCTTCGGCGTGGATGATCTTCGAGCGCTTCTCGCGTTCCGCCTCGGCTTGCTTGGCCATAGCCCGCAGCATCGACTCGGGCATATCCACCTGCTTGACTTCCACGTTCGCCACCTTCACGCCCCAAGGAGCGGTGTGCGTATCCAGGATGCTTTGCAGGCGCAGGTTGATCTTGTCGCGGTGCGCCAGCAATTCGTCGAGTTCCTGCTCGCCAAGCACCGAGCGCAAAGTGGTCTGGGCAAACTGCGAAGTCTGGTACACGTAGTTCGAGACCTCGACCACCGCTTTGTTGGGGTCCACCACGCGCAGGAAAATAACCGCGTTGACTTTCAGCGTGACGTTGTCGCGGGTGATGATGTCCTGGGGCGGAACTTCAAGCGCTTCCTGGCGAAGCGAAATCCGCACCATGCGATCGACCGGAGCGAAGACCAGAATTACGCCTGGGCCCTTAGCCGTACCTAACAGGCGTCCGAGGCGGAAGATAACGCCGCGCTCATATTCGGCCAGAATCTTGATCGAACTCAGAATGTAGATGACAACGATGATACCGGCAACGTAGAGCAGCATACTGGGATCCATAAATGCCTCCAGAAAATTTCCTATTCAGAGTATGAGCGGATTGTAGCGCACGCGAGCGATTATCGGCGGTAGGAACGGACCAGCAGAGTGTCCAAGATGATGCGGGGACGCGACGGATTTCTGCTGTTTACTCTGATATTACTAACCAGATAGTATGGGGGTACCCCCCTCCCTCCCCCGGTCTTTTGGAATCATCAGGTTAGGAGAAATTTTCCGCCAGGTCTTTGGGTTTAAAGGACTTGCTGGTAAAGTCTTTAAGAACCAACGAGTTAAGTCGTCAAAGAGCGCTGAAAATTGGTTTGGGCCAGTTTCGAGGGCCGACTTGGTTGACGGGTGCACCGTGGAACTGCCCCAATCAGAATCTCTAGCGTGGCGCGCGGCGGGTCTTAAGTCAATGGATTTCGATCAAGGATGGTTTGTGATGGAAAAGATCAAAGAATGAGTGGGCCTCCGCGAACAAGAGGGACGCTTGCACCCGTCCTCCCACCAAACGTCTCGACCGGACGGGGTTTGATCTTCATCGGCCACTCCTGAAATTTCGCATGCACTGGTCCAGTCTCGCAGCGCTGAAAGCGCTGCGCCACCCAAGCCACATTTCCGGAGCGTCCAATGGGACGGGCACTGCCGGCAGTCTGACCTCAGCGGCTAAAGCCGGGGTTAAGGGTGCCATTGACCGCAGCGCTGAAAGCGCTGCGCCACCCAAGCCACATTTCCGGAGCGTCCAATGGGACGGGCGCCGCCGGCAGTCTGACCTCAGCGGCTTAAGCCGGCGTTAAGGGTGCGATTGACCGCAGCGCTGAAAGCGCTGCGCCACCCAAAATCAAGGGCAACCTCAGCGGCTAAAGCCGTGGGAATTGAGGGCCTAGATCGCAGCGGTAAGCCGCTGCGCCACCCAAAATCAGGGGTTTTACGCCATGACTGGCTTT
>Ga0074044_10002970_pt1 | contig 14643 bp, 12 predicted proteins | sample BogForMeECP23OM1_FD_94443 | JGI IMG/M metagenome (GOLD analysis project Ga0074044, IMG submission 94443) | Bog forest soil microbial communities from Calvert Island, British Columbia, Canada - Bog Forest MetaG ECP23OM1 | ecosystem: Environmental > Terrestrial > Soil > Wetlands ... | reverse complement strand
TGCATCGCGGCGTTACCTTTCACGATGGGCGGCCGCTTACTTCCCGCGACGTGAAGTGGACGTTCGACTCCCTGCTCCAGGGAAGAATTCGCAGTACGAAGTCAGCAGCCTATCGTTTCGTGGATCACATCGACGCCCCCGACGACTTCACCGTCGTATTTCATCTGAAGGAACCGAACGCGACCTTGCTATGGAATCTCTCAGAGGGGGCAAGTGGGATTGTCCCGTATGGTTCGCTCGATGAGATCACGCGCAAGCCGATCGGGTCGGGACCCTTTAAGTTCGTGAGCGCAGAACAGGACAAAGAAGTCGTCGTCGAGCGCAACGACAATTACTGGGGCACGAAGGCACACCTGGCAGGGGTACGCTTCACCGTCGTGCCCGACGCGACCACGCGTGCGCTGGAGTTGCGCAAGGGCAGCGCCGATGTCGCGATCAATGCATTTACTTCCGACACGGTCGTGGCGCTGGAGCGCGAGCCGAATCTGCAAATTGAACGCGCGCCAGGCACGGTGCTTTCTTATCTTGCGTTCAACTTGCGCGATCCAACCTTGCGCGATGTCCGCGTTCGCCAGGCGATCGCGTATGCCATCGACCGCGCTCCTCTTCTGCAATACATCTGGCGCGGCTTTGCACAACCGGCTCTGAGCGTGCTCCCACCGCAAAGCTGGGCTTATGACCGGGACGTGGCTGCCTATCCGCACAATCCGGAGAAGGCGCGTCAGTTGCTCGATGCCGCCGGATACGTTGTTCGCGACGGAGCTCGCGACGGCGTTCGCTTTCACCTCACGATGAAGACCTCCACGGAGGAGTCTACCCGGCTGCTGGCGGCGGTGTTGCAGCAACAATTGCGCGACGTGGGCATTGCGCTCGACATTCGCACGTTCGAGTTCGCTACCTTCTTTGCCGATGTCACCAGCGGCGCCTTCCAGTTTTATTCGTTGCGCTGGATCGGCGGCAACGAAGATCCGGATATTTTCGAGTATTCCTTTCACTCCAACCGATTCCCGCCCAATGGCGCCAACCGCGGATTTTATTCCAATCCGCGGGTCGATAGTCTAATCGATCAGGCGCGGCGCCAGACCGACCAGAATTCCCGTAAGCGCCTGTACGATGAGGTTCAGGAAGTGCTGGCGCAAGACGAGCCCTATATCAACCTGTGGTATTACGATAACGTGCTGGTGCACACGCGGCGCGTGCGGAACGCGACTCTGAATCCGTCGGGAAATTACGACTTTCTGAAGACCGCTGAGATCGATGGCCGATAAACGCATCCTAGCGCTTCCTAAGTATTCGTAAAAAATGAATGACAAGCAAACTTGACATTTCTGCGTCCGCGATGTAAAGTACACTTGTCATTAAGACATGGAGGCTTGTCATGTACTGCACAACAACCGCCGCTCAACGACGCTATCGGGTTCGAACCCTCTTCGCTACGACGGCATATCTCTTGGCAATTTGGGGCGTCACTTGGATGTTTAGACATCGTCATCCGCAGGGCGCAGCAGTCTATCTATTGGCTCTCGCGCCCGAGCTGCCGATATTCGCGATACTTGCGATTTTTGGTATCTACCTTGCCGAGGAAACGGACGAATTCATACGCGCCGTCCTCGTGCAGTCCAGCCTGTGGGCCACCGGCGTCGTCCTGGCGCTTACAACCTTCTGGTCGCTTCTCCAGAGCTATGCTCCGGCTATTGACCTAGTCGTCAAAGTACCCATGTATTGGGTGTTTGTCCTGTGGTGCGTGTCATTCGCATTGGCCCAACTTTTTGTGCAGCGGAGGTACAAATGAAAAACCGGCTTCGCGTGCTCCGCGCGGAAAGGAATTGGTCGCAGGCCGATCTGGCTGAACATCTCGAAGTCTCGCGGCAAAGCGTCAACGCCATCGAGACGGGGAAATTCGATCCCAGCCTGCCACTGGCGTTCCGGCTCGCTCGCCTGTTCGATATGACTATCGAACAGATTTTTGTCGACGATGGTTCAGGTTGAGCGATACGAGCGTGGAAACTCGCGCGATTTTCAGCGTGGTACCATCGAATCTTGAAAATTCTTTTTATCGGTGACATTTTTGGGCGCCCCGGGCGGACGATCGTAAAAGACCGCCTGCCTGAACTGCGCAAGCAGCACGCCGTCGATCTGGTTATCGCCAACTGCGAGAATGCTGCGGCTGGCTTCGGAATCACCCCTCCGCTAGCGGAAGAGCTTTTCGATCTCGGAATCGACGTGATGACCACCGGAAATCACGTCTGGGACAAACGCGAAATCATCGAATACTTCCAGATGGCGGACGGCAATCCACACAGTCCGGCGCGCCGGCTGTTGCGCCCGGCTAACTTTTCGCAGGGCTTGCCCGGCTGGGGAGTGTACGAAGGCCAGAAAAACGGCGCTGGTTATGCCGTTATGAATCTTCAGGGACGCGTGTTCATGGGGTCGAGCGACGATCCCTTTCGCTACGCTGATCGTCTGCTGGAGCAAATTAAAGCGAAGATCGTGTTTGTGGATTTCCATGCCGAGGCCAGTTCCGAGAAAGTCGCTTTCGGATGGTACCTCGATGGACGCGTCACCGCCGTCGTGGGCACGCACACGCACATTCCTACCGCGGATGAGATCGTTCTGCCCAAGGGCACTGCCTATATAACGGACGTCGGAATGACCGGGCCGTATGATAGCGTAATTGGCGTGAAGAAAGAATTAGTGATCGAGAAATTCCTCAGCGGGATGCCGGCGCGTTTCGAAGCGGCCAACGGCGACGTCCGCCTGTGCGCGGTGCTGGTTGAGTGCGATGAACAGACGGGCCGAGCGACACGGATGGAACGGCTCATGCGGCGGTGAAGGCTAGCAGCCTTCCCGGATGCAGGCTCCCACCTCCGCTTTCCCGTAGAGACGCGGCTTGCCGCGTCTCGGCAGCGCCTGTCAGACGGGTCAAGCCCCGTCTCTACGCTAAGAAGGAACACGTGTTACAACCGTAGTTCCCAGGCCAGGATTTCTCTTGCAAGACAGCCGCACCTGGGCATTCTATAGTAGTTAATATGCGATGGATGCCGGCAGGGATGTGTTTGTTGCTTGCGGGAGTGTGTTTAGCCACAGACACTCCACCCCCGGCTACCCCGCCAGCGCTCTGTTCTAATTCCGGAGGCGCGCCCGCCTGTCACGGTCCCGCAAAGGACATGAAGTCCGCACGCCAAGCTTTCTCGCGTGGCCTCAAACTCGAGAAATCGCAAAATCTGGACCAGGCTTTTTACGAATTTGAGGAAGCGGCGCGCCTAGTCCCACAAAATGTGGAGTACCTGACGGCGCGGGAGATGACGCGACAACATTTGGCCGGGATGCATCTGGAGCGTGGAAACAAGGACCTGCTCAATGGCCAGCAAATAGAGGCGCTGGCGGAATTTCGAACCGCGCTGAACCTCGATCCGCAGAACGAATTCGCGCAACAGCGCATCAGCGACGCGCTTGGGCCAGTTCCGGTGCACGCCGCGAGCCCTCCGCAAGTCGTCGAGAGCGCGGAGGCGATTGCCGCTAAACCGATCGACGCGCTCCATGACATCCACTACCACGGCGATTCCCGTGGCCTGCTCACCGCCGTCGCCCAGAGCTATGGCCTGGCCGTAATCTTCGACGAAACCTTCCCCAGCCGGCGCGTTCGATTCGACATTGAGAATGCTGATTTCGCAACCGCCATGCGGTCCGCCTCCGCAGTCACCAAGAGCTTCAGCGTCGCACTTGAACCTACCGTTCTTTTTGCGGCTCTTGACAATGCCGACAACCACCGCTCCTACGACCGAATGGGCATGCGCACGTTCTACATCCCGGGCAGCAATTCAACCCAGGATTTGAACGATCTGACGAACACGCTGCGGACGCTCTTCGAGTTCAAGTTTGCCAGCTTCAACGCGGCGTCGAGCACGATTACGGTACGCGGGCCGCAGGCCGCGCTGGAAGCCGCAACTCAGCTTCTCGGACAACTGAATAGCGACCGGCCGGAAGTGATGCTTGATCTGAAAGTCTTCCAGGTGAGCCACACCTACATGCGCAATATCGGGCTGCACGTCCCCGACAATTTCAATCTCTTCAATATTCCGGTGGCCGCGCTAGCCGCTCTTGGCGGACAAAACATCCAGAGCCTCATTAACCAGCTGATTTCCTCCGGCGGCATCAACCAAGCCGGCAATCAAACCATCAGCGCCCTGCTCGCACAATTGCAGGGCCAGCAGAATTCGATCTTCAGTCAGCCGCTCGCAACCTTCGGCGGAGGGCTCACGCTGATGGGACTTAGCCTCGATCACTTATCCGCCGCGCTTACCATGAACGAGAGTTCGGTCCGTCAGCTCGAGCATGTCACCCTGCGCGCTTCCCAGGAGAAAGACGCCACTTTCAAGCTGGGATCGCGGTATCCCATCCTCAACGCCAGCTTCGCTCCCATCTATAACAATCCGGCCATCGCGCAGGTCATCGGGAACCAGTCGTTCACCGCGCCCTTTCCTTCCGTTAGCTATGAGGACATCGGACTCACGCTCAAAGCGAAGCCACGGGTGCATCAAAATTCAGACATAGCGCTCGAGCTAGAATTACAATTCCGCAGTTTGGGAACCACCAACACCAATGGCATTCCCGACATTTTGAATCGTGAGTACAAGGGAGGGATCCTGCTCAAGGAAGGCGAGCCCGCAGCGGTGGCAGGAATGATCACCGCTTCCGATCAGAGGAGCATGAGCGGCTTGCCCGCCTTCTCCAATATCCCAGGCTTCGGCGTCCTCACATCCCAGACTTCCAAACAGGAAGAGAACGACGAGCTTCTAATCCTGATCACGCCCTACGTTATCCGCAGCCCGGAACGCACCGAAGCACCGGAAATCTGGATGGGAAAGTAAATCGGATCATTGAAGCATTGAATCATTTAGTCATTGAAAACCAACGACCATGCCGTTCGACGATTCAATACCTTAATGATTCGATGGCCCGATCTATTTCTGGCTCGCCTGGAAGTCCGCGATCTTTTTCAATAGATCGATGGGCGCGCCGCCTGGCACATTCCGTCCGTTGATGAACAGAGTCGGCGTGCCCGTCACGCCAACCGATTTGGCAAGCGCGACGGAAGCCTCGATTCTGGCCTTCGTGTCCGGCTTGGCGGCGCAGGCGGCGATCTCCTCGGCATTCGTGCCCGATGCGGTCGCAATGGCTTTCAATTTTTCATCGGCATTGGCCGCAGTGATATTGGCTTGGTCGTCAAACGTCTTCTGAATAAATTTCCAGAGCGCTTCGTTTGAAGCCCGCCCCACGCAATCCACATAGCCGGCCGCTTTCTCCGCCCAGTCGTGCGCGGGGAGCGGAAAGCTCTGGAAAACAAAGCGGGCCTCGGGCTCTTGCGCCAGCAACTGATCAATCACCGGTGCGGCCTTAGCGCAGTGTGGGCACTGCATATCGCTGAACTCGACAATCGTCACCGGAGCCTTGGCCGGTCCCTTGGCCGGACCGTTTACTCCCTTTTCCAGCTTCACGCGGGCTTCGTCAAATGGTTTCGCGCCGAAGGGCAAGATGTCGCCCACAATTACATGCTTACCGTCAGAACTCACCAGCAACCGATTTAAGGTCGGGCCCTGAGCGTTGGTGACCACCACCAAGACCGCCGCCAAACCCGGCACCTCAGAGGGACGAATCTCGTTCACCTTCCACGACACCGTGGTATCGTGGCCAAACATCTGAAACAGGAATGAGTTTACGGTGTCTTCACTGGGCAGAACCGTTGTGACTTCAGCCGCAGCCGTCGTCGCCGCTGGTTTAGCTGGCGGCCTAGTCTGAAGAGTAGGTTTGCTTTGAGCGATGGCGATGCCGGATAACAGAAGAGCAGCGAGCAGAGTGCGATGCATGCGTGTCATAGTTTGGAATTCGATTGGGATTCGATTGTTACAAAAAGCGGCAAACTTGTCATTACTCATAAGCTTTTGTCATCCCGAGCGAAGCGAGGGATCTGCATTCTGCGGCGGACTGCGGATCCCTCGCTTCGCTCGGGATGACAACCCATTAAGGTGACAACCCATAAAAAGTATCGCAGCACCGCAAGCAGTCTAGAATTCCGACTTGGCGGCAATTGGAAATCTCCGGCCATAACCGAATGCCTTGGCTGAGATCTTGATGCCGGGTGCCGCTTGCTGCCGCTTGTACTCGCTGCGCTCCACCATCCGGATCACCCGCCGCACCAGATCCGGATCGAAATTGTGAACCCGCGCTATTCTCTCGGCCGATGACGATTCCTCCACGTAATCCTCAAGTATCGCATCGAGCACGTCGTAGGGCGGAAGCGAATCTGAATCCTTCTGATCGGGGCGCAATTCCGCCGATGGCGATTTCTCTATCGTCGCTTGCGGAATCACTGGGCGCCGCGAGTTCACGTAAGCGCTGAGCCGGTACACCAGCGTCTTCGGCACGTCCGAGATCACCGCCAGTCCACCCACCATGTCGCCATAAAGAGTGCAGTAACCAACTGCCAATTCGCTCTTGTTCCCGGTCGAAAGTACCAGCGCGCCAAACTTGTTCGACATGGCCATCAGCAGCAATCCCCGGGCGCGGGACTGAATGTTTTCTTCGGTAACGTCCTCCGGCATGCTGGCAAACACCGGCGCAAGCGTCTGGCGCGCGGCCTGGTAGATTTCGTGGATCGAGAGCAGTTCGAAGCGGAGCTTGAGGTTGTTGGCCAGTGCGCGCGCGTCGTCAATCGACCCACGCGATGAGTAGGGCCCGGGCATGCCGACGCCGATCAGATTCTCCGCACCTAGCGCGTCGGCCGCAATCGCCGCGGTGAGCGCGGAATCGATGCCTCCGCTGAGTCCGATGATCGCCCGCTGGAAACCACATTTGTGGACGTAATCCCGCGTGCCCAGAACCAGGGCTTCATAAGCGCTGCCTTCTTCGCCCGCGACCTGCGCGTGCATGTCCCCGGTAAGCTTCTGGGAATCGAAGTAGATCAGGTCTTCCTCGAACGACTTCCCTTGCGCGATCACCTGCCCGTCGGGCGCAATCACCACGCTCGATCCGTCAAACACCAGGCTGTCGTTGCCTCCGACCTGGTTCACCATCGCGACTGGTACCTTCTGATTCCGGGCGATGGAGGTGAGCATATCCCGGCGCAGCTCGCGCTTGCCCAGCCAGAACGGCGACGCCGATATGTTGAGCACAAAGTTGCCGCCGGCGCGAACCAGTTCCTCGACCGGGTCCACGCGATAGAGCTGCCGGTTCCAGAAACGCTTGTCGTTCCAGGCATCCTCGCAGATGGTCAAAGCCATCTGCTTGCCGCAAAAGCTGAACAGTTGCTGGCTCTTAGCGGGAGTGAAGTTGCGCATCTCGTCGAAGACGTCATAGGTGGGCAGCAACATCTTCGACTGGGTGAGATCGATGCGCCCCTCGCGCAGCAGGACGGCGGAGTTCATTACAGTTTTGCCAGACTCGGCATCGGCCGGAGTTACCGTTCCGCAGATCACGGCAATGCCCAGCGTTTCGGCGGCGATCTTCTCGACGGTCGCGCGACAGCGCGCCACAAACGACGGCCTCTCCACCAGATCGCGCGGCGGGTAGCCGCACACGGCGAGTTCCGGAAACAGAATCAGGCCAGCGCCAGCATTCTTCGCCTGCAGCGCATACTGGATGATCTTCGCAGCGTTGCCAGAAAAATCTCCCACGGTAGGGTTAATCTGGCCCAGGGCAATCTTCACGCTTATAGTTTAGAAGGTCGAGTGCGGAAGGTCGAGGCCGGAAGACGCTTAACGGAATAGGGCTGAAAGCGCACGAAACAATTCTGCCGGTGTTGCGATGCGCAGCGAGGTCCGCTGCCCGACGGCCTTGGTGAAGTGCCTGGTGTTATGCGTCAGCAACCAGTCGGGTTTGCTGGCCATCGCAGACAATAGCACGGGCACATCCGGCTCGTGCCGGATCAAGTATCGGCTAGAATGCACCAGATCTTTATCCGGATACGGAACAAGTTCGGGATTGGTCAACTTGACGAGGCGGTGATAATCCGCGATCAACTGTTCGGCATCGAGCGAAGGCAAACGTTCCGCGTGGAACAAGAGGTTTTCCTCCACCTCGTCGCGAACTACCTCGGCCAACACCAGCTTACACACCTTGGCGGCGCAGAGTGACAGCGTAGCTTTGTCGAGGCCCCAGGGGGAAACAATCCCCCCGGTCAGGACATTCGAGTCCAGGAAAAGCCGGATCCTGCGCTGGCTGCTCACTTCCCGCTTGGTGGCCGGCTCATTCGCGTCTTTCGCGAACCAGTGGGCGAACTGCTGCGATGACGCAGCGAAGCATTCTCGCCAGGCTTCTTGCCGTAGCGGCGGGTGTATACGCGACGGCGGGCTTCCGGGATGGTCGCGAGAAGATCCTCGGACCTCAGTCCGGCCGCCGTGAGGCTCGAACCTACGCGCTCGCAAAGCCGCTCGAAGCGCCGCTGCTCAGGCAGCAGAATGAGGCCGTCACCCAAACGCAGAACGGCAAACGGAGCGCCAATGCCCAACCCGAGATCTTCACGGAATTGTTTGGGGACCGTGAGCTGGCCCTTTTCGCCGATCTTGGTCGTTGTCATGTATTCGAGGGGTGGGTTATTGGCCGACATGGTTGGTAGGAAAATCCTACCACAGAATCCAACCCTCTCCAAGCATGAAGGTTGGACGCGCCCCCAGGCGCATGTTCACGCAAAACGGTTCGACGTTTTGCTAGGAACTTCAGGCTGCCGGCGCAGGCGGCACACTCCAGTTGGGGCCTGGAGCCGAATCCGGCCCGGAGGGCGGCGGCACCGGGGCCATCGGTGGCGTCCCCGCGGGGTTGCCAGGACTAGACTCCGGCATCTCTTCCCCGGGACGCCGTAACGTCGGCGCGTTCGCCGGGCGGCCTTCCTGTTTCTTGGCCACGGTCGGCGTGCCCAGATCAACTTCTTTTTCGACGCGCACGATCTTCTGGCCATCCACCTTCATGGTCTCGACCCGCACCACTTCGTCGCCCACGAAGCGCACAAAGTCCACGTCCTGGGGCGGCGTGCCGTAGATCCATTCTTCGTACTCAACTTCGTTCGCATGTTCGCGCACTTTCCGGGGCGGACGTCCCTTGGCGTAGATCACCATATCGTGGTTCATTCCCACCAGCACGTGGTGATTCTTGATGGCTTCTTTGACTTGGGGAGGTACGGTTTCCAGGTAGGCATCCCGCGCGGACTTGGAATCGAAATCAAACACTGGACGCAGCAGCTCTTTCAGCTCTGGCCCGGTTATCTCCGGAACATACTTGTCGAAATAGAGATCCACGAAAGACCCGCGGGCGTTGGCGGAGGAATCAGAAGGCGAAACCGTCTCGCCCTGGGCCCCTACGACGGTGATGCGCTGGTACCACTTCTGTTTCTTGATCGGACCTCCGTTGATCTCAAAACGGATGTGGTCTTCCTTGATGGCCACGTCGCTGATGCGGGCCAGGTCGCCCGGTTTCGCCGCCGGTCCCCAGAGCGCCATCAAATGTTGCAGTTCCGGGCCGCTGGGGGTTACGGTTCCCTTCTTGAGCCTCAGTCCAGTCTGTCCCATTGGAAAACTTACCCGGAGGTAGACCAATTCTTCATTGAAAGCGTGGATAATTTCTTCGCGGGTTTGCCTGGAAATTCTTGCCGGCGGGGTATTCTCAGCAAAGGTCAGCAGGGAGAAGAGCAGCGAGGACACAACCAGAAGGCTCGCCCACCACCGACAACAGACGCAATAAGCGTGCAAGAACCGCATGCACCACCCCAGGCCCACTGCCTCAATTATAGACCGGCGCAAAGGCAGTTCCCAGTTCTCACCTCTCAGTTCCCAGTCCTCAGTGAAAAGCCCGGGATTTCCTGAGAACGGAGGGTTAGGAACTGGACCTGAGAACTACCTGCCGTGACCAGCTGTTGAGTACTTCGGTAACGGTCGACTGTACTTTAAGCACCTGAGGTCACCTCTGCCAACCAACATAGAATGGATGTAGGACGGACCAGCTCATCCCCGCGCGGGCCGACAGGACTGCCTTTTGCCGTTGAAGCTACCCATTCCCGCGCGCATTCCGCTCCTCTACGTCATCCTCGGCGTGTTGTTGGCGATCAGTGTCCTTCCTATGTACTTTTACTCGGCGCAGATCGAGACCATGAACCGGGAACGCCTCAAAACCAACGAGATGCTGCTGCAGAATACGGTCACGCGTTCGCTAGCCGACGACATTTCCCAGCACCAGGAAGCACTGCACATGATGCTGGCCAATCTCTCGTCGTCGATTCAGGTCATGATGCTGTCCAATGCAAGCGGGACCGACTTTAGCGCGCAAAACTTTCTGACCCCAGAGCTGCGCGCTATGCTCGAGAATTTCGTTTCTTCGTCCAATGATATTGCCTATGCCACGCTGCTGAACGCCGACGCCAAAGGAGTTTCCGCCGGCCGTATTGAGCCCGACGCCTTTCTGCAACGGGAACTGGAGCGCGCCTACCAGGCCGCCAGCGAAGGACGCGTCTACAGCGGGCAGCCATTGATGGTGGGCAGCGGAAAATCTGCGCGCACCGTCATGCTGGTGAGTTCGCCGATCATGTACGACAAACGCTTTCTCGGGATGATCGGGTCGGTGGTCGATATGGACTACCTGATCCGGCGCCTGCAGCAAGTCAGCATGACCGGATTGATGCCCTACGTCGTGGACAGCCAGGGACGGCTGGTGGCGTCGGCGAGCACGCAATATGCCACCGGACAGGACATGACCCACTTCGACATCGTCCGCAGTTTCGTGGGCGAAGGCTCAAAGGCGCAATTGGCCGCCACCCGCGAATTCGCCATTCGTGATGGAAAAGACACGACTGAGATGCTGGGAACATACAGCCCGGTCACCTCGCTGGATTGGGCGGTAGTGGTGCAGAAGCCGCGCGAGGATGCGTATCGCGGAATCTACGAAATGCAGCGCACCGGACGTTTGCTGGCATGGCTGGCGGTGTTTGTGAGCGTGGGCCTGAGTATTTTTTCGGCGCGGCGCATCACCAGCCCGCTGCAGGTGCTGACGCACTCCAGCCAGGCCATTGCGCGCGGCGATTTTTCCCAGCGCGTGCACGTGAAAACGCGCACCGAAATCGGCGAACTGGCGACCACGTTCAACACCATGCAGGAAGAACTGGAACAGTTCGTTGAAGACCTGAAGCGCGCCGCGGATGAAAACAAGAACCTGTTTATGGGGTCGATCCAGATGCTGGCCGGCGCGGTCGACGAAAAAGATCCTTATACGAAGGGCCATTCCGACCGGGTTACGAAATACTCACTGATGGTCGCGAAAGAAATGGGACTCGATCCGGGATTTCTGGAGATCCTGCGCATCTCGGCGCAGTTGCACGATGTCGGCAAAATTGGCATCGAAGACCGCATCCTGAAAAAACCGGGCGCCCTGACTCCGGAAGAATTCGAGATCATGAAGACGCACACCACCAAGGGCGCGAATATTCTGCGTCCGGTGCCGCAGTTGCGCGAGATGCTGCCCGGGATCGAATTGCATCATGAAGCGCTCGACGGGCGTGGATATCCCTATGGCCTGAAGGGCGACGAAATTCCTCTGCTGGCACGGGTGATTGCCGTCGGCGACACCTTTGACGCTTTAACTACGAACCGTCCTTACCAGAAGGCATACGACCCCGTCGAAGCGCTGCGCATCATTGAAAATCTTTCCGGAAAGCGACTTGACCCGACTGCGGTCACCGCGCTCATGGCGGTGTTTTATCGCGGAGATATTCGTATTCAGAAACCGGTGACGCACACCATCCCGCTGGAAACGCCCACACCCGCGCCGATCCCCCCGCCGCCCGCCGATCCCGTCGTGGTCGAAACCACGCGAACGTAGAAATCAGTCGTTAGTCGCTAGTCGTTGGTCGTTCGCTATTCGTCGCTCACGTCGGGAGCCCGGGAGCAATCACGAGTTAAAGGCTTGCCAACGACTAGCGACCAACGACCGACGACCGCCTGCCTCTCCGCCGTCGATTCTCCTATAATCATTCTCGGATACCTCATGATCGAAGATAAAAGATAAAAAATGATTCAAACTCTTTTTGGCAGTCTGGACGAAGAACAGAAACCAAGTTTTATCGAGCGCATGAAGGAGGCCGTCTCGCGCACCCGCGAGAACCTGGCCGAGCGCATCGAAGATGTCGTCTCCATCGGCAAGGAGATCGACCGCTCCACCCTGGACGATCTGGAAGCCACGCTGATTGGCGCCGACCTCGGCACCGAGACCACTCACGATGTTCTGGAAAAACTGCGCGACAAGGCCGATCGCAGGCAGATCAGGGACGTGAACGAACTCAAGCGGCTCCTGAAAGAGGAGTTGCTGGCCATCCTGACGTCGACCAGTTCGCGGCCCGTGACCAGGGTGGACGGCACGCCGGAAGTGATCATCGTCGTTGGCGTAAACGGCACAGGCAAGACCACGACCATCGGAAAATTGGCGCAGGTGTTTCGCGCCCAGGGAAAAACAGTGCTACTGTGCGCGGCGGACACCTTCCGCGCGGCGGCCATCGAGCAACTCGAAATTTGGGGACAACGCACGGGAACGGAAGTGATCAAGACAAAAGCTGGAGGCGATCCCTCCGCGGTGCTGTTTGACGCGCTGCAATCCGCAATGTCGCGCAAAACCGACTACGTGATCGTCGATACTGCCGGTCGGCTGCACACCAAGCAGAACCTGATGCTCGAGCTCGAAAAGATGAAGCGCACCGCTCAACGCATCGTGCCCGGCGCACCGCACGAGACTTTGCTGGTAATGGACGCCACCACCGGTCAAAATGGATTGCAACAGGCGCGGCAGTTCACGCAATCGTCGGGAGTCACGGGAATAGTCCTGACCAAGCTCGATGGCACGGCCAAAGGCGGAGTCGTAGTGGCCATATCGCGAGAGTTGGGACTGCCCGTGCGCTATGTGGGCGTCGGCGAAAAGGCTGGGGATCTGCTGCGGTTTGATCCCAAAGAGTTTGTGGACTCGCTGTTCTCCTGAACTGAAATGGCTTTGGCGAAAGGTAAGAGTTTGGGATATGGAAATTCTCGAACCGCTCGACATCACCTCCTGGAAGGGTCCGTTCTCTCCTGAGATCGTGGCGAAAGCCGCGGACGCCATGGAAACCGGGAAGATGCTCTATGCGCCCCAACTGCCTTTCGAACTGTCCGCGGCCGAGCGCCAGTTTCTTTCGCCGGATTGCTTGGACGGCAAATCGAAAAGTGTGAGCTTCCGCCCAGAATCCGGCGTTTTGAAAGGTACTCGCTGCCAGGGGTCCGCGCGCGACGAGTTACGCGGCATGTTGCAACGCTATTACACTCGGGCATCCGAGTTGCTGAAGGCGCTCTGTCCTGGGTACAGCGACCACTTGACAGCCGGATTCACTAGTTTCCGTCCCGCCGAGATCACCGGCCGAGCGACGTCCTGGCGACACGACGACACCCGGCTCCACGTGGACGCCTTTCCCTCCCGGCCCATGCAAGGCCTGAGGATTCTGCGAGTGTTCACCAATGTCAATCCGCAGATGCCCCGCATTTGGCGAGTGGGTGAAGAGTTTCAGAAGGCTGCGGCCAATTTCTTGCCCGGAATTCGACCGCCCCTGCCGGGAAGCTCGTGGCTGCTCCACTCGCTGCAGATCGTCAAGGGAAAGCGAACCGAATATGACCACTTCATGCTCGGCATTCATGACCGGATGAAGGCGGATCAGGGCTATCAGTCGCAAATTCCGCAGACGCAACTTGCAATTCCGCCCGGCGCAACCTGGGCGTGCTTCACCGACTCGGTGTCTCACGCCGCCATGTCGGGCCAGTTTGCCTTCGAGCAGACGTTCTATTTGCCGGTCGGCGCCATGAAGGATCCGGAACGCTCTCCGTTGCGCGTGTTGGAACGGCTGGCCGGACGCAGGCTAGCTTAAACCGGTGCCCGCCCTGAAAGTCCGCCACGAGGCATGAACGAAAGGAACTGATGGATATCTGGTGGCAATTGGCGCTGGCTGTCGCGGTCGTAGTTGTCCTGTGGTTGGTTCTACGCTTCGTGCGAAACCTGTTCAGTCCCCGAGAACCCTCCGCATCAGTAGAAGATCCTTTGGCGGGTGTACCATCGCCAAGAAGGCGCGTTCCGCAAAATCGTTCCGGTGCAGTTGCCTTGGCGGAGCCCGATGAGGAGGAGGAGAATCGCAGTTTTCCGCCTCGTAATCTATGACTTGGTTTTCTCTGTGCCTCTGTGTCTCCGTGGTGGATTTTGAATTCCGCGGCGAGGTACTCTTTCTGTTTTCATGACCATCGACGAACAACACATACGCAGGGCGCTGGAGCTAGCGCGAGCAGGCGTTGGGCTGGTCTCGCCCAATCCGGCCGTGGGCGCGGTTGTAATCGACGCGTCGGGCCGCGAAGTCGGGGCGGGCACCCACACCTATGACGGCATAAAGCACGCCGAGGTGATCGCACTCGAGCAAGCCGGCGCTGGAGCACGAGGAGGCACCCTCTATCTGAATCTGGAGCCATGCTCGCATCAGGGCCGCACCGGGCCCTGCGCCGATGCCGTGATCGCGGCCGGAATCAGCCGTGTAATCTGCTCCATGGAAGATCCGAATCCACGAGTGGCGGGTCAAGGATTTGCCAAGCTGCGCGCGTCAGGAAT
>Ga0074044_10002969_pt1 | contig 14643 bp, 10 predicted proteins | sample BogForMeECP23OM1_FD_94443 | JGI IMG/M metagenome (GOLD analysis project Ga0074044, IMG submission 94443) | Bog forest soil microbial communities from Calvert Island, British Columbia, Canada - Bog Forest MetaG ECP23OM1 | ecosystem: Environmental > Terrestrial > Soil > Wetlands ... | reverse complement strand
TAAAGCCGACCCTCGTTGGACGCTGGCCCACCTCATGCTGCTCAGTAAGTTTTCGGGGCCACATACAGGAAACGGGCCTTGGGGCGATCAGTGGAGCGGGGCGCTCGGAGAGGACGGCAGTGCAGCTATTCAGCGATTTGTCGAGGCGGGACTGCTCGTGGACTCCGCCCTTTCCGTTTCAGAGCGGCTCGCCTTGAAGTTCTCTTCTTTGCAGTTGAAACGGATGTTGAGGGAGAGAGGATTGAAGGTGTCCGGGCGCAAGGATGAGATGGCAGAGCGGCTCTGCATGGCGAGTGCGGCGGAGATGGAGAAGGCCGCGGCCGGAATGAATCTACTAACATGCTCAGAGAGTGGCCAACAGCTCGCGAGCGGATTTCTCACGCGCAGTGACGAAGTGAAGCGGGCCGCCTTGGCGGCTCTCCGCGAAAAGAATCCGGGCTTGGCTTGCCGCGTTGTTTCCGAATGGCAAGATGCTCTTGGATTCCCCGAACTTCCGATGATTCAGACCAAGCCACACCTCGGTGACGTGAACAGGGTGTTCTCCGTGAGGCCGAGGATATTGGCCGGAGTGAACGAAGAGGCACTCGAACACTTGCGCGTGGCGGCGGGCATGGCTTTTCTAGGCCTGGGCGATCACTGGCTCCCGGAAAATGCGACAACGGGAATCCGCCTCTCCGGGCCTTCAGCCGTCAGTATGATCATCAACAGCGTCCAAACCATGAGGAATGTGGAGGGGTGGCGCAGTTCCGGGCTGGTGCGGACGGTGAAGATTCTGTGCTCCGCCGACGGCCCCTGTGAGGCCTGCGATGGACTGAGGAATCGCGTCTGGCCAATTGATGACCTTCCCGAAATCCCTTACGAGCACTGTACCTCGCCCGGAGGATGTAGGTGTGTATGCGTTGCGCATCTGATCGAGGGCTGAGACTGCTGAGGCCCGCATCCTCTGACGCGCGGTCGCCTGTTGTGCAGCCGGCGCGCGCGCCGCGAGACGAATTCCCGAGATTGGGGCACGGCGAGCGTGGGCAACCTGTGGGATTGACCTCTTGGCTTCCAACTTTTTGCGACTTTTACTTGCCGCGTTCTGGCAAGCGCCAGCGATCTGCGGGAGTGACGGATCGTCCGAAAAAGTCGGAACCACATGCGGCAAAGAAGCAGCCTTTGCCCATTCCGGCTGCTACGGCTGCATCCGCCATCCATCATCATATTTCTGGAAGATGGCGGAAGATTGCCATCCATATTCGTCCCCGGGGAGAGGATAGACACATGGAGAGATTTCTCCGGAAAAGTGATTGACAGGGTGACCCTTGCATTCCAAGAATACGTCCGGTTGTTGGTCTTTAGTTAGAACTTTACCGATCTCGTTTAGGTTCCACGTCCACCTAAACTCAACCCGGGCGTTGTTCTGGTCGGAGAACGAAATTCCAGAAACTCCCATGAATTTTCTCGTAGCCACTGGAAAATTGATCTGGTCACGCACGCATGACCTTCGTACCTCGTGCGCATAAGGTTTCTGATCTTGGCGAGAAAGGAACTCGATGCCCTTTTCCGTGAGCCGGACATCGACGGCCCCAGCACCGATCTTGGAAACAGTGATGAGTCCTACTGCGGAGAGGAATCTTTCTTCTGGCCCAATTTGTGGAAGTCCGTATTCGCAGTCCCTCGTAAGGTGCCCCAAATGGATGATAAGCATTGGAGGATTCTTAAAGTCGGGTGCCTCTGATATTTTGTCTGTTGCGAAAGCACGCGTTAGATTGGCGCAGCCCGGCAGGCAAATAAGAATGTTCAGCAAGACCCAAGCTCGGACAAATCGTTTCATTGGGGTTGTCCCACCCCTTATACAACGAAAATATCCACTCTCGACAGAGTCTCATGAGCACACCAGGCGGCCTGACTGCTGCGAACGGAGGCAGCTACCCGGCGATCTGGACCACCCTCGCTGTTGCTGTCGCCGCGAACAACGCGAGTCGCAGCCTCGCGGTTACCCGAGGACTTGCGGGAGTGACGGATCGTCAGAAAAAGTCGGAACCGCAAGCAGCAAAGACGCAGCCCTGGGCGGAAGTTTGAAGGGTGGCACCACCGCGCTCAGCCGCCTAGAAACTGCGTCAACCTCGGGATGACACGCTGGCTTGGCGGAATAGGTGCCATCTCAAAGATGTAGTGGAAGTGTCGAAAGGTCCTAATCACAAACCCGAGTGCGGACTCGCGGTTCCCATCGAACTCAATTACAATTTCATGACCCGCCCCGAAAACTCGCTTCGAAGGCAACACCGCGAAACCCCCGCCACCCGGTTTCCAGTGCACCGACTTCACCACAGGGGCCGCAGTCGGCAGCGCTCCAGACCGTAGTTTTGCTCTGCCGTGCTTCTGAGCGTTCGCAATCTGATGACATATCTGCCAGTCCAGGCTCGGGGCCACTGCAAATCTTTCAAGGGCGTCTTTCTGCTCTTGGCTTAGCGTGCTGTCGCTTCTAATCCATTCGGGTAGAGAATTGGCGGTTTGGATGAAGTCGTCAAGGTCATCCGGGTTGAAACGCTCCATCAAACGTCTGAATACCCTCTTGAGTTTTTCGTAGCGCTCTAGCGCCGTTCTGTGCAGCGTGTGTGGGCCTCTCCGGCAATTGTACATTGGGACGGGGCAGGTGTTAAGGCCTGTCCGTGAAGAAGGCGGAGTCGATTCCTTGTTGTTTTCGAACCCCGTCCTCGGCACTGAAAACTTGGGCGCAAAATGGGCGCAAAACCCTCCTTTCTGAGCGCAAATCAGGGGATGGCTGGTGAGGAAGGGCAGCCGAATCAACGTGAATTTTGCGGATTTCTGGAGCGGGAGGCGGGAATCGAGCCCACGTCCAGCGATCGGCAAGTGACTGGATTGGTTTCCCCGTTGTTCCCATCGTTGTTCTCAACGTGTGCGCGCCCGCCAGCCCGGTGAGGTCCCTCGGATCAGCCCGCGCATACCCGCATATCCTAGGTGCGCCGTGGCGTCAGAACCAAACCCAACGCGAATATGCCAGCGAGCGCGGCTAATTCCATGCCGATTCGCCGATAATCCACGCTCGCGTATCGAATCCGTTCGTTCCATTCCTTTGCCGGAAGCACAACTTGCCTCCACTCCGCAATTATCTTCTTGCGGCCAGAATCGTCCAGACCGGCCTTTTCCGGGAAAGTATTTTGGAAGTTGTCCCGTTGGTCCAGCCAATTAAGCGCTTCTTCATCCGACATGCTCCGTCTGTGGCTTAGGTCCCATTGCTTCAACTTTGCCATTTCAAGAGCGCGCTTAGCTTCTTCCCTTACTCTATTCTTGTCTTCGGGACTTGCCTGAAGTACGGCGCGTCCCCACTTTTCCCCAACCGTTGCCACGTCGTTTGCACGATTCTCTGCTTCCCAGCGCTGCCGCGCTTCCGCGATCAAATCGTTCTGAATGGCTCTAGGCTGCGGCTTAGACCAAAGCCAAGAGTATCCGGCATCGCTCGTCCAAGGCACCCACAAGAATGCCAAGGAGACACAGAGACAGAAGCAGGCCACGACAATCCGTCGAGCTGAGTTCATCGCCATCACCTGCCGGCGTTTCATCCCCAAATGGGATAATGGCGCGGTCCCGCCTCCGGGGACTTGCCTCTGACTATCATGTGCCAGTGAGGTGGCAATAATTCTAACTCCCCGTCGTGGGAAAACACCGCCGCCCCGCATTCTGACCCATCGCAATACACCGCTTGTTCGGAACCAATGAAGACTTCTTCTGAATCGGCGGGGGGGCGCAACGCGGCCGCCGGAATGCTTATTCGTATGGGCATGTGCCGCTCCTTAACTGCCACTCGACATGCTATCACTCCCTCTTGGCCGTTTGGTCTTCCGCTGTCGCGGGCGGGATGGCCGGAATCTCAACCGGATCGCGGAGCGGGGCCGTGCGCGGCTGGCTTGGCTGCAAGCTAACCGCTCGCCAGATAGGCTACGTCGGTCCCGAAGAGGTACCTTGTCTTCGGCTGTTGCGTCGCGTATTCTCCCGCCCCTTCCTCACGAGTAGGCCCCCCTTCGCTGTTCTCCTCGCTGTTCTCCTCGCTGTTCTCCTCGCTGTTCTCCTCGCTGTTCTCAACGCAACGGCAGCAAAGAGTGTGCCCACCGTGTGCCACTATCCGGCCGTCGTTGCATCTTCGGTGATGCCGCGCGAGCACGGTGCTTTGTTGACTCTCGAAATTGGGAACAACTTGGGAACAAAACTCGAGGGTGGAGGGTCGATTCTTGGGTTCGACTCCCACAAAGGCAGTCGAATCATCAAGCAGTTGGCGGAAGCGTGTGGGAGTCGAACCCACCATTCGGCCGGCGAGCGGTCGAATCTCCGGCTTTGAAGACCGGGAGGGTCACCGGACCCCCTGCGCCTCCGGGGGGATTATACAGAAGTGGCGAGTGGCTGGTGGCGCTGGTGGCTGGTGGCTAGCGGCGAGAAAAGAGGAGGGCAAGCCGCAGGGAGGCGAGTGACGCATACGGGCGCTGCAGCGAGCTCTGGGGCACAAGAGAACGGCTGTCCCGATTTTCGTCGCCTCCTAGACCCTGTGCGCCGGGAGCACACCCCATCGTAGGGCCTGCTCCAAAACGACGGTGAGGAGCCTCCGCGAGCTGGGGCGTCCCGCAGTGGCGGAATCGTGCCCCTACGAGCCGGGAGCCAACTGCCCGGCGCCTACCGATGCTGCGGCGGCGGCCCGTACCAGCGCCTCCGCCAGCTCGATCACGCGGATGTTGGCGCAGACCTCGTAATAGCTGATGTGGCTGGGCCCGCCGAAGCCGCCTTCGGGCCGCAGGTAGCGCACTTGTCCCTTGCGCACCACGATTTTTTCCAGGCCGCTGCCCACGGGCACCTCGCCGTAAAAGAGCTGCACGTCCTCGTCGCCCCAGGGAAACGGGAAAGTGGCTCCGACACGCGAGAGAGAGATTTCCTGGGTCAGCTTTTCGAATCCGTCTTCGTTCAGCAGCACGCCGCCGACGTTGTAGCGGATCAGCAGCTCCTGAGCCTCCTCCTCCGCGGTGCCTTCGATGAGCGTCTGGAGGAGAAAAACGCGGAACGGGGACTTGTTGCCCTCCACCAGGCGTCGCGCCATCTTCGAGCAGCTCGACAGGCGGTCGGAAAGGTTCAGGGCGCGCGAAATCATGATGCGGAAGTCGCCGTCCATCCACAGCGTGGGCGCGGAATTCTGGAAGGCGATGCCGATGCCGAGTTCCAGCCGGGGCATGGCGGAATTCTCGGGCCGGGCGTTGTAGGCCTCGGAGATGCCCACCATTTCGCGGGCCAGCGAGCAGGCTTTGGCCACCGCGCGCTGGCTCATGCGCGTGGTTTGCGTCTCGTAGATGGCCAGGATGATGGCGTCGCCCTCGATGAACACGCGCGCGGCGCCGTAGCGGTCCAGCAGCTTCTTCATGGGTTCGTAGAGGTTGAGGCTGAAGTGGGAGGCGGGATTCAGGCCGCGCTCCAGCAGGTCGTGGGTAATCTGCGTGGAATTGCGCACGTCCGCCTTGATCACCACGTGGGAAATGACGCGTTCCTCGGAATGCCGCGTCTCGTCGGGCATCAGGAACTCGTACAGGCTGTTATTCAGGTGGGAGAGCTCGCGGGTGCGGTCGTTCTCCACCAGGCTGATTTTCTCCAGCAGCAGGTTCACGCGGCCCGCGTGGCGCAGGTCGCGGCGCAGGCACATGTAGTCCTCGGCAAAACGCAGCGCCACGGCGCGCTGCTCCTCCCGCGTCAGCCGCCGGATGCGCTTGGCGGCTTCCTCGATCTTGCCGAGCGGAAATTGCCGGGTGGGAAAATGCTTCAGAATCTCCTCGACGCGCCGCTGGTCCTCGCGGTGGACAATGGCCTTCTTGAGCTGCTGGAGATGGAGGGGCGGACAGAACTGGGGATAGATGCCGCGCAGCTCGTAGGCGGAGAGGATGTGGATGAGCAGCTCGCGGTTTTCGAGGCGATCGGTCCACTGGTCCAGCAGCCACTCCCGCGCCGCGGCGACCCCAGCCTCCGCCGCGTCCTCCCGTTTCGCATCGAACAGCCGCCGGGCGTTCTCCGGATGGTCCAGGAAATCGCCCAGGCGGGAATGGTAGGAATCCGCGAGGGCCTCGGCCTTTTGTTTGGAGTCCTCGAGTTTCTGGCCGAGTGATTCCAGCTCCCGCTGAATGTCGCCCAGCCGGGACTCCACATCCGCGCGCGTTTGACGCAGCGCCTGCGGGTCCTGGCTGCCGAGCAGGCGTTCGAACAGGCCCTGCTCGCCGGAAAGTTTGCGGTCAATGGCCTCGCGCTCGGCAGCGAGCCGGGCCATCTCCGCCTGCGCCTCGATGCCTCCTTGCGCCAGCCCGTCGAAGGCGCGCCAGGCCTCTCGGACGGCCTCTCCGAACTCGCCCACCAGAACGGAATCGCGGAGGAATTCCCGCAGGACGGCCTCGAAGACCTCGAAGCGGTCCGGGTCGCGAGCAAAGTTACCCAGCAGCACGTAGTGCTCGAGCAGCACGAGGTCGTCGCGGCCGCCTTCGACGAACAGCAAACGGTTCGAGAGGAGTTCGTAGACGGGAATGTAGCTGTCGCCGAACAGGGCGCGGCGCGCTTTGGCCAGAACGCCGTCCTCGAGCTCGGAAAGGGCGCCGTAAAGCTGCAATCCCACCTGGCGGAAGATGTTCTTCCGGTCGGCCTGGAACTCGGCCAGCGTGGCCTTCTTCACCTGGGCGCCTTCGCTGCGCTCGAAAAACTCGCCGCGGCGCTTGATCCAGTCGTTGCACTCCTGCACGACGGCGGCGAACTGCAATCCGATCTCCCGGGTGAAAAATCGCAGCACGCCGAGGCGCAGCAGGATGTCCAGCTCGATATTTTTCTCGTAATGGGCCTGGTTCAACCCGGCCTGGAGAAAGTCGGAGAGCAGTTTCTTGAATTGCCCGGTTTCCGGAGAGCGCACCGCCTTGGTGTCCGTGCCGTAGAAGCGCCCGAGCTGCCCGGTGTGGCGGATCAGGTCGGCCAGGTAGCGGCGCGCGGCCTCCAGAAAGCGCGGGCTGAGGGCCACGTCGTAACGCAGATTATCCACGCCGGGACTGAGCGTAGTGAGAGCGATGTCCGCTGCACAGGGCAGCAGCTCTACCGTTATGTGCCGGTCGGCGGCCGGCTGGGTGTCCGGAGACGACATGGCGGGCAAATCGCCTATGAACGTAGCAAATGGGGTGGCGGGGCGGCAAGCCTGCCGGTGGGGAACGTAGCTTGAGAATAGACAGGCAGGCACTACGCGGCGGGGCTGAGGCGCGCGCTCAGGGTCCGTGGATTTCGATGCAGTGGCGGGCATCGTCGAGCGCGGCGAGGCGGATGCGCAGCACGGGCCAGTCCACGGCGATCGTCCATTTCTCAGGCCATTCGACCAGCACGATGGCGGGCGATGCGAACAGGTCGTCCAGACCGAGCGATTGCAGGTCGGCGCGGCCTTCGATGCGGTACAGGTCGATGTGGAAGACGCGGATGGGGCCGCGGAATTCGTGGATCAAGGTAAAGGTGGGGCTGGTGACTTCCTCCTCGCGCGCGGCGCCGAGGCCGCTGACGATTCCTTTTGCCAGCGTGGTCTTGCCTGCCCCGAGTTCGCCGGAAAGAAAAACGAGAAGAGGCGGCTGAAGCTCGCGGGCGAGCCTGCGAGCGAAAGACAGCGTCTCGTCGGCGGAGGCAGTGACCAGTTTTCTCGCGGGGAGCGGGGCAGGGTTCATGAGCGGATGCGCAGGCCGGTCCGGGTGGCGGCATCGGCGCGCGCGTCCTGTTTGAGGCGCTGGAAGGCCGGGCCGATGTGCCGGATCAAATCGGTGGCCACCATTCCCTCCTGTCCTTGCTCCTCGGCGGCGCGGTCGCCGGCCAAGCCGTGCAGGTAGACGCCCAGGCTGAGCACGCGCGGCCAGTCGTCGGTGCCGAACTGGGCGGTGAGACCGGCCAGGATTCCGGTGAGCGCATCGCCCGTACCGCCCGTGGCCATGCCCGGATTGCCGGGGCCGTGGAACCAGGCGCGGCCGTCGGGCGTGGCGAGGATCGTCCGATAACCTTTGAGGATTACCGTGGCGCCGGAGGTGAGCGCAGATTCCATGGCGGACTCCAGCCGGCGCTGCTGCACTTCTGCCGGTGTGCGGCCGAGCATGCGCGCGAGTTCGCCGGGATGCGGCGTGAGCACCATGTTCGCCCAGCGGCGGCTGCGGAGTTGCTGCAGGCGGCGGGTAAAGGCATTGAGGCCGTCGGCGTCGAGAATGATCGGCAGGGAACAATCGCGCAGGACCGCGTGGACGAATTCCTGGGTTTCCGGGTAGGTGGAGATGCCCGGGCCCAGCGCGACCGCCGTTTTGCCCGCGAGCAAGGAGTCGAACCGCCCATAATCGAAACTGCGCATGGAGATCGTGTGGGCTTCGGTTTCCGGGAGGGGCTCCGTCATCAATTCGGGATAGAAAGAGGCCACGGTGGCCAGGCAACTCTCCGGAGTGGCCACGGTGACCAGCCCTGCGCCGGACCGCAGGGCCGCCGCGCCTGCCAGGGCCGCTGCGCCCGTTTTGCCTCGCGAGCCCGCGACCACGAGCACGTGGCCGTAGCTGCCTTTGTGCCCGGAGGCCTCGCGCTCGAGCGGCAGTGCGGCAAAGTCCCCCGGCGTGGCCCACTGCGCCTTCAGGTCGGCATTGTCGTCCAGCACCTTGGGGGGAATGCCGATCTCGGCAACGCTGAGTTTTCCGACAGAATCACAGTTCGGCGGCAGCAGTTCGCCGGTCTTCGGGGCGGCGAAGGCCAGCGTGGCGCCGGCGCGGATGCACGGTCCCGGGGAATCTCCAGAATCGGAAGACATGCCGGAAGGGATGTCGAGCGCGAGCACGCGCGGGGGGCGGCAGAGGGAATTGACGTCCTCAATCACGGCGCGCAGCAGGCCTTCCACGGGCCCGGAGAGGCCGGTGCCGAGCAGCGCGTCCACGAGCAGCGGCGCCGCGGCGACGGCTTCGCGTTCCCGCTGCCAGGCAGCGGCGTCGGGCACGAGCCGCAGGGTGCCACCCGCTTTCTGCCAGCGGGCCAGATTTGCCGCAGCGTCACCCTTGACCGCGTCGGGGGCAGCGAAGAGCAGCACGACGGGACAGGACCCAGCGATTTTTTCCTTGATGCGCCGCGCGGCTACCAGGCCGTCGCCGCCGTTATTTCCCTTCCCGCAGAGAATGATGGCGTGCCCGGCCGCTTCGGGGCCGTAGCGGTTTACGGCGAACTGGGCCGCAGCCGCGCCGGCGTTTTCCATGAGCGTGAGGCTGGGCACGCCGAATTCAGAGCTGGCGCGGAGGTCGCAGGCGCGCATTTGAGCTGCGTTGACGACTTTCATGGCCGCCTCAAAGTATATCGCGTGTTCGGGAAGTAGAAGCGCCAGGGCCAGGAGGGGCTATGCCGATTTCGCGACGGCCTCAGATCATGGCGGCCCGGAGGTGCCGGGCGACGGTTCGGAGGCGCTTCCAATCGCGCTGGCCAGCAGGATGGTCATGTCGTCGGACTGCTCGGGAGTTGAGGCCCACTGCTCCACGGCGGCGACCAGGGCGTCGAGGATGGCCTCGGGGCGCTGGCCGCGGTTGCGTTCAATCACCTCGGTGATGCGCTGGCGGCCGAACTGCTCGCCGTAGGGATTTTCCGGCTCGCTCAATCCATCGGTATACACGGCGAGCAGGCTGCCGGGTTCCAGTGTGACGACGCCCTGCTCGAACAAGCAGTCGTGGAACATGCCCACGATCGTGCCGCCCACGTCCAGCCGGCTGACGCCGGCGGACGAGAAATAGAGCGGCGGCAAGTGGCCGGCGTTTGTGTAGCGCAGTACGCGCGTGTGGCAGTTGTAAATGGCGAAGAAGAGCGTGGCGAAGCGATCGTCGGGCGTGGTGGTGATGAGGTGGCGGTTCAGCCGCGCGATCACCTCCGCCGTGCTGCCGATGCGCTGTTCATCCAGCAATTGGCTGCGCAGCGATGCCTGGAGGCTGGCCATCAGCAGCGCCGCGGAGATTCCCTTCCCGGCGATGTCCGCGACGATGAACGCCAGCTCTGCGTCTCCCAGGGTGATGAAGTCGTAGTAGTCGCCGCTGACCATGCGCGCCGCGCGGCAGGAGGCCACCAGATGCAGCCCAGGAATGCGGGGCACAGTGCGGGGGAAAAGCTGGTCCTGAACTTCGCGGGCGATGGCGATCTCGCTCTCCAGCCGCTCGCGCTGGCGCTGCTCCTCGATAGCCCGCGCGACCGATACGATCATCTCGTTGAAAGAGCCGGCCAGCGCGCCGAGCTGGTCGTTGCGGACGTTGCGGATGCGGTAGGAGAGATCTCCGGCCTTTACCCGCTGGGTGGCGCTGTAGAGTTCGCTCACCGAGCGGGTCATCGTGCGCGTCAGGACCGCGCCGGTGACCAGCGCGCCTGCCTCGATGAGCAGGAAGAGTCCGCCGGCGACCATCAGGAGAACGAACGGCAGGCTGCTCAAATCGCCGAGCGAGGCGAACAGGACGCGATTGAGACGCGAGGGCCGGGCGGAAAACGCGGCAACCACGGGAATTTTCTCGCCGGGCTTGGAGTCCGAGCCCTGGCTGACGGCCTCGAAATTGGAGAAACCTGTGACCTCCATGTCCAGCCAGTACGCGGGCGGGGGCAGCTCGCGCCGCTGGCTGGAGATTCCCCGGTCGTGCACATAGACGCGCTTATTCGATCCCGGGCCAACCGTAAAGCTAATCGGTGATTTCCCTTTTTCGTCCGCATGTTCCGGCTGGAAGATCTCACAGCGGATTCTGCCGAGCTCCAGGGGAAGGCGATCGAGGAATTCGGGAGTCACGGGGGCGGAGACCATCACGACGTGCTTCTCGCTGCCCATCCCGCGCACAGCCACGGCCCGGAGCCAGAGCTTGTCCCCCTGCTGCACGAGCCCCTCAAACCTACGGTCGGCTACATCCTTAGCAGCAGGAAGAAGGTTGCTGCCTTCGTCCTGCCGGATTTCCAAGCCGGGGATATTCAGCGCCATCCTGGCCGCCGAGGGAACATGCGCGGGGATGGGGCCTGCGCCGCGTCCTGCGACAACTGTTGCACCCGGAAAAGCCGCTTCGGCTTCGGCGAGCGTTCCCATTTGTTCGAGCGTGCGGTGGATCTCCGCGCTCAGGACGTAACTGCCGAGCTGGGCGTAGAGAATGTAAGCGGAGATGGAAGCCAGCGCCAACAGCAACAGGATCGGCACCACGGCGATGAACACGTAGGCCACCAGCAGCCGGTTGCGCAGGCTCCAGAGCATCCGGCGGCGAAACCAGCTGACGAACCACAGGAACCAGATGAAGAGAGCCCAGGAGAAAAAAAACTCCAGCAATCCCATGGCTCGAACGCGCAGGCCAGCCGCTTCGGCGCCGGCCGCGAGCAGATAGATCAGGGTGATGACTGCGGCGACGCGGCGGCTGTTGGAGAGTTTCCGCCAAAGAGAGAGCGCGCGTGCGATGAGGGAATCCGACATGGGCGGAAAGTCCGCGCTTCATTGTATCGTGCGAGCGCGAGATTTATGAATGCGAGAGACGCGGGGGTCGTGGGCCAGATTGACCGGATAAATTCGAGGATAGGCTCGCAACTTACTCGGTAGCCTGTTGGGGGGCAACGGGGCGCGCACAGACCCTTCGTACCTCAGGGCAGGCAGGATTGCCTATGCTCCCGGCCAGAGGCGGCGACGAATCTGCCGTGAGGTGAGTGCGGACCGTGGTCAGCGGGACGCTTGGTTCCGGACCCGGCTGTGCTTCACGCCGTAGGTGAAGTAAATGATCATGCCAATGATCAACCACACCACGAGACGGATCCAGGTGACGCCGTTCAGACCGAGCATCATCGCGAGGGCAATCAGGATTCCCATGATGGGGACGAATGGCACCCACGGTGTCCGGAAAGGCCGCGGCACCTCGGGGCGCCTGCGGCGCATGACCCAGACGCCGGCGCAAACGATGACGAAGGCCATCAGCGTGCCGATGGAAACCATCTGGCCCAGGTCGCCGATGGGAACCAGCGAGCCCGTGACGGCGACGAAAAAACCAGTCACCGCCGTGGATTTCCACGGCGTACGGAACTTGGGATGGATGTCACCCGCCCACTTCCAGAGAAGGCCGTCGTGCGCCATGGAGTAGAAGACCCGCGATTGCCCGAGCAACATGACCAGCATGACCGTGGAGAGGCCGGCCAACGCCCCGGCGTTCACCACGTAGCTGCCCCATTTCACGCCTGTCTCGCGTATGGCGAGCGAAACGGGAGCGCCGATGTTCAGGCGCGAGTAGTGCACCGTTGCGGTGAGAAGGCCGGAAACCAGCAGGTAGAGGACGGTGCAGATGACAAGCGACCCCAGGATGCCGATGGGCATGTCCTTCTGCGGGTTCTTTGCTTCCTGCGCCGCGGTGGAAACCGCGTCGAATCCGATGTAGGCAAAGAAGACCACTCCCGCGGCGCGCAAGATGCCGGACCACCCATAGGCCCCAAAGCTTCCCTCGTTCTTCGGGATGAACACGGCCCAGTTCTGGTGCGCCACGGCGGGATGCCCAAAAACGTACATCGCGGCGACGATGATGAACACGATCACGGCAATCAGCTTGACGAAGACGATGGCGGTGTTGAAGTTCGCGGACTCCTTGATGCCGATGATGAGGATGGCCGTGACCATGAGCATGGCGAAGAACGCCAGGAAGTTGGCGATGGAGGTGGCGTGCTGCGTGGCGCGGAGTAGCTGCTCCGCGCTCCAGGTGGATTCGGGGGCCCAGCGGCCGTCCACCATGGCCCATTTCGCCCCGGGCACATCGCAGATCTGCGGCGGCAGGCTGATGCCGTAATCCTGCAGGAAGGCGACCAGGGTCGAGCTCCAACCGGAAGCCACGGTGGCTGCGCCGAAGGCGTATTCGAGAATCAGGTCCCAGCCGATGATCCAGGCAAAAATCTCGCCGAGCGTGGCGTAGCCATAGGTGTAGGCCGAGCCGGCGATCGGGATCATCGAGGCGAACTCGGCGTAGCAGAGACCGGCGAAGGCGCAGCCAAGTCCGGCGACCACGTAAGAGAGCATGATGGCCGGGCCGGCATACTGCGCCGCCGCCTGTCCGGTGAGCACAAAGATTCCGGCGCCGATGATGGCGCCAATGCCTAGGGTGACCAAGTTGATGGGACCCAGAGCACGTTTCAGGGTATGTTCCCCCTCCTCCTTCGACTCCATCATCAGCAATTCGAGCGGTTTTTTGGCGAAAAGTGGATTACCCATCCCCACCCCTCTCACGCGTACCCGGCTGGCTCATTCGTCGGGAAGAGCTACCGAGGCCGCTGACCCCTGCGCACCCGCAACGCCACCGCCGGAAGACCCTGTCGCGCCCGGAACAGGCCCGGCACGAAAGCTTCCGGCCCAAACTGGACTGCGATTAAACCACCGATAGCCCTCGGAATGAAGAGCGGAAAACCGAAAAGGAGGAAATCGAGCAACTGGAGGAAAGGGCGGGCAGCGCGCGCACTACCCTGTCCGCCTGGCGGATGTCTGGGCGGCATGAAAATAGGCGCGCACGCGGGCAGCGAGGTCGTGCGCGGCGGCCAGATCGGCTGCCACGGCGAGGGAATCCGCGCCGGCGGCATAGACTTCCGCGGCACGCTCCGCGGTGATGCCGCCAATGGCTACCAGGGGCTTCCCGGTCAGCTTCCGCGCTTCGCGCACGAATTCGACGCCCACGACGGGTTCGGGATTCGCCTTCGTGGCGGTGGCAAAAATTGGGCCAACGGCGATGTAGTCCGCGGAAGTAGCGGCCGCGGCACGCACCTGATCCAGAGTGTGCGTCGAGATGCCCACCCAGCAGTCCGGCCCGCAGATACGCCGCGCCGCTTCGACCGGCAGATCGTCCTGCCCCACGTGCACGCCCCCTGCGCCGGCGAGCGCGGCGACATCTGCCCGGTCATTCATCACAAAGCGGAATTCATGCGCGCGGGCGAGGGCGCTGAGGAGCCGGGCCACGCGGAGCAATTCGCCTGACGCAGCGTGTTTCGCCCGGTACTGGATGATTCCCGCGCCGGCTTCCGCCAGGCGGCGAGCCCAGTCTTCCGGCGCCCCGGAAAAAAGATCGGCGGAGAGGATGGCATAGAGCGGGGAAAGGGCGGGATTCATGGATCATTCACCCTGACCTGGATCGGCGCCGGCGAGGACTGGCCTCATCGGTCTGCAACGGCCAGCAGATGATCGAGGAAGCCGGTGTGGAGGTCGCCGCGCTGGAAGGCCGGGTCGTCCATGATGCGGCGATGGAGGGGGATGGTGGTTTTCACGCCTTCGATGACGAACATTTCCAGGGCGCGGCGCATGCGGGCGACGGCCGCGGGGCGGTCCGAGGCGTGAACGATGAGCTTGGCGATCAGCGAATCGTAATAGGGCGGCACCACCGCGTCGCTGTACATGGCCGTATCCACGCGCACGCCGTGGCCGCCGGGAAAATGAAACGCGGTGATGCGGCCGGGTGAGGGCGCAAACGTTTCCGGATCTTCCGCGTTGATGCGGCACTCGATGGAGTGGCCGCGGATGACGACCGTGGGCACCACGTCCTCCATTTTCTCTCCCGCGGCCAGGCGAATCTGGGCTTTGATGAGGTCTATGCCGGTGACCGCTTCCGTAACAGGATGCTCCACCTGGATGCG
>Ga0074044_10002968_pt1 | contig 14649 bp, 8 predicted proteins | sample BogForMeECP23OM1_FD_94443 | JGI IMG/M metagenome (GOLD analysis project Ga0074044, IMG submission 94443) | Bog forest soil microbial communities from Calvert Island, British Columbia, Canada - Bog Forest MetaG ECP23OM1 | ecosystem: Environmental > Terrestrial > Soil > Wetlands ... | reverse complement strand
GAAAGGAACCTCGAGGGGGGTCGTGCTCGCGGAGCTCAGAGCGGCAAAGAATCAATCCTTGATCTGGAAGATGGCCTCGATCTCCACGGCGATGCCCCCGGGCAAGGCGCCCATGCCCACGGCGCTTCGCGTGCCGATGCCGGCGTCGCCGAAGACGTCTTTCATGAGGTCCGAGAAGCCATTGATCACCTTGGGCTGGTCGCCGAAGTCCGGGGAGCTGTTGACCATTCCCAGGCTCTTGATCAGCCGCACGACGTGATCGAGCGAGCCGAGCTGGCTGCGCACGGTGGCCAGGATCGCCAGCCCGGTCTGCTTGGCTGCCGCCATGCCCGCCGGGACGTCCAGATCGACGCCCAGCCTGCCGGTGATCATCGTGCCATCGGAACGGAGCGGGCCATGGCCGGAGACATAGAGCAAGTCGCCGACTCGCAGCGCCGTCACGTAGGTCGCGACCGGCTTGGGCGCGGGGGGAAGCTCGAGCTTGAGCTCGGCCAGGCGGTCTTCAGCTCCCATGAGAGTCGTCCTTCCTGTTCATTCCTTCTGACTCGGTCTGTTCGTGCTGCTCACCAAGATCACATGGAGCCAAAACTAACGGCTGGCGGGGGCCAAATCAACTGGGAGTGGCGAGTGGCTCGGAATAGTGGCGAGTGGCTCGGAATAGTGGCGAGTGGCGAGTGAATCCCGCTGGAGCTCGCCGGTCTGACGGGCAAAGGCCATGACGGCCTTGCGGTCAGGTGGAGGAAGAGTCGCGAAGTTCAGGGTCTCGACCTCGAAGGCCGTCGGGGGAACCATCAACGAGGCCGGCTGCTGCAACTACTTGGTTGGCATGACATTGGGGGCCATCCACGTTTCCCAGGTACCAGAGAGTGGGTGGCCCCGTCCGCTCCGCTCTCTCCCCGCGCAGGCGCTTCCGGCAATGAGACTCGTGTTCCTTCAGTCCGCAATCCAAAATCCAAAATCGAGAATCCAAAATCATGTGTCGGCCCTTCGTCGATCCTGTCTGGGTCACGGACACGGCCAAGCGATTGGGGCTCGAATGCACGGTTCGGCCCCGTGCAAGACCGAAGAAACAATCGTAGGCTTGCCACGTTTACTTGTACTCTCTGTGTTTTCCAGATCTGATTCACCAGATTTGGTGGCTGTCACCTTTCTTCACCCCAGATTTGGTGGCTGTCACGTTTCACGTCTCTCGATCTCGTCGATGACTCTGATTGTTTGCATGGTTCAGTTAGCCCCTCCTCGGCGCCTTATCGTTTATCTAAGTTGCCACCTGCTTGAGATGTGAAACTTCTTCTATTCGATTAGATCTTCTTTCGCGGATCAATTTCCCTCTCAAGGAAACGAAACCGGCTGCACCGTGGGCCTGCCAGGCGATGTGATAGTCATCTGCGTTCAGAGTTGCCCGCGCTTTTATCGTTTCATCTGCGTCGAAGAGCAAAAAGACAACGTCGCCTTCCACGCGGCGGTCGGGGTCTGGATTCCCCATGAGTGAATCCACCAAGCCGATGAAATTCGACAATTTCGGATCTTTGGAAGGCCGAAGAGCCAGGGCCAGCTTCTCGATCTCAGGGAAGACATCTGAACGCAGAAGGACCGACCGCGGTACCTCGTTATCGGGGGGAGCAGTAAAGGATCGGGACCAATTTGTCTGGACGCCTAACAGCGATCCGTCACCCGTCGGCTGCATTGCCAGTAGCGCTTCACACAGATTCATGCTCAGAATCGGTTCCCCGGGTTGATCGACCAGTAAAGAATCCGTCTTGTCCGAATCGATCGCGCCCACGATACGACCGAGCGATCGCATCAGGAGACTCGTTACTTTGCGTGTAAATGGCTCGCTGCTGTGCGAACTCGGCTGCGGCTCCGGTTCCGGCAATTTGTCGAACAGCGGCGTTGGCCTTGAAACAACCGAGTCCAGATCGACCCCGTCGAGGGGGCACGCGATCTTGAGGATGAAGCTACCACGTTCCGTCTGCCCCACGCGGCAGGCTTTGACCATTTGTTCGGCTTCGGCCCGGCTGAGTCGGGGATGAAACGTCTGGGGCTGGATGACGCTGCAGGCGGCTGAGAGTAGGGCCCGCTCGGCCGCCCCCAAAAGACTGATGCTTTGCGCCAAGGGAATGGAACCTCGCCGCGAATCCGGCTCGTCAAGTCGGAACCTCAGCACGTCACAACCAGAGTCAGACAAATCATCAAGAACTTGGATCGGCGAAAGTCCGGAGCATTCCGCCAGGCGAGCGATCACATCGCTCATGCCTGTGCCGTAATCGTCCATAGCTGGATCGAGAGGGACGATCAGTTGATCGAGGTCCGACCTCGGGTCTCGATACAGGGCGATCTTCCCGTTGACGCCTTCGACGCGCTGCCATCCCTGGGCGATTGCGTAGCGGCGCACTTCTGCCGGACTGACCTGGAGAACCAAGTCTTCAGGGAGGTCACGGTACGACATAGGTCAGCGCCTCTCGACAAGAGACTTTAGTTGCCACTTTACGCAAGCTTTCGTGCGAAAGCCAGTTAGGACGTGGAATATACACGGTTTGGCCTGTCTTGTTGTCACAAGGCGCGGCCCCTCTGAGGCAGACCCAGTAGGCGCATCGCTTCGAAACCAGACCGTCCTCGGAGTGCACAAGCCAATGGGACTGATCCTCGGGAAGAAAGAGCACAACGAGCAGGCGCTCATTGAGGATTCCCGGATTCCGAAGTTTATCATAGTGATCAATTGTCAGCCAGTAGGAATAGTGGTCGTTTTGAAAGACGGCTTGCTGGCAGGTGGCCTTGAGTTGGATCTCAATCGAGAAATCGGTAAAGACGGCCTCAGGCACGAGCCGCTCCTTGATGTGAATTCGAGCATCAATACCAGCTCGGTCGCTGTGTCGGCCCGAGACATCGCAAGCGAACCCAGCCCTCGCCGCAACGGCATGAAGGTAGGCATAGCTCAGTTCTGCCTCGATCTCATTATCACTCAAGAGCATGAAGCGCTCTCCCCCAACTCCTGAGCCCTCGGCTCCTGGCCCCATTCTCTTCCGCGAGCAACTCCGGCAGGGCGGGCTCACGTATGGCTGAAAAGTTACTGCCCTCTGTGTTGTTCAAGACGATTCGCCAAGGCAGAGCGGACATTGCTGTTACCCGACCTTGAGAAGGTAGCGTGCGTAAGCTCGCATTTGCCCTAGATTGCCCCATCCTCCGCGGCTAATAGCAATGTCCCCTTCAACCAAAACCAATACGGGAATCCACGACACCAGCTTAGACCTCCTGCAATCCGCACTTCCGCCGGTATCGATTGAACTGCTCGACCATCGTCGGGGACCATCCCTGCCGAAGGTAAGGCCACGCCACCGGGTTAGTTTCCGGTTCATTCAGCACCGAGCTTTCCCTAGCAATGCTGTCAAGAATTCGCTCAATGTCAGGGCGCGGATCGGTGCCAGCGGGGTTTTGCAACGTCGGGTCGTAGGCGAGGATCAGGTACCGGTACTCGGTGCTGAAGGACGCAACCTCGTACAGGTTGGTCAGTTCGCGCGTGATCTCCTTGATCTCGCTAAACGTTAGAACGTCTACCCGCTCACCCACTGAGTGAGCAATGTGTTTATCGCGGAGGTCCTTCGCTTTCGCGATGAGTTTTTCGATCCGGGGGTTGAATTTGGCCTTCTTCATGAGTTTGCGGTAATCGGCCAGGTACTCATCTTTCACGGCGGCGTCCATGAAGTTCTTGAACTGCCTGAGCGTGCGAGCGTCGCCGCCGGAGTCCGTGGTGAGCTTGGTGATTTGGAGGATGGCCATCTGAATGAAATTGTCTGCAACCAGCCGCAAGAAATAATCGTCGTAAGGTTTGATGAATAAATCAAAAGGAAAATCGGCGATTTGCTGCACGAAATATACGTCGTGATGCAGGATCGACAATTTATCATGAAAATACCGCATCTCTTCTGAGTGCTTCGCCAGATGCTCCGCCTTCAGAATCTCCGCGGCTTCCTTCTTACTGAAGTCAGTGGCCATCGTATCCCGCTCCCAGGCCGTGAGCCTCCGTGAGTCGTACCTATTATCCCGGTTTCCAGACACGGGTTGCAACGAAAAGGTCCGGGCGATCCGCTACGCGGCGGCTCCGCTACGCTGTTCGCTAAACGCTCCGTCGCCAAGGCGACCCCGCTACGATCAGCCTATCGCAAGAGTGGGGGGCTTCCCCCAGCCCGTCAATCCCCAAGCCTGCGGTTCCGGCTGCGCTTCCCGACGCTGCGCATCGCGTTCTCGCCGGAAGGAACTGACCGGCTGCCCCCTTTAAAGACTGCATTCATGCAGTTTATGGATTGGGTGCTACGCACTCTCTCCATAAAACTGCAACAACCAACTAAGGAGTTTTTATGGGTGACAGAGCACTGGTTATCTTTCACCGTGAGGGGTCCAACGTGAGAGGTCAGACCGAGTTTCAAGTTAACTTGAAACTCGGTCTGACCCCATGCCCCTGTGCTATATCTCATCGGCCCAAAGGCCGCAGTCCCTGATGCGGTCAAACACACGTTCCCAGTCATCTAAGCGTTTCAGTGAGGGGCAAAAACTGAGCAGTTCACCAGCCGTTGAAAACGCCCTACTGAAAAAAGCAGCAGTAAAGAGCAACTTCCTTGCGTCCCGATCAAGGGGCGGTCTTTCGTTAAGTTCCAGTTGGTACACGGAGGCCATGTGCTCAAACAGTCTTAGGTCGATCTCCGCCGAGCGCGGCGCTTGAACGGCAAACGCATGAATAAATTGTGCTACGGGAATTCCTGGATAGCAGTCTGCAAGCAGAGAGAAAACGCATTCAGCTCTCCGCACCTGTTCTGCTGTAAGTTCAGTCAGCACTTCCTGCTGGTACTCAGATGCCATGAGGGGATAGTAGTACCTGCGGCCATGCTGATCGACCTCGGGAAGATATCCAATCGGTGGCACGCCGTCTTCAGCCGAAATCTCCAATGGCGCCATCGGCATGCGACACGTGGAAAGAGCGGCGAAGCTCTCCCTCATACGAAGGTAGATCAGGCGAGATAATGTCTCGTTGACAATCCGATATATTCGGTTGAACGCAGGGCTTGTCGCTCGTTGCGAGGAAAGAGTAATATAAAATGTTCCCACGTCGTTCTTGTGCACGTCATGCTCGATCGCACGTGATGCCGCGTTCGGATGGCAATACTCACTCAACATCGCGTAGATTGTATTGAGCCAGCGGAATCGCTTCTCCTTTGCCAGTTTGTCAATACACATGCATATACTTAGCGCTTGTCTCTCTGGCGGGACCCCCTTCACGGAATCCTTTTTGAATCTCTCCCACGCCCTGACGCTCGCGTCTTCGTTTGGAAGGTCGCCGAACCTTACTTCGGCCTTCTTGCCCAAGGCACAGCGAAAGAGCACAATATAGAGATCGTGATCTTCCTCGGTCGGCATACATGCCGCTAAATTTATATCCGACGAGCATGACGCAAAGACTTCACGTAGATGCGCACCTTTTTCTGAAAGAGTCATGTCTACGTACGATAAAACTGAGGCATGTTCGACGAAAGCCCTTGCGATTAACGCCAGCAGAAGTTCATTCCGACTATGGACGGCCGTGATCAGACCCTTCATAAGGGTGAAAGTGGCTTGAACAGAAGAACGCAAAACGTATGTAAGGACCAGATTCAATCCCCGCCAGAAAACGAGCCTTCCCTCCTCGACATTCTTAACCTGCAAATCCCATAAATCCTGCGGCTGCATGAGGTGAAACCACGAACAGTCGTGCAATTCATCGTCAATGGTCACAAGGGTTCGATAGAGCCTCTCTAGAACATGGACAATCTTGTCGTCGTAGAGACCAACAAAAGCATCAGCGCTGTCCAATTCTTCGAGGAAATGACGTGTCCCTCTGGTGGAAGGACCTACTGTATCTTCCCGGTCAGAGTAAGAGGTCATATTGTTACCCAATTACTAAAGCGAATCATCATTACCCGCCCTCTCTTGGTGGGTGTGCGACGTGAAGATCAGCCGGGGGAGGATCGAGTAGCGTCTGGTAGGGCTCACCGGTCACGATCGCACGCTGCATCGCGTCGAAGATCTCCAGGATCGTGCGCTTGGTGCGATAGTTGCCGTGCTGCTGGATGTCCTTCTTCTTCACGATCGGGAAGGTCTCAAGTATGTAGTCCACGTTCTCCCTGCCAATTCCATAGAGGTGGAAGAAGGCAGCGTCGAGCTCGCAACGGAGCAGGAAGCGCCGGGCTTCGTCCCATCGGAACGGAGCGCCGTCGTAGCCGCAGTCGCGAGCAAAGGGGGCGAGGTCCCAGGCGGTGAAGGTCAGCTCGAGGATGCGGGGAAGCAGCCAGTCAACGATGAGAGTAGCGGGCGACCAGGGGGACCAAGCTTCGTAGACGGCGGGGTTGAAGACCGGCAATTGCTTGAATACGTGGTAGTTCAGGTGGATCCCCCCGACCTTTTGTCGAGCGGCGTAATCGAGCGCGAAGCTGCAGAGGTTGGCGTACAGCGCGGCCATCAAACTGGGAGCGCACGACGGCATCGTGAGCAGGAAAGTATGGCCAGTGGCGGCACGCGGAATTACCGAGGCAACGACAGTACGGACACTCGATCTCGCGTCAGTGACATCTCGCCAGCCGATCAACCAGCTACGTTGCCACACCTGGGCCACCCGGGCGGTGACCTCGCATTCTGCCACCCAGTAGCGCGGAGTGGTGTAATAGTTACTGCCTGCCAGCCTGTCGTCTGTAACTTGAGGCAGTATGTGCTCCCGCTCACCAGGATCGAGGAGTGCGAAGTCTCCGAAGCGGTGATTGTAATTATAGATCATCTTCGCTTCGTACAGCGGTAGGTACCGCGCGCCTTGACCCTCGAAGATGTTCCCACGGAGGCGGTGGCCCTTCGCCTCTAATTCGGAACGCGTTCGGAACAGTTGGGAGTCATTGGCCATGTGGAGCATTGCCATGAATCGCATACCCCAGGCATTCCCGTCAGGGTCGCTCTCACGCCAAAGAACGCCAGCCCGGCGGTACAGGGCCAGGTTGAGTTCAGCGTCTCGGCGAGTCCGAAAGACCGGGCAAGTCCCCGTATTTGGGTTCAAAGTGGCGATGTCCTCGGCGGTTAGTTGATAGACCCGGCCCGGACACTGGAGGACGGAGGGTTCCCGAACGAAGGCCGAGAAATTGGGACGCGTTACCTCGGACATAGACACCACGAGCAGACAGAAATTGACTCGATGATCGATTCCCTTGAACAGCTTCGCCTCGTTTTCGAACCCGTAGAACGCCGCGAGGTTTTTGCGTGACATCAAGTCGCAGAAGTATTCCTTCGTCGTATCGTCTGTCGCGATCCCCGTCGGTACAATGAATCCAGCTCGGCCCTTCGGCCCGAGCACGGCTCGGTTGTGCTCAGCGAATAATGCATAGGTATTCACGTCCCCCCTCCCGCACAGCGGGTAGCGGCCCGAGCGCCGCACCAACTGGCTTTGCCCCTCGGCTTCGCGGCTCGCCGCGCACCAGTCTTCCCAAAGCACCGGGTCTGTCATCGGGAGCTCCGCGATCAACCTCTTTCGTGCAGCCGCGTTTGCAGCCTTAGCGATAGACTCTCTCCGGGTGGCGAAGAACTCTTGCTCCTGGAGCTTCACCCGCTCCCACGGCGGGTTGCTCACCACGACATCGAACCCCCCCTTCCAGCCCAGGATGTCATCGTCCGTGAACTCCTCCGACGGCAAGGCCTGGAACACGTTCAGGAACGCCAGGTGCCAGTGGAAGAACTGGTAACGGTCCGCCAATCTGGCTATCTCATCCTTGACCTCGCGAGGCACAACGTTCGGGTTGTTTTCGAGCTTTCGCAAGGTTGATTCGGTGAGGGTCACGCGAGGCTGGAGATCCGGCACGCGCACCTTGGGAATCACGAACGCGGCACACCAGGCATCGGCCAGCAATCTGGCAAATTCGTAGGGCGGCGACTTCTTGAGTTCCCGAAAGGCTTCGTCCTTCGCATGTATTCCCTCGATCGAATCGTCGCTCATCGATTCGATGCGCGCCATGGCGGGCCCAATGTTCGACAGGCGAATCGTCTCGGATTTGGCGAAGAGGTCAAACATCGTGGTCTGCCGGTTCCGTTCGTCCCGGTTTTGCTTCCGATAATCGCGGCAGACTGCTTTGTCGTCTCCCTCGATCGCCTCGAAGGCTTCGTCCGGAATCCCGCGTTTCAGCAAGGCGGGCGTTGCCCCGAGCAGGCTGTTGCCGACCTGAATGTGGTGGTCGAGGAAAGAGAGCGGCTTGCCTGGCTCCAAGGCCTCCATCCAAAGACTGACCTTGCAGAGTTCGACGGCCATCGGGTTGAGGTCAACTCCGAAGATGCAACGACCAATGATGTCCCGCTTGGCATGTTGGATCGCAGACGGGCTCGGCTCGTCGTCACCGGTGCGGATCCGGGCCAGGTGCTTGGCGAGTCGCCCGACGGCGGCGATCAGGAAGTGGCCGCTGCCGCAGGCCGTGTCACAGATCCTCAAGCTCAGCAGGGCCTTCTCGGGGTCGGGCTTGCTCAGCGCTTCGTGGACGACCGGCTCGAGGGCCGAGTCGAGCAGGCAACTGATGAGCGAGGTCGGCGTGTAGTAGCTCCCTGTCGTCTTCCGCTCGTGCCCCGCAGCCACGGTCAGAATGAAAGGCCCCTCGTCGGTGTCAATGCGGGGGTGCAATTCGAGGAGCGACTCGTACACCGACCCCAGCTCCTCGGAGCCTAGGTTGCCAAAGTCCACAGGCCGCAGCACGGAGCCACCGCGTCCGGAGACGTCCTCGGTGTAGCAGAGGTGGCGGATCGCTTCGAGCAGGTGCTCGTTGGACAAAGATGCGGCATCGAGGTGCGGCGTTGTCTCGGGCGAGAACAGGAACGAGCCAAGACCGGGGATCGCGAGCGGGGCATACCCGGCCCGCAGCTTCTCGAAGAGGACCTTGAGTGACTCGTAGAGGTCCGAGTGTGCCGTGCCACGTCGGAGCGACGCGAACTTCCGGAGTCGTCCGAGTGAATAATACTGGGTATAGCGGCGGCGGGCCTCGGGCGCTGAGTCAGGGGGGTGGAGGAGGTTCTGGTCCTCGCCCAGCCGCTTATCCTCGGCCACAAGCAGGAGCAGGATCCGGTACACCATCCGGAGCAATTCGCGGTAGAACTCCTGCGTGTCGAGTGTTGCAGTCCGCAGGGCCTCGTTGAGCGCAGTGTTTCCCCGGGCAATCCGGAAGCCCGTGCCGAGGGCCTGGATGGCCCGCTCGACGCCGACCCGTAGCTTCTCCCGGGCACGCGTTCCCTGCTCCTCTGCCAGCTTCGACCACTTCTCGAGCCAGCACTCCTCGGGCCTGTCCTCGGCCAGGATCTCGACCCGCGACTGGTGGCAGAGCGCGAAGAGAAGGACGAAGTCGGAGTAGACTTCTCCGTCGAACATCGCCTCGAGGTCGAACTCGACGTTCGACGCCCTGACAAGGCTGACGTTGTCGTGCAGGACGACCAGCTTCAGGCCATTCGACACGAACCCCCAGCGATGCTGGACAGAGCGGTTCAGGAACTCCTGCACCAGGCTGTAGGGGCTCCGCTGAGCCGCACCGGTGGCCCCCGGCGTCCGGCGGTCAACATCGAACTTGAACGACACGAGATGCACCGGGACGTGGCTTTGCCACTGGTGGCTGACGGGGTATGGCTTGCCGTCAATCTCGAGGTTCCGCTTGAGTGCCTGGAGCCAGCCGTACCCGAGCTCGCGGAAGAGGGGTAGGAGCCATTTGTCCCGCGTCAGGGTTGTTCCCTGGTCAGAGGCGGGCACCTTCCGCGAAGCCTCGCGGAACGCCTTCCAGTTGCCCACGCAGGTGTTCCACGCCCGGGCGGCCGCCTCGTTCAGCCGCTCGCCCGCGTTCAGGTGGTACGAGTCGGGCGTCAGCCCCGGCAGGCTCGGGTCGCCGTCGACGATGCGTGCCAGCAGGTCCACCGGCAGCAGCAGGCCGGAGGTCTGGACGGTCGTGAAGGGGTTTCGCACGCGGGTTCGCACGTCGTCAGCTCCTCACCTCACACTGGCCCGGCGGGGATGGTTTCTGTCGACCCTTTGGGGCCCATACCGTTGAATTAGCAATAACACCCTTGGCCGAAGGGACTTCTGGCTCCCTCTCCCCTCGCGGGAGAGGGTTGGGGTGAGGGGGGCTGGGCACGACCAATCGCCTTGTCCGAAGGGTCGAGCTGACTGGTGCAACCCCTCACCCTACCCTCTCCCGCAAGGGGAGAGGGCGAAATAACCAACTGCTTGCCATGACTTTACGGTTTATTCAACGGTAATGCCTTTAGGGCTCCGAAGAGGCTTCGTGGTCGCGTCGTCGGAGGTCCCGGGGCTGACGCCCCGGGCTATTTTCTATTGCCCCTTCGGGGCTCTTTGGTTCGCTTCTCAGTCCGCTGGCAGGTAGACGTAGAGGCCCAAGATGTCGGCCGGCAGTTGAGGCTCGATGGTTTCTTTCATCCCCCGGCGCTGGATGGCCTGTCGAACCCGCCTGTGGGCGGCGAGCAGCTCCTTGCCCCGCTCGTAGGCCATGACGTCGAGCCTGCCCTGGATCGGCCCCAGGTTGTCGAGGACCTTGCGAACGAATGAACGGGCGACGTCGTCACTCACGTTCTCGTCCGGCTCGGCCTGGAGCAGACTCTCTGCCACCTCTCGCGAGAGCCAGGAGGGCGTGGCCGGCGCTCCCGAAAAGGCAACGACCTGACAGTCCTCGGCGAGGAGCGGCCGCGTGACCTCGTTGATCGTCGTCAGGATGTGGTACCGGAACCGGACGAGCAGGACCGTGGTCCGGGTCTGCACAGCCTTCGTCCGGATGGCACCGCACCGGGCCGCGAGCACGCGACGGCTGCCGTCCGCGAGCACCGGGTCGAGGGCCGATTCCATCGCGTAGCTGGCCAGCCCCTCCACGAGAGGGTGGGTCCGCGACAGGTAGACTTCGCCCTCGCCGACCGGCAATTCGAAGCGAGCCTTTATGTCATCCTTCCCCCACGCGGCCTCGCGGACGGCGGCAGGGGTCTCTCGGAGGTCGAGCAGCAACGAACTGCGGCGCTTTGTGGCCGTGCCGCGGTAACCCCGCACCACAGTGGTCACGAACTGCTCGACGTCCGTTGCGGAGCCGATGGCCGAGCGGACGGCCTGTACTTCCTCGGCGACCGACCTGTCATCGAACCGGTGCTGGGCGAACAGGGCCCGGCTCCGCTTCTCCCGATCGGCGGCGCTCTTCCACTCCTGATCGAGCTCTTCCACCTTGGTCTTCAGGTCATCGTCCTCGAAGAGGAGGAGTTGTTGCGTGTCCCGTTTCTTCAAGAGAAGCCCCTCGTAGAGAGCTTCGAGCACCGCGTTGCTGTTGGTCGGGACGGGAATGGAGATGCCGAGGTCCTTGCGGATCATTTCGTGCTTGGCGATCAGGACCTTGAGCACGAGGCCGTCGATCTGGTTGTCTACCCCGTAGTAAGTGACGACGCGGATTTCGGGCTTCACCTGGCCAAAGCGATCGACTCGCCCCTCGCGCTGCTCGTGCCGGGTTGGGTTCCAGGCGAGGTCATAGTGCACCACGGCGTCGAAGTTCTGCTGGAGGTTGATCCCCTCGCTGAGGCAGTCGGTGCAGACCAGCACGTAGCGTTCGAGGCCGTCCATTCCCCGGATCCGTTCGGCCCGTTCCTCGGGTGGAAGATTCCCCGTGATCGGGACGACGGTCACGTCTTTGGGTAGCCGGGTTCGAAGCTCATCGGCCAGGTATTCGGCGGTGGCAATGAAACGGCAGAAGACGATGGGCCGGTTCCCGGACTGGATCAGTTCCTTCAGGATCGGGATCACCTTGAGAAGCTTCGGGTCACCATTGCCCTTGAGCCGCTCCGCGGCCCTGGCCAGCTCCAGCAGCCGCTCGCGATCGGGTGAAGCGGCCGCGCCTTCGACGTCCTCGGTTGTATCCGACCCGGCCACCACGTCGGGAATTTCGGTGAGCTCATCGACATCCTCGTCGAGGACCAGGGGGCGGCTGATCGTGTCGACGTCTTCCAGGGTCTCGGCACCAATCGCCCGCAGCTTGCTGCGCAGCGTGGCCGCCGCGGCGGCCGGGCTGCTGGCGGCGGCACGCAGCAAGGCCAGGGCGGCCCACCAGCGCATCCGCTGCCTGACCTTCGTCAGGTCGTGTGAATCCTGGACCACCTCGCGGGCGTACTTGAGCAGGCGGTCGAAGAGAGCGCGGTATTCGGACTTGGCACCAAGCTGGTAGGTCTCCTCCTTCTCCTTGCGCTCGGGAAAGGCCGTGTCGTCGCCCAGGTAGCGGCGAATGTCACCGCGCCGGCGCTGAGCAAAATGCTTCGCCAACTCCTCTCGGTGCTTGCGGTTCTCCTCGCCCGAGAGGTTTTCGGGCAACTGGGCGAACTCGGGGCGAAGCAGCGTCAGCAGCGAGCGGAAGCCCTGGGGGTTGCCACTGTGCGGGGTTGCCGTCACCAGGATGAGGTGCTGGCCGTCCTTGCGGGAGAGCGACTGGACAAGCTGGTTCCGCTGCTGCCGGCCCGTCGAGCCCCGGCCGGGCTGGGCAAGGTTGGTGCAGGTGTGGGCCTCATCGACGATGATCAACTCCGGACACCGCGCCAGGAAATCCTGGCGGTGCGAATCTCCCTTGATGTAGTCGAGCGAGACGACCGTGAAATCGAAGACATCAAAGACGGAACGATTGCCGCAGATGCGGTCGAGTCTGCGGGCCGTGCCGGAGAGAACTAGCTCGGCGTCGATATGGAACTTGTCCTTGAGCTCGGCTTGCCACTGCTCGGCCAGGTGGGGCGGGCAGAGAACCGCGAACCGGCGGATCTCGCCGCGGTCGAGCAATTCCCGGGCCACGAGCAAGCTCTCGACCGTCTTGCCGATACCGACGTCGTCGGCAACCAGAAGCCGGATCGGGTCCATCTTCAAGGCCATCAGGAGCGGCACGAGCTGATAGGAGCGAGGCTCGACGGCGATCTTGCCAAACGACCGGAACGGGCCGGCACTGGAGCGAAACCCCAGCCGGACCGCGTCCCGCAACAGCCGGCAAGATTGGTGGTCACCCAGTTGAGCCGGGTCAGGCGGAGGGAAGACCGCGGACTGGATCTCTTCGAGCGCCGGATCGATCCCGGCGACCTCCACGTCCGTGCCTCCCAGGGGCCGAACGACCAGGAAATCCGCCTGCGACTCGGGCAGAACCACCCACTCGCGATTCCTCGCCTTGACCAGCGATCCCACGGCGTATTTCACGGTTCAGCTCCGCCGGAAGCGGTCACGCTCAGCGCGGGTTCATCGAGTGTCCCCGTCTGGATTGCTTGGGGCTTTCCGAAGAGGTTGGGGTGCTCGGCAATGATCGGGTCCCAATCCGCCGTGTGCGCGAAGCGGATGACGACGAATCCGGCATCATTCATCTTGGTCGTGATCGCCTGGTCGCGTTGCTGGCGTTCGGGGAAGTCGTGGGGAGGCCCATCGACGTAGATCGCGACTCTTTGTTTGTCGTAGAAGAAGTCAGGCCGGGTGCCGACTCTCGTGATGAACTTCTGGGCGTCGCTCGGCAGGTGGAGGCCGCGCCGGGCGAGGTAATCGAGCCAGTGTCGTTCGAGGTCGCTTCCTGCCTGCTGCTTCAGGGCTTCGAGATGCTCCGAGAACGTGCATGTGGTGGGGGAAGCCAGGACCGTGCAGCGGGTGAGCGCGAGCAGTGTCTCCTTGATCGTCTGGCGGTCGAGCAGCTCATGCTCGCGCTGGTTTGCGTACGTCATCAGGCAATCGTAACAGGCAACTTCGCAATCCTCGGTAGCCGCCTCAGCGCGCCGGCCGTCGCTGCCCGTCTCAGGATGGAAATGGCAGATCCGCAAAGCTTCCCTGGCCACGTCAGCGAACGCTTTCGGTTCGTCGAGCAGGCGGCGGAGTACCCCGGCCCCGCCCTCGGAAGCTTCGTAGAACAAGATCTGGCGGCGGTCGTCAGGCGACGGCAGGGGCTCGCAACCGATCTCGTTATCTTCGAGCTGGTAGACGGCCTGGATCGCCTTCTTGAGGGCCGACTGGAGCGAGGTGAAGACGACCTCATCGAGCCGATCGGCCGGCTCGAGGATCAGGCAGTTCCGCCGATCTTCGACGAAGGGAACGACACGGTCCGTCTTCGGGCCCATGGGATCGCCGGGGTCTTCCTCCGCGGGAAGCTGGTCGGAGGATTGCCAGAAGCCTTTCTCGCGATCGAGCACGAAACCGTAGCGGTCCTTGTTACTACGTCTCCGCCACCCGAGGTTGATCCGCCAGATGATTGCGGCGTCTCCGTAGATCAGCTTGAAGAAGGGCTGACCGTCTCTGGTGACCTCACCGGTCCGGCACTCGAGTACGCCGCCCACGTTCTTGAATCGAAGCCCGCACCGGATTTCGTAACCGAGTCGGGTCCGTTCCTCTTCATCGCTGGTGATCCGATCGCGCCGCTTGGTCGCCACGTTCTGGAGCCGCAAGAGGTTATCCAGGCGCTGGAGATTCGCCTGCGCGCAGTTTTGACAGAGGTTATCCCCGGCCTCACCCGGGGCAAGCTCCTGGATATAGCCGCACGAGCGGCACTGCTTGGCCGACTGGGTGATCGCTCCATCGCCGTCGGCGACAGGCAGGATGACCTTGTTGACGATGTAGCGGGAGCCTTCGTG